>Ga0307515_10013592_pt1 | contig 15184 bp, 13 predicted proteins | sample 17_EM_MG_FD_194513 | JGI IMG/M metagenome (GOLD analysis project Ga0307515, IMG submission 194513) | Populus trichocarpa ectomycorrhiza microbial communities from riparian zone in the Pacific Northwest, United States - 17_EM | ecosystem: Host-associated > Plants > Roots > Unclassified | place... | reverse complement strand
AATAGTCCTTTCTATTTCGTCAAATGCTCCTCCGTTGAAACTAGTTAGTGACACATATTTTGCACCTGCCGTAGTGAATTTTAGCTTAATATTTTGGTCAGTGAATAATCCTGTAGCAACCTGACAGGCTGGGGTGGGGAAGGCAGCCTTTAAAACGTTACCACGATTATAGTCTATAGCAAAATTAGCCCAACTTCCTTTGTATTTAACTAATCGATTTTTCACTGTAAAGAAAAAAGCCCCCAGCGTACCTATTACATCTGAGCTTATTGGATTTTGAGTCAAATCCTCGCCCAAATTAACTCTGACTATTGCGCCTTGGTCTGTTGAGAAAACAAGAACATACTTCCCTTCATCGTATCCTCCGTCAACTCCATAATAATTCAAGCCAGGAGGTGGCAAAGGCAATGACGAAGATATATCAGACTCTATAGGTATAGAAAATAAGTTATTACCAAATGAAAGTTTAAATAGCTTTGAAGGATAAGCGGATGATAAAGTATACCCAAAAAATAGTCCCTGACTCTCAACAACTTTAATATCTCCTAACAAAGGATTTCCAGTCAGATCGTTTGTCAATAGTGCGTCCGATGCATCAGGAACACTTTCAATTGTAGAGAGGCGTAATATCCCAACCTTGGAATCAAGAGTATAAACTACGTACCACTGAGAACCATCACTAATTACATCCAGTCCCTGGAAAATAGTGCCCGTAGAAGAGCTAAGTAGAACTGTTGCTGTGGGGCTATTAGTCAACGAAGCTCCAAAATCCAATCGGCAGATTACATTTGCGCCTTGATTGTAGATAAATCCATACCATTTATCATTAACGGTTAAAATTTTTATATCAACAGGCTTGTTCAGCAGTGAGTTTATATTACCCAAATTAACAGGGGTGCCAAAATTATCCATTTCGCTACCCATCAGAACCCGAGTTATAGAATTGGTTTCCTTGTTGGCTATAAAAGTATACCAATTCGCTCCATCATAAACGACATCAATTCCTGTTGGAGTATCCGCAGCAGGAACTACACCAATTATTGAGCCTATAGGAGCTAAGGACAAATCTCCTTGGCATAAATCCCATTCATATCTTGTTGCATTAACAGATTGATTGATCAGGTAGATATCTTGTGACAAACAAGCTGTGGATGGAGCAACGAAATCAGATTGTGGAAATTGGGCAAACCCAAACCTAAATACAAAGCAAGTTACAATTACAAAGAATAAATAACCCTTATTCATAATTCCGTTTACCCCTTCTTTGATACCCTTCGATGCAATTTGGTAATTTTATTAACAGAACAAATCGACTTTATTCTCATTAATTAAACCTTAAAGTAGCCAAAAATAATAGTTTCTTTCCTAAAAGAAGCGGCCACAACCCCTCATACCATCAGACAAGAAATTTCTGAAAGAGGCTTTTCTCAAATCTATGATTGAAAAAATAATAGAATTCGCTTAAACAACTGGATTCAAAAATAATTTTTCAAATAGACAAACTAACTTTATATAACTACACAATAAGCTTAAGGTTAGATTCCAAAAGCTCTGGACTTAAGTAGAACCCGCCAGAAAATCTGTTATTTGACTTTTCTCCGATTAAAGCGTTGTATCGAAACCCTTTCATTTTCGCTAACATGATATAATGAAAGGGTGTATACCCTTCAATTGGAGGAGGGAATATTTCCAAAATGTTGCAGAAATTATTTCTAAAGTAAATATTAGTAAGGCCGGCTCCATGAATTCCAACAATAACTGCTGCTTCAGAAAAAATTTTGATTTGATCCTCCATGGTTAGAGTATCCGGATCAATAATCTCAAATTTGTGTTTTTTTAGCACGTCCTCAAGTTCTGAGCCATTCTCTATGTATCTCAATCGAGTACGACTACGCGTAATGTACAATCTGCGCATCAAATGACTCATCAAATTAAATCCACCAAAAATCAATTTATAAAGATCAACTCGGTGAGTTAGGGGCTTACAGAAAATTGTAGATCTACAATAGATGTATTGCTTGTCTTGAACAATCCAATTGAGAGATTGAAATTTCGGAGAATTTTTTAAATAGAACTGAAAGTAATTTTTATCCCATAACTTCTTAGATATAATCAATGGAGTACTCTCAATATTTATTGAATTATTCTTAAGGAAAAAGATTTTTGATAAGACATCATTATAAAAATGAAAATAATTTTCCTCACCTGAATCCCTTAATGATATCCCTACTGAAATATCACTAACGATTCTCCTCTTCCACAGTTTAATGAAAGATGGTTTTGGCTGAAACCATGTACGGCTTATTCCAAGTGAATAGTAGAGTAATCTATTAGGAGGAATGATTGCCCATCCAAAATCCGGTTCGATATAACACGGACGATCGAAAATCAATAGGAATTCTTCCTGAGTCCAGTCATACCATTTATTCATGTACTCCTTAACTGTACCTGACAGATCGCTTATGTCTATGTGATTTTCTCTGAAAGGATACCCAGTCCTGTAAACTTTGAATTTTTCAAATTCTATTTTATACTCGGGAAAAATAACTTTATCGATGGTTGTTATTTTAATTAGATTGTATAATCCAAATGCCTTTTTTAATAAAACCTTTGGAAGAGCTCTCTTAAGAATGTTTTTCAGGACGTTCACCTCTTGAATTTAAAACAATCTTTTTTCTAGTGTTTTCTTAATTCCATCTTCCAAACCAACAAGAGGTCGGTTAAGTATACTCTTCATTTTTGAGATATCCGGTTTTCTTCGTTTCATGTCTCCTTCCAGTAGTGCAGGGAGAAAAACTATTTTGGAGGAGCTTTTAGTAATTGAAATGATCCTTTCCGCTAATTCTTTAATCGAGTATTCCTCGTCATTACCAACATTCATCACATCGTTTAGGCAAAGACTCTTATCAAGACATTCAAGGGTAGTATCAATATTATCATCGATATAGCAAAACGTACGCGACTGCACGCCTGTTCCATAAATTGTTAAGTCTTGATTTAGTACTGCTTGCTTTAGAAATCTGGAAATGACAAAATCATCGCTTTGCCTTGGGCCATAAGTGTTAAAGAATCTAAAAATTGTGTAATTGAGACCAAACTCTTTGTGATAAGAACGAAGAAAAGCTTCCCCTACATTTTTTACCACGGCATAAGGAAGCCTGCTGTTCAATGGAGTTGTCTGTTCATTTTGAGGGAATTCAACAGGTTCACCATAAACTTCAGAAGATGAAGAAAAAAAGACCCTCTCCACACCAGTATTTTTGCATAGATCGAGAATATTCTTTATACCCTGAATATCATTTAGTACAAGTACAGGATTATCTAACGTTCGTTGTACCCCAACAACAGCAGCATAATGGAATACATAATTAAATTTATAAGACTGCATGATTGCACTGATATCAAAATAACTATTAACGTCAGCTTTAATAAACACAAAATTTGAACAATCTCTCGATTGAAGTTTACCAGGATGTCCCGTAAGAAAATTGTCTACCGCAACAACATAATACTCTTTTGTTCTGACCAAACTCTCCACGAGTGCACTTCCAACATTTCCCGCAGCTCCAGTCACCAGAATTTTTATCATAATAACGCTTTTTTTAAGGATACGAGAAATCGCTTTGAGAAGAGAATCCGGGGATAAATTTTCATTGCACTTAATGACCAGGAGAAAACCTTTTTCTTGTTATTTTCTCCGACATAGCGCAGCATAAAAAAAGTATACCTGTCAGCTATGAAGCGATTAAATCTGTTACCATATCGTTGTAGTACTGCTTCATCTTTCTTTAGCAGATCAATAAGTAGTAAATCTCTTTTTACAATTTTTTCTGTTGCAATGGTAGAGAGGCTACGCATATCATGACCTACAACAGATGTAGTAATTTCGTTTGAATAATGGAGTGTATAACGACTCATTATACGAATCCATAATTCCCAATCCTCGCAAGAAGCCAGGTTACGATCTTCTTCGAATTGATATTTCTCAGCTATGTCTCGTCTTACAAAAATCCCATTACAGCTTAAAAAATTATCAAAAAGCGCTTTCTCAGCTATGTCATTATCAAGGTGATCGATTTTCTCGGTCACTAAACCTTCCGGAGTCTTAAAATCATATCCTAAATGAAAAAATTCAGGATTCAATTTCTGACTAATTAATTTTTGAGCTGTCCTTAAATGATTGGGATACATTAAATCATCCGAATCAAAGAAATTAATATACTCTCCATTTGATTTTGTCCGTCCAAAATTCCTAGCCGCTCCTCTTTCCTCGTTATCTTTTTTAAAATAGGATATTCTATAATCAGAAAATTGAAGCACTACATCATCAGTATCATCAATACTTCCGTCATCAACTATTATCAATTCAAAGTCATTAAATTCCTGAGCTAAAATAGACCCGATCGTCTTTTCAATCAGGTGTGCCCTGTTATAAGTGGGGACTATTATCGAAAAAAGGGGCATTTGATTTAATCACTTTTTGTTTAATGATTCATACTTACCGATCACATTACCTATATCAAAAAGCTGATGAATTTTTCTACCCAAATTGACGCTCATTTTATCAAGTAATTTTTTGTCCGATCGATAAGAATTAATGATCTTAAAAGCTTCATCAACAAAATTATTTTGATCAACCACAAAGCCTTCTACACCATTTGAGATATAATCATCAAAGTCGCCTACTGCTTTGCAAACAATAACTGGCAAGCTAGCAATTGCCGCCTCTTTTACAACAACACAGCTCGACTCGCTTATCGAAGGATGCAAAAGAAAATGTGCAGCTGCCAAATAATCAATAACATTCTCAACATAGCCAGGCATTATCACTCTATCCAAAATACCTAAATCCGTACTTAAGTCAATAAGGTTTTGCTTTTCCTCACCTTCGCCAAGGAGTATTAATTTACTATCTATTCCTGAATCCAATAACTTCTTGAGTGTTAATACCGATTGTTTTGCCCGCTTATATTCTGTAAAGCGACACACCGTAATTAATATTAAATCAGTAGACATGTCATTTTTAATTGATTCGACTCTTTTAGCGTCAGGCTTATTATATAAGCCAAAATCATAAGCGAGGTTTACATGAACAATCTTTTCAGCATTAATCTTTTCGATGGCTATCATATAGCGCTTTGCCTGTTCAGAAACGACCAATGTCTTACCCGACAATTGATAGGTAATCTTATAGAATAAGGATTGATCAAAACCTTTAAGAGCCGCCTCATTAATATGGTGCCTGACTATGAAAACCCGGGCTTTAATAAAAAACCGGGCGATTACAGCTACAAAATTTGCCGGCTCTAAATGACTATAAACAATATCCACTTCGTGCTTTTTGCAAAATGAAATAAAATAAAATATATGTTTAATGTAATAGCTTATCCCGGGCTTACTGCTTACCATATAGGTATAAGTTTCTATGAGCTGTGTCTTTAGATATTGATGGATAAAAAAACCCTCCGATTGACTTAAAGAAATAACTTTATGGCCTTGTTTTTTAAAAGCAATCATAAGTGATTCTGTATCGCGAGAACGATGATTAAAAGGGGAATAAAAAAGAATATTTGCCATGCAAATTCTACGAAAATCAACAATTACTCATTTTTCCACAATGCCTTCTTTAAAAGCTGTATGACCGGCCTTTCATAATAATTATAGATGATACTTGACAGCAGAATCATAATAAGCGTCACAAAGAAAGGCAGAATTTTTAGAAAGCGAACGTCTATGAACTGTACAATCTGATTAATTAAAATCAATCCCACATTTTGATGAAGAAGGTACAGTGGGTAACTAATTAATCCAATCCAGACAATTATTTTAAGCTTCAAAAATGCCAGCCAGTTTTCCCGATAAACAAGAATAACAAACAAGGCAATTATGCCTAAAAAAATAAAACTTAATGCGCCTTTTAGAAAGTATAATTCAAGAATTACTAATAACGCCATTATAATAAAAGAAGTCAAAGTCGGTCTTTCTTTCTTGTAAAGAGTATTAAAAAAAATACCTAAAGAGAAATAGACCCAATAGCTAACATGTAATTTTAAATACAAACTATACATCCAGCCAAAGGCATCATTGATAGATTCCGGAAATAAAAATTGAAGTTTTGGAGAAGAAATGATTCTGATGACAGTTAACACCAAATTGATCAATAACCAATTATTTAAGAAAGCTCTGGGTTTGATAAAAAAGATAATACCCCCAAAAAAATAGAAAAGCATTTCAACAAAAAGTGACCAATATGCAGTATCGATATATTCAATGTTGTTTTGATTAAGCAGCCAATTCCAAATAGAAGCAGGAGTGAACGTCAAGCCGGGAACAAAATCCATTATCGTTTTAGAATGAAAAATAGGGAAGTGTTGATCAGGGTCAAAAACCTTAACACTTAAGAAAGTGATTATAGAACATAATACCAATGATGGCCATAATCGAACAAAGCGTTTTATCATAAAAACACTGAATGTCTGAGATTTCTCCAGCGTTTGAGAAATCACAAAACCGGAGATTACAAAAAATAACTGAACACCGAAAAAGCCATACTCCATTATGGAGGGGGCGAAAATGTACGGAGTGTAACTAACTTCAAAGTGAGGATAAGAAAATCTATACAAATAATGATAGAAAATCACTCCCAAAACCGCAATACATCTCAACCCATCCACTGCACTAACTCTACTAGTCGAATAATTCATCATTCGGAATGATTACGAAGGAAAGGCCTTCTTAAATTAAATAGAATACATCGAAACAAAAGTTCACGATTTTTGACAAAAAGTTTCCTAAGAATTATCCATTTCTCTTTACTCCAATGTGTATACAAGGAAAGATTAGTGTTTTGATAAAATACTGCGAAGAATCTATCCTTCGCTATTTCTTTCAAATTCATAAACACCCAATTAAGAACCAGGAATTGCTCATAGAAATAATAAAGATGTCTATCCTTGTGTTTATTACTAAAAGGGTCTCGGTAATAATTAAGGCTTTTACTCAGGTATTTAATTGAACTTTTCGCCAAAACTCTTATAAAAACATATTTATCACCAATATACTTGAGGTCGAGATCGAAAGGATTGATTGAAATCAATATCGCTCTATTAAACAATACGGCACTTGTATTATTAATTGTACTCTCAACAAGTAGATAATTTTCAATTTCATCTTTGCCTATGTTGAAGTAATCGTTATTCCATCGATTGGTTTTAAATTTTCTGTTCTTAATAGTTGCAAAAGTCTCCTCCCAAACAACACCCTTACTGACAATTTTTGAGTCACAATAAATCATCCCTGCCTCAGGAGATAGCAAAAGTGATTGAATCATTGTTTCTAAAAAAAACAAATCAGAATAATCATCGCTTTCAGCAATCCATATCCATTCGCCAATAGCAATATCTATACCTTTCTTCCATTGTTTAAAGGGTGATCCGGAATTTTTATGATTAAACTCAATATGAACAATCCTTGGATGTCGTCTATAACGATTAATTATATCTCTGCTTGAATCTGTTGAGCAATCATCAAGGATAATTACTTCTAAATTTGTATAGGTTTGATCCAGTACGCATTCAATGCGTTGCTGTAAATACTCGGCATGATTATAATTTGGAATTATTACGGAAACTTTCGGGTGATTCATTTGTGTGATCAAATGACTATACCTAGTCCATTTGATTTTCTGTAATTATAAAATTTCTTATTTGTCTTTTTTGCGACATTAGCAACCGCTCTTTTAACTTCAGGAAAACTTTGCGTATCATGAAAGATAGTGCACTTTGAGTGCTGTGCTGCCCACAAACCACAGGTGTATGTATCATCATAGGTGTGTATGATATCCACATGAATCAAATCAAAAAATTGATTTGATGAAGCAATATAATTCTTATAATCAGATTTTATCAATTCAATATTCTTAAACTCTTTAAGATTATCTTTTGTAAGATCAAAAATATCTCCATGATGTCCCGCATGTGGATCGCCTGTAAAAATATCTACACCCGTAACCTTTTTGAAATAGTTAGCTAATGCGGAAGTGGAATATCCAAATTCTACCCCAAATTCTAAAGCAGCATCGGTACCTATTCCAGAGAAATCAATAATGTCAGATAATATACTTTCAAGTCCCACCCATGCCTTTGACTTGGATTGAGCCAATCTTTCAGGAAACACCATCTTGCCGGGTTTATAATTTATTTCATTATATCGAACGGCATCTATTATAGACAGCGTCTTTACTTTTAATCCTGTGTTAAACATAAATCAAATATAGTTATCCTATATAGAATACACCATCTGCTTCCGGCTAATAAACCTGCCCTTCCCCTTTTTGATGTTGACCAATACTCGAAGAACTACTGCAGGTTTCTATGAAATAGAGATCTTCTTTTGACAAGTGCTCAGAATCAACATACCAGGGAAGATGTCGAATCAAATAAGGAAACCCCGTTCTATAAGCAGAAAGCGTATAAATTTGGTCCATTTTTAAATTAGAAAAGGGTTTATAAAGAGCAAAAGTAGTATCTATTGGTGCTTTATAAGTGTTTGACCCCACCTTAGTCTTCCAGTATTTTTTCTCATACTCAATTACTTTCTGCTTTAAAGCAAACGTATCAGGCAAATCATCAATCTTAATCCCAAAACCAACCTTGTCTAAATTATAATTTGTGTCCAAAATGGATTTAAACCATTTGATAAAGTCTTTAGGGCATTCCTGAACAGGAACCACATCAGAATCCGTATAAATAAAAAAATTCCACTTATACCTATTGTATAAACCAGATTTCCAAAAAGCAAGATGACCGTAATTATGTTTCCCTCTTATGACTTTATACTTGGTATCCTTATAGAAATCTAAAAGTGGCGGATAAGTAGAATTGTTATCAAGGATAATGATATTGGTGAATCCACAACCCTCAAGAAATTCGATGAGATGCAACAAATGAGTAATCCTATTAAAATTATTAATGACAACAGGAACGTCATGGATCGAAAGCAAATTCAATTTGTAACCGATATTCACAAGACCAGAGTAGATAAATCTAAAAATTCTGAGTTGGGATTTCAGGAAGTGATAACTTCTTCTCAAAAGTTCTTTCATAAAGAATCAGTGTTCAACTCAGATAAATTAACCTATTCGTTTACTTGCATAAATCATCCCTGAATCAAGACTTGGTAAAACTTGTGAGAATACCCGAAAATCAAAAGCCTTTAAATGATTCTCTATCTCTGTTGGCTGATGATAGTGCCATTCAATAATTAAGACTGTCAGTTTGCCCAACAACCCTGAATGGCTTAAACTATTAATCAAATTGAATTCTTCTCCTTCACAATCCATTTTTACCACAATATCCATGGAACCAGAATCGGCCAAGATTTCGGCAAAAACTTCGTTAATGTCTCTTACAGTAACGTTTTCCTTTTTTATGTCCTGAAACAGTTCATCATGGGGCAAGCCATTTAATCCCATTCGGCCCTTCCTGGAAAGTGAATAATCAATTGCCTGTTCAAATGCCCTGTTGGATAATCCATAATTGAACGCCTTTACCTTGTGAGCGTATTTTTCATTTAATGTCAGATTTTTTTGACCAAGTAAAAAGGTGGGTTTAAAAAGTTCATACGAGTAAATTCTTTTTACCAACGGATCTTTGGAATAGAACAAAGTTGTCACTGCAGCATTCATTCCCACATCAATAAAGACAGTATCTCTCAGGCAAGGATAGTTGTACGTCTTAGTGATAAAAACTTCGTAGATGATAAAAAGCTCTTCGGCTGAGTTTATTTGAAATTTCAGATCATCAAAGCACAAAAACAGATTTTGATTCTCCACAGTGTATTTGCCATGCAAGATCTGACTTATCTGCAATGCATATGGATACCCCTTGAGAACACCGTCTTTGTCAGTACTATCAACAACTATATCCAACTTCTTTAACCTCACCATTTGTCCCTCGATCGTATAATCCTTCTTAGGAATACCATAGAAATAAAAGGGGTTGTTAAGAGTCAGCAATCTACTGTAAACCTTTTCAGCTGTTCTTTTAAGACTTGATTTCATTTTAATCCAATTCTACAAAACCTCTATACTGTACATCGTAAGGCTTGACTATATTTTCACCTATCCTTGATTTCACATGTATCTTTACCAGATCATATACATCTCCGTGAACTGAATTAAACCCATAAAATAAACCCACGGAATAGGTTCCTTCAACCAAATTGAAATTGTTTACGTTCCCCACATAGCTGATCTGATCTTCTTCATTGAGGAAGGATTTAAAAAAAATCCTCAGATCAAATATAGCAACACGTTGTTTTTTATAATTGTAAAAAAGTAAACAAAGATCAGTAAGCAAGAAGTCCTGCCTTATATTACCTCTAAGCTTAATGGTAAAATTTAAGCTATCCCCTGAAACGACAAACCTATCAGAGAACGATAATTCCTGAAGCGAAATGACTGATGTCAGTTTAGTCTCCTGAAACGAAATGTCATTTGAATCAGATAAATATTTATTTATTAAGTTACTGGATTGATCAATATCTACCAGGGCACCTTTATCTAACAGAATTGAATATTTGCATAGCCTTTCAACAGCATCCAAATCATGGCTTACGAATAATATGGTTCTCCCGCTTTTACTAACTTCACTCATTTTACCCAAACATTTCTTTTGAAACTCGGCATCACCAACAGCAAGCACTTCATCAATAATTAAAATCTCGGGTTCCAGGAATGCCGCAACCGCGAATGCCAGTCTCAATTGCATGCCGCTGGAATAATGTTTCAAAGGTGTATCAAGAAATTTTTCGACACCGCTAAAATCAACGATTTCATCAAATTTTGATTCAATCTCTTTTCGCTTCATGCCGAGAAGAGATCCATTAAAAAATATATTTTCTCTTCCAGTTAGTTCAGGATGAAATCCAGTTCCCACCTCAAGCAAACTAGCTATTCGTCCGCGGGAAATGATTTTTCCCTTGGAAGGAGGAGTGATCTTGGAAAGGATTTTTAATAAGGTGGATTTTCCGGCACCGTTTCTTCCGATAATACCTATGGATTCACCTGCTTGCACTTGAAAAGAAATGTCTTTCAATGCCCAAAAATCCTCTATTTTGTTACGGTCAAACTTGAGAACATTCAATATTCGCTCCCGCAAACTCAGATAGCCACCAACCTGATGACTAAGTTGATATTTTTTGCCTATGAGTTCTACTTCTAAAATTGGTTTCATCTGTCAGGCAAAGTCAGCAAAAAAATCTTCCGTGCGTTTAAAATAGAGAATACCTAAAAAGAATAATACAACTCCAGAGGCAACGCTTATTGAAAGAAAGGTAAAATTAAATGCTGTGCCGGTAAGGGGAAATCTGAATAATTCTATAGCGGCATACATCGGGGACAGCGCAAGTAGATATTGAAGCATTGGATACTTCAACATAGAAATGGGGTAAATTACTGGTGTCAGAAAAAAGAGGGCCTGCACTAAAAAAGGAATGACGTAGCGAAAATCTCTATACTTCACATTAAGAGCTGCCAAGAGACTGCCTGGCCCCAAGGTTCCGATTAATGTAATCATTAAGCTAATCGGCCAGCACCAAATCATACTGAAAGAAACGGGTTGTCTGTAATAAAATAAAAGAGGCAGAAAGAGGATAAAAGCCATAAGAAAATCAAAAATTGCAACCAATATCGAGGATGCCGGAATAATGAGCCTTGGAAAATAGATCTTCTTTATTATAGATGCGTTATTCACCATACTATTCGAAGCATTGGTCAGACCTGTTGAAAAAGTATTCCATAAAAGAAGACCAGAAAAAACGAACACAGGATAAGGTAAACCCTGAGAGGGCACATTAAGAGCTCTTCCAAAGAAAAAAGTAAACACCAGCATCATAAACAGCGGTTGGAGTACCGCCCAAAGGAACCCCAAGGCTGTCTGTTTGTATTTAATTTTAATGTCTCGCCATGTAAAAAAATAAAACAACTCCTGGTAGCGCCATAATTCTCCCCAATTAAACAACCTTCTGTTTGAGGATTCAATCACATCTTCTACTTGATCAGTTCTCATTCCCTTTTTTCCTCATAAGGAATTCTTATTACGATTCCCCATTTTTGTGCCAAGTTATATGAAAATACTGTTTCTCGTACCTTATCCCTTAGGAGAAGCTCCTTCTCAGCGTTTTCGGTTTGAACAATATTTCAAAATTCTTTTTCACAGAAACATTTCAGTTACGGTGCAAAGCTTTCTTAATTCCCAAAACTGGCAAACAAACTATAGTAATGGGAATATAATTAAAAAGCTAAACATTTTAACTTCGGGATTTGCCCGGAGATTTTGGGTACTCACAAAGGTGCCTGCTTCCGATTTTATTTTCATCCATCGGGAAACGACCCCAGTGGGTCCACCTATAATAGAATGGATCATCGCCCGGATTTTCAAAAAAAAAATCATCTACGATTTTGACGATGCCATCTGGACAACCGATAAAACGGATGAAGGTAAAGTAGAGAAAATGATGAGGTGGAGAAGCAAAGTAAAAAGCATCTGCAAATGGGCACATAAAGTGAGTTGTGGAAATGAATACCTGTGCGATTATGCCAGGCAATTTAATCATTGGGTAATTTTAAACCCAACTACTATTGATACTCAATTCCACGCTCCAGATAACCATAAAAAAAAAGACACCGAGCACATCACTATTGGCTGGACAGGTTCGCATAGTACATTAAAATACCTGAATGCCATTGTACCTGCCATTCTGTTTTTAGAACAAAAATATTCGCAACTTCGATTTTTAGTTATTGCTAATCAAAAACCGGAACTGAATATAAAATCGCTTATCTTCATTCCATGGTCCGTTTCTTCGGAAATAGAAGATTTAATAAAGATTGATATTGGAATAATGCCGTTGCCTGACGATGAATGGTCGAAAGGGAAATGTGGATTTAAGCTTCTGCAATATATGGCGTTAGGGATAGTCGCTTTAGCTTCTCCCGTTGGGGTCAACACTAAAATCATAACGGAAAGAAAGAATGGATTTATATGCGCTAATGAGCAGGAATGGATATCGAATGTTGAGAAATTGATTAATGACGACAAGCTTCGCTCATTCATGGGAATACAGGGAAGAACCCTCATTGATAAGCACTACTCAGTGTCATCCAACTCAGCTAATTTCCTTTCTCTATTTGACTGATCCGCAATTAATATTAACGCCATTGTAAAAAAAGGAATCAGAGGTATTTTGTAACGGGAAAGTGTACCAAAATTATAAGTGGATACTCCCACAGCAAAAGCAAAAGTAATGCTGAACACAAAACAAAAAAGCACATTAGGGTCTCCCAACGATCGGAAGAAGCTTCTTGGTCTGCTTACCAAAAGATAAAGAGACACCAAAAACAAAATGAATGCTTCCATAGCGGAAAGAAGCATAAGCGGGTTTCTTACCTCCCATAAATAAGGACGGAATAGGGAGACATTGACAGCCTGTGGTGCCAGTTTAAGCATTCCTGAAAAAGAGCCATCTAACTCTCCAAGCGTATATCGGCTTCCAGCATCTTTACCAGAATAGAAGCCTATATCATAAGCCGTGATTTGTGCGGTTTTAGCAATTTTATCTAACGCATATTTAGGATCACTTTCACCTACTTTTTGTATGGTATAAAAACCGGTAGCCATTGTAAGGACAATAATAAAGGGAAGCAATATGATACGTAACATCGCAGAACGTATCAAGGAAAGATTTCCTGCATAAATCCAGAAAAGAACAGCCGGCAAAAAACATAACAATACATATTTTTTAACATTGAACATGATCAAAAGCCCAACTATTAAAATGATAATAGCAGGGCCTCCCCATTTTTTATCAATAAAAAATTTTTTTATCTGATAAGTGCATATTCCTAAACAGGCCATTACAATCGTATCTTTTAATAAGCCTGAGCCCCAAAAGAAAACAGATGGAATAAAAAATGAGGCAATAGCAATCCGGCTATGTAAATGAGGGAACAACTCATAGAAAGCGAGAAAGAAAAACCACACCCCTATAAAGCCAAAGAACGCAAATAAAATTGCCGTAGCTGAATAGGTAGAAAAAGTGACAAGATCAAAGAAAGCGGAAATTCTAATCACAAAAAAAGAACTGGAATCAGAATAAAAATCCATTCGAGAATAGTATGGATATAAATAAGGGTCGTGGCTGTTAAAAAAAAGCTTTAATCCATCAATAGGATTTTGCATAAATGCCTCCCAAATGATTCGGCTTCCATAGGTATGATAATTATAAGTATCTCCGCCATCATAGTAAAATTGGTAAATGAATCCCACTGCTAACGCTCCTACTATTTTTAGTGTAAGTGCAGGGAAATAATACCTGTACGTGGTGTCATTGGTTAGCATGGGCCTGATGAAATAGGCAACAAGGTAAACAAGGAAGATAATTATTGGAGTAACTATGAGATCGCGAAGTTCCAATGGTAGTAATAGGTTAATCTCCTTTTTCCAGTTTCTTCAACCGCTTCTTGGCATCTTTATAGGCTTCGTCTTTGCGGCCAGCTTTTTTCTTTGCTTCCTGGAAATATTTTTTGGCCTCGGCTTTATTACCCTGCTTCTCAGCTATCTCGCCAAGGGAAATAATGGAGTACAGATAATAACCCGACTCGGTCGCCTCCACCTGCTCGGCAAATTTAATGGCCTGCTTATAGTATTTTTTTGACTCCTCCCAGCTTTTCCTGATCTCATATATTTGACCCAGGAAAAAAGCCGCATACCGGCCACTCGTGCCTTCGTAACCTACCTGCGCGCTGTCGATACGGTTTAATATGGACTTGCATTCTATTTCCAACTCCCGGTGCATGCCGCGCGAATATAGCATACGCGCATAATAGCGATGAAAGTACGCATTATCGGGATAGGTCTGGAAAAGATATTCCGACAATTGGAATGCGCGCGGCTGATCATTTTCATAGCTGTTTAAAATACGCATCAGCCATACCATGGCTTCCGTACGGGTGTAAAAAGCATTGTACGACACTTCCTTCAGCTGCTTTAATCCAAGCGCTTTATCCCCTTTTCTAAAAAACCAGAGCACCGGTTTAAGAGAAGGATAATTTTCAGGTACCCAAACGGAGAAGTAGTTATACAAAGCATCACCAAAAAGAAGTTCAGGGCTGAGGTTGCTCTTC
>Ga0307515_10013591_pt1 | contig 15189 bp, 2 predicted proteins | sample 17_EM_MG_FD_194513 | JGI IMG/M metagenome (GOLD analysis project Ga0307515, IMG submission 194513) | Populus trichocarpa ectomycorrhiza microbial communities from riparian zone in the Pacific Northwest, United States - 17_EM | ecosystem: Host-associated > Plants > Roots > Unclassified | place... | reverse complement strand
CCCTTATTACTTAACTAATATAGAACTACAACGTCTATACCATTAATTTAGTTACCCATTAGTTAATAAACTACAAAAGCTTCTTAATAAGGCTGGCTACGGCTATAACACTAATAGATCTGCTATTAAAGAACTAACTAGACTCTGCTACTATTGCTAAAAGCATAGCAGATCTCTAGGTAGATTTCGCTTTACCTTACAAAATAATTTTAATTTTAATTATAACATTATTGTCGATATTATATATATTAGCGGCTCCCCCCTACTATACATAGTTAATAAAGCAACTTAATTTCAAACTGGCAGATAGCTATAAGACATTAGCGCTAAGCATACTTAGGATATTCTTTAAATATGCTAAATTAATAGCTATTTAGGACTACCAGACTTAATCACTATAGACGCTAAAAATAACTTTATTAGTAAGGAGTTTAAGTACTACGCTGCCACTATAGGAGCAACTATAAAGTTAGTTCCAGTCGAATCACATAATTCTATTAGAATGGTAAAACGCTACTACGGTTCGCTATAACAAGCCTACTAAATTATTACAACTAAAATCCCTAAAATTAGTAAGGAGATGGCCCTATAAATAGCCTTTAAAGCTATTAATAATACAGCTAGCCTAGAAGGCCTAGTCCCTATACTCCTAGTCTTTGGAGCCTACCCCCAAATAGTTAAATCGGACGCGCTATCACCTTCAGTTACATAGCGAGCTGCGGCTATTAAGAAAGCAATAATAGAAATCCAGAAACTACAAGCTAAATAATAGATCGCTAACGCTCTTAATATGCGAAATGGACCACAAACTAACGCTATTTACGGCCTCCTACCTAGTTCGCCTATCTTAGTCTAGAGAGAGGGTAATACTAGCTAAAGCAGCTATTAGGACGGACTATATATACTACTTACTATTAATGGCGAGACCTACACTATAAAGCTACTAAATAGGCCTATAACCTTCCGTTCCACGGTTATAAAACCTTACCTACTAGACCTATAAGACCTAGTTAAACTATAAGAATCTATTAAATTAGATAAACTAGTACCTTTACTAGCCAAACCTTAATTATTATCTAAGGCTAAACCACAGCTACCGCTAAGGCGAGGCAGAGGTCGCCCCCATAAATACCTATTACTTACAGCCGTTATAAACGCAGCTATTACAAATGCTATAATAGACATAGGCGCTTCCATAGGTAATATTGCGGACATTGCGGATATTATAGATATTACGGATATTGCGGATATCGCTATCTACTTATAGGATAATAATACCGTAGATATAGCTAGTACTACTATTTACTTATAGAACAATAGCAACACCTAATTTAGCGCTTTACGATAAAAGGAGGTTATAGGCCTACTTAAGAAAGGCGTCTTTAAGATTATTAAACTATACAATATACTAAAGGGGGTTAGACTCTTTAATTCACAGTTTATTAATAAGATTAAGAATAAGGGAACTAATAAAGCCTTTAAGAAATTATAACTTATTATATAGGCCTATAATGACTTAGAGAAAGAGCTGGTTTTTACTTAGTCACTAACAATTTAATAAGTTAGCCAGCGGCTAATTCTCTATATTACTACTATGCTACCATAAATACAACTCTACCTCTAAGATATCTTATAAGCCTACATCCAGTCTACTATAAACCTAAATTGTAAGTTCTATATACGACCACCATATAAGCTAAATAAATAATTAGGAATTAATACAGACTCCGTTCTAAAGGTTATAAGGCCACTTTACGGAGTACCTAAAGCTAAAAACTACTAGTTTAAGACCTACTATTTATACTACGTTAATTAGCTATAAATAAACCAGTCCACATATAACCCTTACTTACTTTACAGCAATAAGCCTTTTAAAATTATTGGCCTATAAACTAATAATATACTATTCTTTATAGATAATACCTTTATAGAGGCTAAACAAAGCGAACTATATAAGGCTAAATTTATAGCTAAAAAGCAAGAGTAACTGACCGCTAATATACTAATTAAGTTCAATAAAGGGCTTATTTAATTAATATAAGATAGGAGTATTACGCTAACACAAAAGCGCTAGTATAAGAACCTAAATATAGCTAATACTATACTAGTAGACAGCACTAGCTCTAAAGGAGTTATATATAGTCTGCTTATACTAAAGGACCAGTATATCGCTTAACGCGCTAGAGGAGCCTATATCGCCTTAGTCTATTAGCTAAAGGCCTTATTTAACCTATCCCTTACTACCTAGGCAATTAACCTAGTTAAAGACAATGTAAAGAGCCTTAATAAGCAATTAAGCTAGTAGATTAAGAACGCAAATAGAGGCCTAAAGTTTATTAAGCTAGACGCTAATACCTTATAACTCCTAGTATTTATAAACGCTTCCTTCGCCAATAATAAGGACCTATCTTCGTAAATTGGCTATATACTTATACTAGTAGACGCCTTAAATAAGGCAAATATTGTTCACTAGTCTTTAATTAAGTGTAAAAGAGTTACTAGGAGTATATTAGCCTTAGAGCTATACGGTATAGCGCACGGTTTTAATATAGGCGCTATAATTAAATCTACGCTAGATAAGGTCCTATAGGTTAACCTACCACTTATTCTCTATACTAATTTAAAGTCTTTATATAACTGTCTTATCCGACTAGGAACTACGTAAGAGAAACGCTTAATAATTAATATAATATGCCTTCGCTAAGCTTATAAATAAAGATAAATTACTAAAGTTAAGTAGATTAATAGAGACACTAACCCTACAGACGCTATAATAAAGGGTAAGCCCTATACGGCACTATTATAGCTTATTAACACGAATTAAGTTAAATTATGGGCCGTAGGGTAGGTTAAATAGACGGATTTAGCCCCAGTCTAGCGTTATATAACTAGGTATAACGGGCTTATACTATACAGAGCTAGCCGCTAAGGCGCTAGTAGCAGGCAAGCTAATAGCGATTTTCTATACCAGGCATGGAAAATCCTAATTAGCTGGTTTAATGGCATAGCAGAATTTAGCAGATGACGCTCCAGTACTATTATATGTAAAAGCTATTACATATTATAGATAGAAGAGCTAACTATTACATATACGCTACAAATAGTCTAGAAGACTTAACTTTAGAGTGTAGATTAGCCTTCTTTTTAGAGTTGCTCTAGTATCGGAACGTTAATCACGTAACGTGGTTACGAGACCACGAAGTAAGACTAGCTATCTGACTTTAGAGTAACCCCTTTCTTCAATATACAATTAACTACTAACTTTAACACAGCATACGTACCACTACAAGTGATATTCATGCACGTTAATAATGCGAGTATACCGATAATTACTAATAAGAGTCTAAATATACCTAGATAGAATATCCCTAATATAAGTTTAGAACCTAATAATATATTACCCCTAATTACTAGGCTATCCCCTTAGGCTAGTGGCGAAGCTATAAAGTAATTAGAACTTAGAGCCCTATAATAATTAAAGGACTTTAACCTTTTAGCGGCCTTTTTAATTGTATAATTATAGCACCTATTGTACTAACCGCGTGCTTACGCGTTTAGTATACTAGGTACGCGTTTACGCGTTTAGTGTACTAACCACTCGCTTATGTGTTTAGTGCATTTATAAAGCACTAACTAATTAGGGGGGGGTGTATTAGTATATAGACCACGTAGTCTACTTTATATAATCAATAGTTACTACTATCCTAAAGAGCATACGATACTATACGTATTTCGTGCCCTAGGATATAACTTACTTATGCTATTAAATTAGTACGAATACTAATTAGTAAGCGCGCATAGATTAGTAATTACTTAATACCTCCCCTAAGTGATATATATGACAGCAACTACCTGTTTAGACTTCTAGTACAACCTACTAGAAGGTTAGAAGTCGGGGATTACAGACTTATCTCTAACTCTATATACTTATTTAAGTCTTAGTACGGTTTACTAAAAGTATAATAAACGCGAATATAGACCTATATAGAACCCTCTACCCTTAAACCTTAAACTTCTTACCTTTTTACAAACTACTACGGACCTGTTAATTACCTTTATAGACCGTTATAAGACCTTATAGAAACCCCCTACCCTTCTATAAATCGTTATGGATATTAACTGCCTTTACAGACTACTACAAGACCTCTTCTACCTACTATATACTACACTATACTATATAGTATGGCAGACCTAAGGAAGCAAGTTAATAAAGGCTAGGAAAAGTAGAGGTAAAGAGCTAACCTTATATCTATACCTGACGTTAACAACTATATTAAATTTAAAGTTCTTAAATATAAATATTTTAAGCTTATAAACGTTGACCTATGGGAGTAATACTAGGAAGACTTTATGGACTTTATGGAAGCTATCTTTAAAGTATATAACCCTACTACCATCCGTAACCTACAGACCCTTTTATATAACTAAGGTGTATGGGTTAAAAGGAATAAATAAGTTACTGTTATATAGTCCTTATATAATATAATATATAAGAAGGACTAAACAGAATAAACTAAAGAGGAAATCCTAGACCAGTTCTAAGAAACTAAGGAACTCTTTACTTCTTCTAAACTTAATATAATTGCTAGCCTTATACCTAACCCACTTAACTAAATTTGTCCTATAAACCTAAGCGGCTTTAGACTTAACCTTATTGGCTAAAATATACCCTACTCTTAAGCTATGGACTATAACACCCCTATAAACTAAAATACGGACTAAATTACCCCTATTATTTAAGTTATAGATCTATAAGCTATATATCTATAAACCACAGATCCGTAAACTATAGATCCGCAACCTACCTAAGTAAAGACCTATAGTAAGGAACTGGCTAACCTAGCTAAGCTCTATACTAACGAATCTAAGTATAGTGGTAAAAATGATAATTTTGACTTTAAACTAACTATCTTTACGGACCTTTGCCAAAAGGCTAATATTCCTAAATAAGAGTTTAGCTAAGCCTACTCTACTATACTACGCGGCCTAGTACTTAACTACTACTACACTAACCTTAAGAGTAACCCCCTTGGTGTTCCCTTTAATAAGCTATATAAAGCTACCTATAACTACTTTAAAGGACTGGAATATAAGCGTAATATTCTTACCTAATAGAATGCGACTAAGCTATAGACCGTAATCAATAAGAATACTGAAAAATTGACTATAGAGTGCCTGTAAATTCTTATTAAAGACCTCCGGCACCTATAGTACGGCCTTAATACTAAGCTTTAAATAGACGACTTCCTGTATAATAAACTTATTACGGCCTACTAGGAAGTAGAGCCCTATAAGTACACCTACTATAAGCCTATAGATACCTTAACTAGCCTTATTAATAATCTACGCTCCTCTATTATAATATACAAAGTCTTAAACCTACTAGGTAGTACTTAAGCCTTTATTACGGATATTTAATATCTATAAATAGACTTAGACGTCTACTTTACGGACCGCCGTTACCGCTAGCAGTACCTATACCGATTAAGTTCTACCCATAACCCCCGCAGTAACCCCTGTATAAAAATATACCCCCGTAGACGAACTAGCTAAAAGTGCTTTATATGTAGTAAGGAAGGATGTTAGTCTATAAGGTATACCTAGGAAGAATATAATAAGTCTAGGAAGAGACTTAATAGCCGTATTAACTAGTTTATTTTGGAACACGAAGGAAAGGAAGTAGAAGAGCCCCCCTAATAAGTTAATAGAAGCCCTTATAATTAACTTTAACTTAGACACTTAGGAATAAAAGACCTTAAAGATATTCCTAACCACTTTTAGACCTTTTACGGATAGCTAAGCCTTTAATATTACGACTGTATTAGCCGACCGCTCCTTTATATACTTAATTGCACCTAAAAACTGGCCTATAAGTATACCTATTAGACCTGTTATAGATATTATAGACCGCGAATAGGACCTATTTGTATATATTACTATAGAACGCTATACTCCTAAAGAATTTTATAGCGTTATAATTAATATAGGTGCCTCTAAGAAGTCTACTATAGGTTACGGACAATACCTTGTATATAGGACCACTATAAATGATAATATGGATATTAATATTATATAAACTGGGGCTGTAAATGTTTAATTTGGCATTAGCTTAACCGCATTAATTAGATTAGTTAAAGTTAAGACTCTAATTAGCCTAGTTAACTTCTATATAGTAAAAGCGGATACCCCCTTTCTACTCTATCTTGCAGATATAGATAGGTTATAGGTGTACTACAATAATGTTATAGATACCCTAATTGGCCCCGTAACTGCCCTAGGAAGTAAGTATATTACCCTGCTAATTATACGACAATTTAGACACCCGTTCCTTATATAGGGAGAGACTTTACAGACCTATATTTAGGAATCTTTTAACTATAACCCGTGCTACCTTACTAGTACTGAAATCCACCGCCTATACCGCTATTTTAGCTACCTGTTAGCCGAAAAGCTATATAGAGTCTTTAAACGCTTTAGATATAATGATGTTAATAGGAAGGCAATCGACTACCTAACTAAATACTGCTCCTTTTACTAGAAATATAGACGTTCCCTAGGCTGATTTAAGTTTACCCTTTATAAGGACCTTAACTTTAACCACTTAGTGTACGTAGATATTATGTATATTAACGGCAGTCTAGTATTATATATAATTAACGAGGTAACCCGCTATTAAGCCGCCTATTAGTTGTAAAATATATCTATAAAATATATTTAGGACATTTTACGGACCTGCTAGATTGATATATACGTTGGACCCCCTAAGTATATTACCCACAACGCCAGTAGGAACTTTATTAGTAAGGAATTCTAATAGTATGCTATGGCTATAGCTATTTTAACAAAAGCTGTTTTAGTTAAGGCATACTAGTCTATTAGGCTTATTAAGCGAGCTTACCTAGCTTTATAGAGAGCTTACTAGATTATTATAGACGAGTGTAAGGATATTTAAAAGGAACTGGCTTTATAAATGGCCGTAAAAGCTATTAATAATACCGCTGGCCCTAACGGACTAGTACTTACCCTTTTAGTTTACGGAGCCTACCTAAGGATAAGTAACCTAGGCCCTCCTGCCCCGTTTATTACGGAATGAGTAGCTATAATATAGAAGGTAATAGCCGAAATAGTTAAATTACGGGCTAAATAAACTGTTAATAACGCCCTATACTACCGTAACGGACCTAATACAACCTTAGTATATAACCTCCCGCTTAACTCTAAAGTCCTTATATAGTGTAAAAGCGATAGCTAGAATGGACCCTATTGCCTAATAGCCGTAAAAAACAAAATATACTGTGTATAGCTTCCTAGTGGGCCAACTAGCTTTAGAAGCACGTCCATAAAACCCTACTTTTGGCCTGAAATTACCTATAACGTTAAGCTAGACGAACTAGAAGCAACTACCAAACTAGATAAACTAGAAGTACCCGCCAAATTAGATAACTAGAAGTAATTGCCAAATTAGATAAACTAGAAGTACCCTTGCCTACCCTAGAAGTCCTCTAGAAACCTACTAAGCCTACTAAACCCACTATAAAGCGCGGTTAAAGACGCCCCTAAAAGCACCCCGTAACTAAAAATACTATAATAGAGAATTATCTAACCTCCGCAGGTATATCCGTAAGGCAATCTCCACCTATAGATATATTAGCTCTAGTATAGGAAACCCCTTTTATAGACTTACGGCGTAAAGAGATTAATAGACTACTTAAAAAGGGTATCTTTACAGTTATAACGGAGAAAGATGTTTTGTAAGGTGTCCGTATATTTAACTTATACTTTATTAATAAGATTAAGCACCCTAGTACTAATAAAGCCTTTAAGAAATTAAGGCTTATTATATAAGCTTATAATAACTAAGGAAAGGACTTAGTCCTTACATAATCGCCTATAATTTAATGGGTTAGTTAACGGATTATACTTATACTTACGCCTAGACTATAGCAAACTAAATCCGTAGCCCTTTACTTACGGGATATCTTATAAGCCTATATATAGTCTAATATCTACCTAAGTAGGGATATCTTTATACGGCTACCCCTTAAGCTTAACCTATAACCAGGAATAATTTTATAGGTTATAAAACCTCTTTACGGAGTACTAGAAGCTGGAAACTATTAGTTTAAGATATACTACTAGCACCACATTAGTAAACTTAAAATGGAATAGTTAACCTATAACCCCTGCCTTCTATACACCCTATTAAACGGCCTTGGTATTATTAGACTCTAAATAGACAATACCCTATTCCTAGCAGATTAGACCTTTACGGACGCTAAAGAAACTAAACTATAAAAGGCTAAGTTCTTAGTAAAGCCGTAAGAGTAGTTAACTAAGTAGAGTCTAATTAAGTTTAATGGAGGCTTAATTATATAAAAGGGTAACCTAATTAAGCTAACTTAGGAACGCTAAGCTTAAAACCTAAAGCCTATTATAGCAAAGCCTACGGACCTTACTAGCTTCTATAGAGAGACTTGTAAGACCGTAAATATAAAGGACTAATACGTTATATAGCGTGTAAGAGGCGCCTATATTACTATAGTCTGTTAACCTAAATTTGCCTATAATTTGTCCTTTATGGCCTAGGTAGTAGATCTATAAGAAAAAAATATTAAGCAGCTTAATAAGCGCATTTAGTGGCAAATTAATAATGTAGTAAGGGGACTTATTTTTATACTACTAGACCTAAGTTCCCTTAGCTTATTGGCATTTATAGACGCCTTCTTTGCCAATAATAAAGACCTATTATTATAAATCGGCTTTATAATTGTACTTACGGACCGTAATTAGGACGTAAATATACTATATTAGTCCTTAATTAAATATAAACGAGTAACCCGTAGTGTACTAGCTTCCAAACTATACGTACTAGCTTATGGCTTTAATATAGCAGCCGCAATTAAATTAACGGTCTAGAAGATTCTATAACTAGAGTAGTTACCCCTAGTTTTATACACCAATTTAAAGTCCCTTTATAACTGCCTAGTTAAATTAGGTACGATATAAGAGAAGAGGCTTATAGTTAACCTAATGTGCTTATATTAGGCCTATAAACAACGTAAGATTATAAAGGTTAAATAGATTAGCAGCAGAGATAACCTAGTAGACGCTATAACTAAGGCAAAGCCGTATTAAGCCCTTAAAACCCTAATTAATACGAATAAGCTTAACCTAAAAGTTATAAAATAGGTAGAATGGGACTAATGGAGTACCTATGGTACGCCTACAGCCTGTTAGAAGGCCGTACGGCTTATTATACGGCCTATTCTACGGACCGTAAGCTATTAGGTAGAAAATAGTAGAAATCTATAATGGAACTTAGTGGACTTACATGACCTGCTAAATTCTACTATATTCTGCTAGGGTAGTTAAATTAACCAATTACGATTTTCCATCCCTGGGATAGAAAATCGCCATTGGCTTGCTTAGCACTAGCGCCTTAGCGGCCCTTAAGATCTGACTTATAGCTTGTCTACTGCCTATTAAAAGGCCATACGGTTTATTTTACGGACCGTAAGTAGAACTTACGGCCAGCTTAGGGCACCGTTTGGAAGGTAGCCTAGACGGTACCTTAAGAGGAGTTTTCCTACGTATTTTCTTTTATGTTCTATAGTTCTGTTAAAATAGTTACGGAGGCTATATATAGGTGGTTTCATTTTTTAGGTACTGCTAGTGTATAATTATAGCACCTGTTATACTAACCGCGTACTTACGCGTTTGGTACACTAGGTACGCGTTTACGCGTTTAGTGCACCGACCACTCGCTTACGTATTTGGTGTACTTATAAAGCACTAACTAATTAGGGGGGGGTGCATTAGTATATAGACCACGTAGTCTGCTTTATATAATTAACAGTTATCACTATCCCAAAGAGCATACAATACTATACGTATTTCGTGCCCCGGGATACGACTCACTCGTGCTATTAAATTAGTACGAACACTAATATATACGTATTAAGAAGTTATAAAATCTATAGTACTATCTAGTTTTATACTTAAGGTAGTATAAGGTAAAATATCTTTTAACTAAAATATATTAAAAATGTTAATAGATCTTATCTATAAGGTGTAATAAAAGGACGCCTTTTATATTATTTTTTAATATAAAAGTAGACCGGAAACGTAATGGAAAGGAAGCTACTAGGCTTTACTATTAGGAACTAGACTTAGAAGGCCTACTGCGTAGATATAGTAAAGTTTAGGTACTATAAAAAGCAAATCTATAACAGAAGATTCTTATAAAGAATTATAATAATCCTTTAGGTGGCCATTATAGTTAAGCTAAAATAATAGAATTACTTTAATATAAATACTTTTGGCTAAAGCTTAATTAGGAAATAAAGGAATATATTAGCTATTATAAAAAGTATTAAGTATATAAAATCTGAAGGTATAAGCTATAGGATTTACTTAAATTAGTTACTCCCGTTAGCAAACTATAGCAATATTACGCTATAGATTATATTACAGATCTTCCGCCGTTAACCGCAATAATATCCTTTATAAGTAGTTAGTAACTATTATAAGTTTTAATATAAAGCTAATACCTAGTAATATCTAAATTACTTTCTACTATTTTTTCTATTGCCCGGCTTTTAATATAGGTCTATTATAAGTCTTAGTATAATATTAACTTACTATTTTAGGTAAACTATTTTTATAAACAAGATTAAAAAGAATAAAATTTAGAATACTACTCTATATAAACTCTAGTAATATTTTCTATATAATATTAACGCTTTAATATTCTTTAATTAATAATAATTCATTGCTTAACGTCCGATTCGGATCCCTATTAGGCCTACGCGGACTACTCCTTATATATATATAGGGAGAAAACTCCATTTAAGAAAACCCCGTAATCCATCTCCCCGCCTTTTAGGACTCGCCTATAAGGCGCCTATAAGGCGCCTACGAGTCACCTATAGTGCTCCTACTACCTTACTTTTTAACCTCTTTAGGAACCACTGCTGCCGTAATAAGCCTACGGACGCGCTAGTATCGTAAACTTTACTCTACTACTATAGAGTTATTAGGGGGCGCCCGTTACTTACCCCCCTACCCTCTATTACTATTTCCCTTATAACCCGGAACTAGTTTAGTATATTTTAGCTAATAAGCTATTAGGTAACCGCCTTAAGGCCTTTTTATATTAAGAGTAGTGTATTATAATTCTCTATACCAGCTACTAAAAGCATTACTTCTTAGTTAGTGCGTAAGGGGCATAACAGTATTACATATTTTGGTGTCTATTTTAGCCAGCTACATTTATATCTTAGGCTACCTACTAGGACACCCACCCGGTAGAGCCAGTCTTTTAGTCCTATTATTTCTATTCTTAAGAGTGTCGCCATTATATTTTCTGCCTTCGTTAGGCCTTCTTGGAGCCCTAGAGTATTTACCCCCTATAGCGTTAACCATACTACGGCTTAGGTTCCTCTTACCTCAGTTAGCCTCTATACCTTTAACTCCCATACGCCCTTCCAGCATTAGTTTAACCAGTATTGTATTATAGTAGATAGTTTCCTAGCGTTCTTTTATACCCTACTTTGGCTTCTTTCTCTCTCTTACTATTATCTTTACTGGCCTCTTATACGTCTCCCTTCCTCCTCTATATAGGCCTAGGCCCTAAAGTAGCACTATTTTTCTTCTACTTTCTTTACCTATTTCTCTAATATATCTTCCCTACTTTAGGGTTATTAGTTTATTCTCCTACGGGGCGCCCTAGGGTCCCTCCATAGTTTATTTAGGCGTGTCTTAATATACTTTATAATATTAGAGTTACGTTTATTTTAGGCCCTTTATATTATAGCGGCTTTAATATATAGTTATAGGGGGGGATATTAGCTTCCTTCTTAAGCAGTGCTATAGCCGTTCGCTTATATCCGCCTATTATACTTTAGAGGCAGGTTGTTTAGACCTTTTAGAGTGGTTTAAGAAGCGACTTAGGGGGGCCTTTCTTAGATTCTCTAATGGCCCAAATACTGGACCTATACGTTATAGTTGGCTAGATAACTGCTATATATAGTAAGTATAACCTCTAGAAGCATAGGCCCTATATAGAATTAACGATCCTAGATAATGCGATATACTATACTTAGCCCTTATGGGCCGCTTATGCTATATATACGCTCTATCGGAGCTTACTATCTACCTATACTTCTAATACCCTTAGGCCCTAAACTAGTTAACCCCTAAAGCCTTAGATGCGGATTATATGCTAAAGATCTATAAATTAGTTACGTTTTCTTATAAAATGGATTAGCTAGTATTTCTCTAGTAAGAATTAAACTCTATATTGTCTTGCCTATTCTATATAGGTATTATAAGCTTTCTCTAGCATTCTGCAATTCTCTGCGGCTAATAGCCCGTATATAATTAGGTTTGTATTATTAATAAAGCCTATCCCCTAGGTTGCCCCTTCCTTAAAGGAGTTAAATAGGTTGCTTATAAAGAAAAAGAAAAGTATAGGTAAGAGGGGTAATCCTTATAGTATTCCTGTTGTAACTATAATAAGGGGGCTCTGGTATCCGCTAAAGACTAGTAATATTTCTTTCTAACCTATAAACCCTTAGACAAATTATACAATCCATTCTAAGAAGCCTTTTGCCCTAAGGATATATAGGAGACGCTTGTAGGGTATATTGTTATAGGCGCTATTAATATTTAGGCTAAGTATTAATACTATAAAGTCCCTTCGCATCGCCTATATAGATTTAATGGTGGCAGCGAGTAGCGTAAGTGCTAATAGTGTTAAGCGGTTCTTTCTTGCCCCTATTTAGCTCTGTGGTAGTAGGGCGTGTTCCTTAGCCGTGTCTACTATGCGGTCCGCTATTACCTTTTCTAAGATCTTACTAAGGGTATTTCTAAGGTAATAGGGCGGTAGCTTCCTAGGATTAAGTAATCTGCTTTACCTTCTTTTTATAAGATAACCGTCATTATAGATCTTCCGAGTTATGGGTAGTAGCTTATAGTAAAGTATACTCTAGCTATATCTATAAGCTAGGGTACTATAAGTAGTCTATAGGTCTTTAAGGCCTTATTTAGAATCCTATCTGGGCCTAGTGCTATATTATTTAAAAGGCGGCTAATAGTTCTAGCTATTTCCTCTATTATTATATCGCTGTTAACCCACAGGCGAGTTACCAGTGCTTTACCCATAATATTACTAAGGTCTACTAGAGCCGGTTAGGGAAAGAACCTTTCTATAAGGATCTTTACCTTCTTATCATTATTATTAGTGGCCTGTAATTCCCCTGCTCTTTATAGGGGTGGTAGGTATAGGTCTTCTACTAGTCGCCCTGCCTTTTTCTTTACCCATTTTGCTATAGCCCACAGGCCCTTATTATAGGGGAGGCTCGGGTTAAAAGTATGCTTATTTATAAATTATCTCCAGTTATTCCTTGCTTCTTTTTTTAGGGTATTCTTTAACTGGTTTCTTATATCTTTATATCTTCTCTTATCTTTAAGGTTGTGGCTACTTAAGTATTTCCTTCTTACTTGTCGTTGGCTAGCTATAAGAACCGCGCATTATACGGACTAAGCGTGTTATGTATAGGGGCCCGGTCTTAAGACTAGGCAGTGCTCTTTTAGCCTATTTTTAATTACTACCTAGATCCTTTCTAGTCTTTGGTTAATTTCCTTAGGGGTGGCTAATAAGCCTCGCTTGTTTAGTATCGGGTGGATTTCTTCTAGGTCTTAGAGTTATTGTTTAACTATATTAAGGAAGCTATCTGCCTTAAGCATCCTTATTATATATCTTTTGCTATTTAGTTACGCCTTAATGTCTAAATCTAGCTATATCTGGAAGGGGATATAGTCTAAGGTAAGTACCTATTCTTCTTTGGGGTTATACCTTTCGAGTCTCTAGTATAGGCCTTCGTCTATAAATATAAGGTTAATTATACTTCTGGCGGATCCTTATTACCATATAATTGCTCTAAGGGGGGTGGCTAGCTTAAGGCCCTAGGTATCTATAGCTTTTAGTAGGCACCCTACCTATCGTTTAGTAGCGATGTGGATACCCCCCTACCGCGGGTGGTAGAGGTTTATGTCTCCTAATATAATAGACTCTATACCTTTGGTTTTAAGTAAGCTTATTACTAATATAATGTTCTCTATTTATGGGACCTCTTTAACCCTAGGGTTATATATATTAATAATTTATACCGGTCCTCTATATATCTGGATTATTATAACTATAATATCTAAATTAACTGCCTGCTATAACTATAAGGATAGGCTAATAGTCTTGCTAATTATAAAGCATATGCATATAGCTGCTTTTGGTTTATATAGGAGCTAGAATCCTTAGAGGCAGTATATTAATTATATATAGGTATTATAGTACAGCTCTTATATAGTAAGGATATAGTATTTCTCTAAGTCTAGACTATCTAGTAAGGGCCTTACAAGACGGTGGTTTATATTACCACAGTTATACTATATAATGGATAGGTGGCGGACCCCTAGTAAGGGTCCTTTGCCTCTCTATTATTCCTTACTTCTTCTATTTCCACTTTCTCTAGGATATTTAAAACTTCTATCTCTTATATCTACACCCTAGTTACTACTTATTTTATATAGAGCTTTCTATTCCCGTGTTTTATATTCCTACTAGCGCTTTTATATCTAAATCTATTATTATCTCCGGTTCTTCCCCTGTTCTTACTAATTAGCTATATACCCTTTAAGAGTTAGCTGCGAATATTATATTTGCCGTGTTAAGTCTAATTCTTAATTGTCCCGGTCTTAAGCTTACTATAGCTGTCTATAAGGGTCTTCCTATAGGGCGTCCTCTCCCTTATGTCCCCTATAACCCTTATATCCCTATATAGTCTAGTAATATTACGCGGCGTCGCTTCTGGCCCGTTAAGGCTTAGGATAGCTGGCCTAGCCCCCTAGTATTAAAGGTAGGAAACGCTAAAAAGGCACCTGCGCCCCCCTAGCTTATTACCTATTATTTCTATTTATATAACCTAGCGTGTAATTATTCTTATAGCTGTTAAGCCCTAACCTTCCGTCTCCTATATTTAATGCAGTCTTCTCTCTCCTACGCCTTATATATGCTTCGGTAGTAGTTTATATATTTTATTTAGTCTTAATTTAAGTAGTATCTTATATTGTGGGGGCTTATATAGTGGCTATAGCATACCTATACTACGCATGTGGATTAGGTGTACCCCT
>Ga0307515_10013590_pt1 | contig 15190 bp, 6 predicted proteins | sample 17_EM_MG_FD_194513 | JGI IMG/M metagenome (GOLD analysis project Ga0307515, IMG submission 194513) | Populus trichocarpa ectomycorrhiza microbial communities from riparian zone in the Pacific Northwest, United States - 17_EM | ecosystem: Host-associated > Plants > Roots > Unclassified | place... | reverse complement strand
TAGCTATTTATTTCAAATTCATCCTTCAACTTTAATTTCCTTCAATTTTAACCAAATTAAACCATTTTAAGCCCTTTTTCTTCAATTTATTCTCCAACTCAAACCTTAATTATGGCCCAAAAATTCTCAAACCTCATTTTTGCCTATAATGCTCAATTATCAATTCAATTTCAACCGCAACTATTTTATTTATTTATTCATTTATTTTAAATTTTTTGTATTTTTTTATGATTTTCAAGATTTTTTAACACATAAAAATAACAAAATAACACAATGATTAAAATTAACTAAAATTACTGGAAAAAAAATATTTTTTGGATTTTCTTCTAATTTTTTAAATATGTACAAAAATAAAGGTAAAAAATGGGTTACTAAATATACAATGTGATATACTTCATGAATGCTATAAATAATGATTCGAAAATAAATTGCATAACATGATCAGAATATCTGGTACTAATGACTTTCGCAACAATCTTACACACAAGCCTAATGGCTGATGGAACCTAAAGATAAAAGAAGTAAACAAATCCTAAAGAAACTAGCAAACTATTCAAATATTCCATTACAATCTGATGTGATTGTTGTTTTTTACATGATCAATCAATCATTTGATGTTTCTAAGACCCACAAATCACCACTTATCACATATATTTATTTCTAAATAATTTTCTGCTCAAGATTACAGTTTTCTGGGTTGAGTCCAAATCAATCAACCTAAGTTTTTAGAGAATGCATGGTAGTGTGGCAGAAATTGTGTTTTATCCTAACCACCAAAATTAACCTTTGGTTGCCAATTAAAACACGGTTTTAGAGTGTGAGTCTCATTAAGCTAAGGTTTAACCACAGTTTCAAGTGAAGCATCTTGCTCCTACTTTTCCTGAGGTTAGACCTCAATTTATTCTCTCCCCACCGACAACTTGTGTGAAAAAAGAGAGTGAAAGAACCATTGTGAAAAGGACATACCAAAATACCACCATCTTCTTCTAAGAACCCCCATTTTCTTCCATCAGACTTGTCTGCCACTTCTCTTCTTCTCTAATGTGTAGATCAAAATCTTGAGGTAAAACCTTAGTTTATTCTCTCCTCACTAATAACTTTTGCAAATAAAAAAGAGAGAAAACGAGAAAGAATCGTTGTTAAAAAAAAAAAACCCAAAATACCCTCATCTTTTTCTCTAATGTGTAGACAAACTCATGAATTCCATTATCACTTGTATCAACAAATCTTGGTAAGTAAACATTATGAAGTAATTTTGCCCTTTTGTTTATTTCAGACGTTTTGTTCTTATTTCTCATGCCAAATTCACCACCTTTTTCTTTACTATCTCTTCACAATAAAAATCAAAGATTTGTCACCTATTTGCTTTCTGTTCTCTGCTGACCAATGCTGTGGCCATGCTTGGAGAGCAAAAACAGTTCCAAAGAGGCAAATCTCTACTCACTTCATTGATTTCAGTCATTGTAAATGAAACAACATACACAGAGAGGGTTTGTCATGCCGGTTCCAATCACATGTGCTTCTCTTATCAGAATTATTATCCAAAACAATTGCAGTTATTGACATCAAGAACATAACATGCCTGAAATACACAATTGTTAACATTTTTCTTAAGAACTGATGATTGAAATTGACTCGAAGTCATTGTAGTCTACATAAGTATGCTTCTAATACAAATCATGTTCAACATGCCCACTAATATGGCAACAACATAAAACGTAAACTGCCAAGTTGCAGGTCATTACTACACGTACCATAGTTCTTCACTGGTCAGCATATTTAAGTATCCTGTTCAGAATCATCGTCCTTGCAAGGCTAATGTCGCGATTACACTTATCAGCATGTGCAGCTAAATCTTCAATGATTTCCATGAACACCGCCATCTTCTTTTTGATCTCATCTATCACAAGTTTCACAGCATCTTCTTCTCTGATAGCAAAGTCGGCGTTGTCCAAGAGTGACTGGATTCCCATTTGCAATTTGATGACAAGCACACGTATACTATCCATGTCATTGATTGTAACAAAAGTTCCAACCTGCATTGATCTCACTAACTCCTTCTGTTCCTTCAATGCTTTCTCATAACGGTTCCAAAGCATGTTGCACCATTTTCCTACAGAACCAACTGGAACGGCAATCGCACCTGCTACGGCTGTTAAAACAGGCGGTGCAGCAATGGCAGCTGCTACCACTGAGATAATCAGCACAGAGACAAAAGCAGATACAAATAACACATTTGACACCCTCCTCCATGTCTTCATGGATTTCATTTTCTTATCAAGCTTCTTCTTTCGAGATTGCAATTTCTTCAACATGGACACCTGTTGCTCAGAAACTGATTGAAACAGAGCAAAGAACTGGGGTGTAAATGGATCACCCGCTGCCTTAAACTTCTGCAATCCTTCCAATGTCTTCACAAACTTCTTCTCAACTGCCCCATCTTGCATTTCTACTTCTTCCTCAAACTGCTTAATTGCAAACTGTATAATCAACTGGCTATTTTGAGCACGTTTAAGAGAACTTTCAAGAGCCGCACAAAACTCCATGGTTTTGACACTATTCTCAAAGTATTCCTCAACCAAACCAAACAATTCTCGATTATTCCATATATCCTCCTTGCTTTCCAGTATGACTTTCACAACATCTTGGTTCATTTCAAGAAGACAATTTGTGACCTCTTTAAATGAGCCTAAGGATAGAATCCCCACACCAGTAGCAAGGCTGTTTATCACATGATTAGTCCTTTCATGGAGAGCAGCATCAAAGGATTGCAATTCTGGATCTCGATTACAAGCATCCTCATATGAGCTCAAATCTTCTCTGAGTTGGGAATTGGTGTTAGCTTGGAGAGGTAGTGACGGGGTATCACTTCCTCTCGTTTTGCTAGATTGCCCTCCCATCATATCCAAATTATAACTGAAAATAATTTAACAAACCCAATGGGATCAATAGATTTGATCTCTTTCACTTCAAATGCAAACTTAGAAAGAATCAAATTTAAGCAAAACCCCAGTAAAGATGTGATCTTTTTTTCCTTCAAATGCAGTCAGATTGCAAAACTATCAAATCTAAGCAAACCCGGTTATCAAGTTGACTTAAACAACACAATCCAATTCAGGAAAGTTTCAAAACTGTCCAAAGTTGAAGTTAAAACTAGCTTATTGAACAAGAAAAGACTCAGATTAACAGATTTCTGCTATAAACTTCAAAACCCAGAACTAAATTCTTCACTTGATGGCAGGAATTAGATCTACAATCAAACCGAAACCCCAAAGGCAAGCCAAAAATGTAAACTTTTTTTGGGTATGAAATAGCTTACAGTATATTCCTCTGTATCAGACGAGCTTCAACTACCAGAAATTCAGTTGAAATAAGTAACTTCCTCTTACAATCAAGCAACAAAAAAAATAAAAAAAAATAAAAGCTGAGATCTTATGCACCCAAAAGAGATTTTGCTTGAGTGAATGTAAGAATCAAAGCAATAATAAGTGACAAGAAAATGAATTACGAGAAAAGGACAGGTTTTATAAACAATGAAAATAAAGCGCTAGAAAGAGAAGAAGGGTTTGAAGGGGTCTAGTTCAGAAGTGGCTTCTTAGGACAAGAACGCGGAGGAAATGAGAGAAAATGCGTGGAAAAGGGAAAGAAAGAACAACGTTGCCAAAGAGAACGACCGTAAAGAATCAGTAGATTTTTATGTTTGGTTGCAAGAGTAAAGAAGATTCGAACTACGCGTCTGAACCGTTCTTATCTATTACAGGCCGGCTGGCAGGTTAACCCGGGATTCAAGAGCCGGAGGAACCCAAATAAGACCTTTTTTATGTTTATATTTGTTTAATAAACAAAAAAATAATTTATGAATATCTAGTCTAACTCTAACATTGTTTTTAGCATGTTTTTGAAATTTTATATGTGAAAAAAATATTTATCGGTAAAAAAAGTATAGTGCTTAGGGCCAATAATAGGTTTTCCTCTTGATTTATCCATTCTTATACACACAAGCCTTCTATTATTTATGATTAAAGTTTATTATATAAATATTAAAAGAAAATCTTATTCTTTCAATATATAATTAAAAACTCATTAGTATATATATTATATATTTACAAGAAAAAAAATTATTTTCTTTCAATGTGGAATAAAAAATATTTTTTATTCAAATATTTTAATTTAAAAGGAAAAAATAGTATCTTTCTAATATGAAATAAAAAAATCTTTTAAATTTTATTATTTATAATATATATAGCCTATATTCACATGAATTATTTCTTAAAAAAAATTTATATGAAATATTAAAATTTCAAATATTTTTTTAATTTTTTAGGTTAACTCGAGTTAACTCAAGATTTAATCTCTTGGCCAGGTTAAAGGCTGGTTTTAATAATTGTGGTCTAAACTCTCTTGTTGATTCTTCTTGCAAAAGAGTAAAGAGTGTCTGAATGGAAGCAAATAAAGGTAGGCGAGCCAGCCAGACGCTTTTGCTGCTGCTGCTATGGGAGTGGCTTAGCTAATTAACTCAATGGCTTGTTTAAGAGTTTGATAAATGTTGTTTTTTAAAATTATTTTTGTTTAAAAATATATTAAAAAGAATTTATTTTTATATTTTAAAATTTATTTTTAACATCATCATATCAAAACGGGATAGACACTTATGTTGTTGCTGCACGAGTGACTTGGCTAATTGACTTGAAAGGTCTATTTAGGAATATGGTAAAGATTATTTTTCAAAGTACTTTTTACTTGAAAATGCATCAAAATATTTTTTTATTTTTAAAAATTTATTTTTGACATCAACACATCAAAACAATATAAAAACACTAAAAAAAATCAATTTAAAATAAAAAAATTTTAATTTAAAAAAAAAACAATTGAACTACAATAATAAACAAGCCTGAAACGTTGTCTTTTTATAGACATGTATGTGCGTTGAGTGTAACAATGGACATAGTTGAGTTATTGGTAACTTTACATAGTGATTTACTACATCATTTGACATGTGCTGCATCGTGAATTAAGTTTTTTTAATAAAAAAATTATGTTATTTAAGAAAATAAATTAATTAGAAATACAAAATTAAATGCATATTTAACAAGATTTTAATGGTATCATAACAGTAACATGTTGGATAATATTTTAAAAATATTGAGACAATGATATATTAGATCGACTTGGATTAATCCTAATTAACCAGTCAAACTCATGATTCAGGTTATAAAATCATTATAACCCCGTAAAAAATAAATTAAAATAAATAATGATGTCAATATTGAAGGATAAAATTAAAAATAAAGATATTCAATAAAAATAAAAATAAAAATGAAGACTCAAGTGAACCCTAGTTAATCTACTAAATTCGAGATCTAAATCATTCATCCCGCTAGATTTAATAACTTTTTGTCTCTTAAATTACTTTCATCTAATCACACAACAATCAAGTGTGTGCAATTCTTTTTATATCAAATAAAAAAAATAAAAGAACAAATAAACCAAGTGTGTGAGATTGAAAAAACAAAAGAAAACATCTATTTGTAAAAGTCAAATAACAAAAGAGACCATTAAATAATTAAGGATAATTGCCTTTTTAACTTTAAATGGTTGAAAATACATAAGATAAAAATAGCATTTAAAAACAATTAACATTCAAGCTAGGCACATGGGCTTACCCACACCCTAAGCCCATCAAAAAAAGCATGACATGCATGCCAAACCTTTTTTTTTTTTAAATAATAGATGGTAAACGACATGTCATTCATACTTTATTATATAAAAAAAATAAAGTAGACGACTCATCATCTACGTCTCTAGAATCTAATAACTGGAGTCGTAAAAAAATCGAGCAGATGTATTTTATGCTCTAAAATTCATTCTTTAACCCATCTTTTACCCAATACATCATAGAGACCTTAATAAACCTGTTTATTGTCACAAATAACTCAAAAATTGATTAAAAAATCCAAAATCAATATGAGTTCGAATAATTTCTTGATCTAATATCTACCTTCTTAAGCAAGGGGAAGACCAAGGAACACCTTAACAAAACTTTTCTCATCGAATGAAACCTATTAATACCATGATTGATACTTTTCGGTGCTAAAATCGATCTCAACCCATATTCTCTTTTTACGACTAGATTATGACAACTTTCTCTCTCATCTCTCAAATTAGGGACTAAGAAATAAGAAAAATAATTTTTCAAATCAAAGTTAATTATAAAAAAACTAAAAGGATTGAAAAATGATCATTTGAAAGTATGAGGATCAAAGTGTTTTTTTTCACCAATTTTGAAACAATTATCTATTCCTCCTATCCTTTTCACTTTGGTCATTTGTCTTTTAATTTTGTTATTTGCTAACAATTTGGAAGCAATTGGTCATTTATTGGGCTAAAAAATGATTCAATTAAAGAGGAAAAAAGGCTTAGGGATCAAATGAAAACAAACAAATTCACTGTTTAAATCTACCGTGAAGCGTGATAAAGAGTATAATAATTGAAGTTAAAATATTTTTCCCACAAAGCTTAAAGCTTAAGTTTCTTTTAATTAATGATAATTTTAGTAAATTAATAGATGTTTTGCTTTTCAATTCACGATTTTTTTGAACATTTTGTCACTCAACTAATAGGATTAGGACAAGTTGAGGCTTGTACTATCAAATTAGTCAATCAAGTCCTTCGACTTTCCTTGCCGTCCTAGAAACAGGATGATTAGTCCAATCATTCTAATTGGTCCTTACACCAATCTAGTTTTTTTTTTATATATATAATTTTTTTTCAATTTCAGTTTTTTTTTCAATATTAGATTTATTAGGGATTAAGCTTATATTTTTCAATTTATTTTTTATGAGGTTACCCTGGATTCATGACTTGAACCGCAAGTTTGAGTGATTAATTTAGTTGACTTGAGTTTTTTTACCCCTTTTTTTAATTAATTTTTTTTTCTTAATTTCATCATTTAATATTAGGTTGATTGAGAATTATGTTTCGTGACTTATTTTGGTCTGAGTTTTATGAGGTTATTCTCATCTCATGACTCGAGTCACGAGTTTGACAGGTTAATCCTAGTTAATTCGAGTTGTTTTTTGTGTTTTTTTAATCGATTTTTTCTCAGTTTTATCTTTCATCAGTAAATTGATTCAGAATTGAGTTTCATAATTTTTTTTAATGTGCTTTCTATTGGGATATCTCGGTCTCATCACTTGGGTCACAGATTTGATAAGTTAATCCGAGTTGACTTGGGTTATTCTTTGGGGTTATTTATTTTAATTGATTTTTTTCTTCAATTTTACCTTTTAACATTGAGTTTGTTGAAAATTAAACTTCATAATTTGTTTTGATTTGCTTTCTAATGAGTTATTATGATAATCTCATCACTTGGTATACAGATTAGGAGGTTAACTCAAATCAATCCAATATGTTTTTATCTTAATGTTTATTAAAAAAAATTTATTTTAAATAGTTATCCTGAGTCAAATTATGTTTTTACTTGTTATTCAAGTTATCTATGAACCTATCAAAACTATCAAATCGGATCAATTTTCATATACTTTAAAAAGTTTAAAAAAATATTAATAATATCTAAACGTATTTTTTACATTAAAAAAATTAGTATAACTCATAGAATATCACGTTACAAATCATCTAGTCGGTTTCTAGAAAAGTAACTCTTAAAGATGCCCCCACAAACCTAACCTCAAAATTTGGCGAATCTAAGCAAGAAAATCTCCATTATTTGCTTAAATATTGCACTTTCGTCACTTTCCATGTTACTTCACGATTAAGTCAATGAGTTAAATTTTGACGATCGATAAAAATAACCCCATCTAACCAATTCATTTTTCACTATTTAATTTGAAATTTTCACATATGCTAATTAAACTTTGATATATTTTTAAGGCATTTGAATTTTTTTAAAAGCTCAGGAAGTCTTTTTAAAATTAAATATTCACAAAATTTCAAAAAAATAGAAAATTTACGTGATCACAAAATATGTTGCATGATCAAATGTGTAATGTGCCACCTAACTAAGTTATAACCAGATTAGTCTTGAAAAACGGATGTGCTAATATTTTGAGAACAAAACTAAAACTATCTAGAAAGTTCATACGATTTTGTTAGGGCTCTCCACAAAATTTGGAAGCACTTTAGCTTTTTTTATATATATATATAATTCAGTGAGTTTTTAATTTAGAAAATAAAAGGGGGGGGGTTTGTTTGACAATCGAATGAAATGGAGTCTGATGGATGGGCCAAGGAGCCCAAAAATTTATAGTTCAAGGACTTGATTGAACAATTTGATAGTATAAGCCTCAGTATTTGAAATGGAGGGTCTACCAAGAAAAGTGAGGGAAAAAAAAAATAGAGAGAGGCGGAAGGTTGAAGGCCCACCAAAGTCCAAATGGGTTCTTACAGTCTAAATGCAAGAGCCTACCAAAGGGGACTTTTCAGAGTTTAGGCTAGCAGTGTTGGTGTTGGTGTTGGTGTTGGTGTTGGTTTTGAAGGAGGTGGCTTTGATGCTCTGTTTGATTCCCAGGGTTATGTCAATGCTGAATGCCTTGAAAACTATGATTCGATGAAGCTGTGATTGATTGGATTATAATTTAATTTAAATTTAAATGGATATCGACCGTACCAATCTAAATAGATTAATATTTTTTGGATACTAATTTTTTTTAGGATAATAAATAAATTATGAATATTATTAAATCCTACTATGAATCCAATCCAAAATATTTATTTATATTATATTGATTTATTTGTAGGATATTTAGATATTTTATGTTATATATATATATATATATATGCCCGCGCGGGCGCGTGTATGTGTTTAACGTAAAATACATGTATATGTATAATATTTATCATTTAATGCACGCAAGGGCACACTATTTTATTTTTTTATTGAATAATAAATAATAATGGATAATAGATATTTATATGGATATCTAAAATTTGATAAATAATTTATAAATATAAAAAAAATTTAATTGACAAATAATAAATAAAATATAAAAATAATAAATTCAACTAATGAAAACCCATTACCATTCCTCCTTATATTCTCAATGTCGTTTGCGGTTAGGGTAGCTACATTGAAAACGACATGGTCTAATAAATCCAGATAAATCTAAGATTAAGATGACAAATAGATAAACAAAGTACGGCTGGTTTTTCTTTTCCATATATTTTTTGACCAACTGCAATAACTAATCAATGAATTAAGTAATTATGAGAGAAGATTTTAGATGATATGTCAATGCAACGCAATCGAGTTAACATTATAGAGATGGTTTAGCATTGCGTTTGTAATTGTGTTTTATCAAATTTTGAATTATTTTTTTTGTTAAAATTGAGTGCGATTTGTATTTTTTGAATTGTTTTGATGTGCTGATGTCAAAAATAATTTTTAAAATATAAAAAAAATCATTGGCATGTATTTCGGCACGAAAAGCTATTTGAAAAGCAACCGATACCACACTGCCAAACACACTCTAAGTATACATAGAGTTAACGAGGAGTACATCCATTTATTTAGCGTTTAGTTATTTTTTCAGGATAGAAAAAAATAATAATAAAAATAAAAAAGACAAAACAATTTTTTCAAAATAGAAAAAGAAAGATAATGAGAAAAGAGGAGACAAAATATAAAAAAATAAAAATAAAATTATATTTAATAGTGATGTACAAGTGATTATCTTTGTATCTTATTTGGTTATGGTGGATAAAACATGAAAAAAAATTCAACTTATATATTTTAAAAAACAATTAGATTTGTTTTTACTTTAATTTATATTGAGGGTTGAAATTAATAATATTATAATAATCCTAATTATAAAATCTGAATTGACCTAATGGGTTGACTCGGCACTTGATCAACCATGGGTTTGGACAGGTCCAAGTTTAAAAAGAATAAAGAAATGATTGACTTGACTTGACTTGACTTGACCTAGTAAAAAATCTTAGTCGATCCGGAATAAAACACGGGTCCAAAGCCCGTTGACTTTTTTTTTAATTTTTTTGGGTCAAAATGAGGTTGCTTATATATATATGATATATTTTAGGTCTACCCATATTGACCCTCCCGACACGTAACCCAGGTCTTGTCATGGGTCAACTCCCAAGTTGAGTTTTAAAATTATAATAATTATTATTTTTATTCATACATTGACTTGGATCAACAGGAGTTTACCATTCCGATCTATAATCCAGGCCTTGCCTCGGATCGGTCCTTGATTCGAGTTTTAAAACCATAATAAATATGTAGCACCCCTAATTTCCAGGTATTTGTTTTTTAAATCCACTCTACAAAGATTTTAGTGGAGTTTTTCCATAAATAGTACTAAATTATCAATATTTACAATCATAACACAAATCAATCTATAATCGCAGTCCAATTATCTTAGATTTCAATAATATCACAATTTAAAGATAAAATATATATAACTCAAATTAATTCATAAATAAAGAATAAAATTTAAAAAAACTAATTCAACATTTGCATATCCTATGGAACTAAACAATTCACACCAAGTCATATTTTTAAGACAATCAAAACATCCTTATAATTAATTTAAGTATAAAATAACCTACATTAAATACAACATTAATGCTTAAAACTAAAATACACAATATTAATACCATTTGAGTTCATTCTTACTCCAAACATTAGAATTTACTTAATTATACAAAAACATAATTCACAAAATCACAATATAAAATCCTAATAACAAAATTATATACATGAGTCACTCAATGATAAAACAAAGTAATATAGGCATTATCACTCTTGTCAGACTTGAGATGAACCTAAAATAATTAATTAACATATTATTGTATTAACCTTTATTAACAAATCATATAAAATAGCAATTAATTAAAACAAAACATCCACCCATCATAATTTATTTTTGTATCATTTTATTCTTCCTTGGTATATAAACATTTAAATTTAAAATTTCTTTCAATTCTCCTGACCATCTCTTTAATATTTCATAATCCAACTATTTCTCACGAATACCTAAAGTATTCGACTAACCCACCAATAATCAATTTAATCTAGCAATTTTAAAGAATGCTAATAATTCTGTTAATTTCATTTGATTACCGATTAAACCCAACAACCTAAATTGAATGCCCGTCAATCCAGCATTTCTGTATAGAAGTCTATAATTATGGTATTCTCACTAAATACTAATTAATCTAGCATTTTTATTTGAAAGTCCATAATCTAATATTCTCACTAAATAAAAATTAATTTGACAATCTTATATCTATGTCAATTAATTCGGTATTCCTATTTAAAAGCTAATTAAATATGATATTCTCATATGAATACCAAATACTCTAGAAATCCCCTTTTGGATGTTAATCCTTCACATGTACTTCATTCATTTTTATTTTTCTCATATAAGATTCATAAATTTCACAACATAAATGGACATTTAAAGAAATTGCAATTGTCATTAATTAAGAATTTACTAATCATATTGAGATGAATATCACCTACTCGCTGTCGGTTGTCAGCTGTCGAATAATAATCCTTATTATCTGTGCCCCTTCCCTTTCTGCAACCTATCCTACATCATCATCATTTAAATTTTTTTTTTATTCAAAATTCTCTCCATAAAAGAAATTTATTTTCTCAATTTCCACACATCTCGTAATTCATAGATTAAAAGACTTTCAAATATTTAAAAACTAATATTCTTTTTCATCAATTAAACTTTATTCATTTATTCCAATTTATTCAACGTCTCAATTAATTTTCATAAAGTAAACACCATTATCAACACTTTCACTTTATTCTTCTAAGCCAAATATTCTATTTAAGATATTAATAATTTCTCTTTCAATTCTTCATTTATTTCAAATCTTCTCAAATTCACCCCCACATTTATATTCTTTCCTTCCTTCTATGTTATTTTTTTTTTATCATCATCAAATTCATCCAATTTAACCCATAAGCTTAATAAAACCCATCCTCCCTACTCACTATTACTTTGGTCAGCTGTAAGGATTAAGGAAAATGGAATATTTTTTTTTTAATTTCCACACTTTTTACATCTTTTTAACCATTTTCCATCTAAGTTAGTTTAGTTCTACATAATTCATACAACAAAGGTAGAATTTTTTCTTAATTCTTGCCTTAAACCTATTATTCAATTTTTTCTTATATCAAGAATCGTGATTAAAACACAATACCTCAAATTAATACACTAAATTTTTACCTAAAAGTTCATCCACACAACTCATCAATCCATAAAAATGAATTCAAATTAAACATAAAACAAGATTGATTACTACTTAATCATAAGAAGAAAATCGAAGATAGAGAAAGCGAGGAAAATAAGTTTTCTCCTCCATTTCTTTCTCCCCTTTATACCCGCCGCCGCTATTCACTCTCCAAAGCTAAGATTTCTTGTCCAAACCCTTTATAATCCCCTTTTTAATCCATTGACTCTCTCTTTTCTAGTGTTTAATTTGTTTTAATCTAGGTTAAAATCAAGTTGAAACACACAAAACTCTCATCCCCTTTCTCTATCACTTGGCCAGAAGCCATTCATGTATTTATATATGTAATTTTGGCCTAGTTGCAATTTTGCTCCAAGTTCTTTTTATTTTCACTTGATCCCCATTTCTTCTTTTATCTCTTTTATTTATCCAAATGCTTTTTTTTAATTTCACTTTTAGGTTCCTCTTTAGCTAATCAAAATATTACTTTTGATTCATTTTCTTCTTATTCTTATTATTCCTAATCTAACCCCTTTTTCGTTCAAGTCAAATATTTATATTCCTTTTTATCTCAGAATATATTTTATTTATTTATTTATTTATTTTATTTTCCACAAACTCAAAAATTCTAACTGGAGATTTACATTTCCCCTCCTTAAAGAAAACCCAATCCATGATTATTTTTTTGTCATGTACATTCTAGAAATAACTCAAGATACTTTCTCCTCATCTTCGTTTCTCTTTTCAAGGTCTCTTTTTTGACTTGGGAACTCTCCCTTGATATCTTTACCATAGAGATATTTTTATTCTTAAGTTCATTTTCACTTTGATTTAGTATTCTCATCGGCTTCACTTCTAAGATTAAATCTTCTTTAATTTCCAAAGAAACCTAAGGTAACACTCGAGAATAATCTACTTTAACTTTGTGTAGCAGTGAAACTCTCAAGCAAACTGAAAGGCAAAACTAAAAAAAATATAATTAAAAAAAACTCGAGTAAACCTAGGTTAACTCAACTAACATGCAATACGGGATATGAGATTGAGATAACCCCACATAAAAAAAACAGAAAAATTATAAAGTTTAAGACCAAACAATTCAAATTTGAAAGAAGAAATTGAAAGAAAAACAATTGTAAAAGATGAACCTAAAAAAATAAAGTTAAATCAGGCTAATCCTTGAAACGTGTGATCTAGGTCATGAGATAAAAATTACTTTATAGAAAGCAAATATAAAAAAATCATGAAGCAAAATTTCTAATCATCCAAAATTAAAAAAAACAAAACAAATAACAATCAAAATAAGAATGACCAAATATGGTATAAAAACTAAATAAAAGAAAACATTGAGGTACTAAATTGAAAAATAAAATAAATCAATAAAATGCTAAAAAATTAATGGAAATAATAATCAAAAGAATAAGAACAGAATTGGATATATAAATAAAATAAAATAAAATGTTGATGGATGAAATTGAAAACAAGATAAATAAAAAAAGATAAAAAATAAAAAATAAAAACAGAAACTAAAAAAAGGACAAAATAGACATCAACATAAAATAAAATAAAATATTAAAAAATAAAAACAAAAACAAAATAAATAATCAGAAAAATAATGATAAAATTTGTAATTGACACGGGGGAACTTAACCATCAAATCATCTTCATTAAAGCACCACTGACCTCAGCTTTTATACTCTATTCTCCGATTGGGAGTTGTGACTTGAAAAATCAAAAGGCACTGAACCCCACTCTCATTTTCTCCACTCGTGAATCATGGCCAATGACATTTCTCCATCATCAAGTCCATTATAGCTAAGTTAAAGAGTTGGTGGGTCCCCTGCCATTAAACACTGATTTGAAATTTTGACACCTTCATGCCTTAATATTCCACAAAGGAATTCCATTTCCCATCACTGATCACACCTCCATTGTTCATGGAGTACTATGTATTCCTTTCCAGTTTCCACAACTTGAAAAGGAAAGGAGCGTTAGACTGCCCGTTTTGTCTATTGTTACTTTTATATATACATTTTATGAAATTCATTAAACAACAAAGTCGTTGTAGTATAGTGGTAAGTATTCCCGCCTGTCACGCGGGTGACCCGGGTTCGATCCCCGGCAACGGCGTTCTTCTGTTTTCTTTTTTGTTTTTTGCAGAGAGAGAGATAGAAATGACATCCTTCTATTCTTGGCATGGGAAGGGACAAAAATATGGGACTCTATCAACGTGTATCCCATGCTGCTACTGGAAAGTGAGCAAATATCAACTGCAGCCCAATTGAAGTTGATTTTCCATGGCGTTCCAAGTTCATGAATTCCTAGGACTAGGACAGTTTCACATGTAACAACCATGGAAATCTTGTCTTCCGCTAGTAAATAATGAATGGTCCACAACCATTGGAATGCTTAGTTCACCACCAGGTACCAAAGTGCGATGTCAGGATGATACTTAAGGCTGGTCTTATAAGCTCTAAAAAAACGTGCATTGATTCATTGTATCTGGGATTTTTCTGGGAATGGTCACAAGGGACCTATGCTAGAAATCAAATTTTGCATTTTGCAGCCAAAGAGAGGACGGCGAAATGAGAGTGGATTTCATCAAGGGATTCCCAATGTAATGCAAGAAATTTCTCTTATTATTAGGCGCCTCTGAGAGGCTACACAAAAATTTGAATCGGAGTTGATTATCACAAAACTTCAAGCAATACAAAATCAGCAATTTCATTTTCAGTATCAATTACTCATCTTGGTTTATTCCAGCAACAAAAATATTAGAAAGAACAACCAAACAAACCCGGACTAGAACCTCATATATGGTTGTAAGCCCGTTTGTTTGCTGGAAAGTAGTTTCTTTTTGAAAAGTGAATTCTGGAAAAGTGAATTATTTTCTGATGTTTGGTAGTGTAATGAAAAATAAGTTGGAAAATATTTTCCAGTGTTTGGTTATGTCATGGAAAATGAGCTG
>Ga0307515_10013589_pt1 | contig 15190 bp, 9 predicted proteins | sample 17_EM_MG_FD_194513 | JGI IMG/M metagenome (GOLD analysis project Ga0307515, IMG submission 194513) | Populus trichocarpa ectomycorrhiza microbial communities from riparian zone in the Pacific Northwest, United States - 17_EM | ecosystem: Host-associated > Plants > Roots > Unclassified | place... | reverse complement strand
AGGAAGCAATGGCATACAAAATGCTTCGGACATTGCAGTTCCTCCTATTCTTATTCACTTCGTAAAAATCAAAATACCAGAAGGTTGAGAGACAAGTAGGGTGTAAATTGTGTCCCATGATAAAATAATAGATCGACAACCTAATTAAAACATAAACGTGATCATAAAGCAAATGGTATTTATATCACTTCAACAGAACTCCCGAAGTCCACTACTTGAATTACATGCTTTCAACTGCTCTTGCATGCATCAATTTAAGGAATTTCACTTGTCCTATAAGTTACACGGCGAAGGGGTTACGATCTTTTAGACATGTCAGGATGCATCTCAAATGACATTTCTAATTTAACCCGAAATATGGAATCTGAATAGAGTCAACTCAAAAATACAATCTTTCCAGATACTCTTTCATACTTGCATTAAGCTAAAATTTTCAGAATACTGCCTTAATGATATACACAGCTTGGTGTGCAAATTCTATTGACCAGTTAGATGGTTATTGATTAATATTTTTGGCGTATAAAATGAAAAGTTATCTAATTATGGATCTAGTGAACAATTATGCAATCATGTACAGTAAAGTAAGCATTCTAATTCCATAGGAAGCAATGGCATACAAAATGCTTCGGACATTGCAGTTCCTCCTATTCTTATTCACTTCGTAAAAATCAAAATACCAGAAGGTTGAGAGACAAGTAGGGTGTAAATTGTGTCCCATGATAAAATATTATATCAACAACCTAATTAAAACATAAACGTGATCATAAAGCAAATGGTATTTATACCACTTCAACAGAACTCCCGGATTACATGCTTTCAACTGCTCTTGCATGCATCAATTTAAGGAATTTCACTTGTTCCTATAAGTTACATGGTGAAGAGGTTACGATCTTTTAGACATATGTCAGGATGCATCTCAAATGACACTTCTAATTTAACCCAAAATATGGAATCTGAATAGAATCAACTCAAAAATCCTACGGTGTCGGTATGATGACATCCAGATACTCTTTCATACTTGCATTAAGCTAAAACTTTCAGAATACTGCCTTTATGATATACATAGCTTAGCGTGCAAATTCTATTGACCTGTTAGATGGTTATTGATTACTATTTTTGGCGTATAAAATGAAAAGTTATCTATTGTTCACTTTGAAGAAGAAAATTCAGAAACTTAATCTGAGGCAAAAACAAAACAAAACCTGCAAATGGGTATCTCTAACCACCAAGAAAATCTAAATGCTAGTTAAAAACCGAAATTAGAAAAATAAACTAAGAGGGTGTCTCAATCACATTAGTGTCCGGAAACGAACCCAATAATAGCAATGATTTCTATGTACTATCAGAAAAGCACGGTAACAGTCAATTGCAAACGTAGCTAAACAAACAGTACGAGCACGACCCAGATGTAATATTTGGCTCAAAAACTTACTAGAATATATGGATCTCTTATGGGAATGAATGAATGGAAAGTTGTTAAAATCATTGAAGAATTAGTTACCGATTGAGCGTTGTGCCAAGAAAGGCCCCTGTAGACGTTGACAGAGAAAGTGGCGGCGAGGTAAATGGTGGTCACCCCCAGGCCTGCCGTGAATGCCTTAAATGTCCAATCCCCTGCTTTGCTTGCTATTCCCATCCTCTCCCTCTCTCCCTCTCTCTCTCCTTTTTTTCTTATTTATTTATTTTGATTGCTAAGCTCGAGCTCTGTTTAAGATACAACAGAAAACAAAAACCCCTTCTTCTTTTCTTTTTTTTTCTTAGATAATCGATGGGAATTGGGATGTAGCCCTAATTGTATCTTATGAGTAAACTACGTTTTTTCTATCTTTCACACTTCTACCACTATTGCTTGAGATTTTTAATTTTACCCCAATAAGTTTCAATTTTACATTTTTTCTCTTAACAAGAAACCTTCTTCTTCTTCTTTTTTGTCTCACATTTTTACATTATTCTTTCTTGTCATTTTTCTAAATTAAAAAAATACAATTAAAGATATGAAAAGAATTCAATTCAAGATCTAGACTAACTATAGAATGATTATAGTCAATACTAGATTGGTGGCCCGTGTTGCACCACGAGTCGGTTCAAATTTTTTTTAAAATTAATAAAAATACTTAAATGATGATAAAGTCAATTTAGGTCAACTTGATCAACATGTAACCTAGGATATGAGATCATATAACACTGTAAAAAAAATTAAAAAAAATCACAAAGCTCAAGGTTCAATAATCAAATATCAAATAATGAAAGTAAAAAATGAGTCAATACGTGTTAATTTGATTAACTCGCACCCGGGATCACCTTGTATAGAGAAAAGTGAAAAAATTCACAAAGATAATTTAATGCCAATTGAAAAAATTGAAAAAAAAATTAAACAAATTCAGTCAACCCCGGTTAACTCGACTAACCCATGACTCGAGATATGAAATATGGATAACCCTGTAAAAAAAAAAAAAACAGAACAAATCATGAAATTTAAGGCCCAATAACTCAATGTTGAATGATGAAAATAAAAAAAATCAATTTTTAAAAAGGACTTAAAAAATACCAAACTTAATCTGGGATCTTCAAAACTAAGGGATTGAGTCATGAGATCGAGATTACCCCATAGAAAGCAAACATAATAAAATAATGAAGCACAATCCCCAATCATAAAAAATCAAAAATCAAAACAATGAGGACTAAATATTGTAAAAAAATAATTGAAAGAAAATAATTAGGGATCAAATATGAAGAAAAGGATAAAAAATGTGGACCAAAATAGGAAACAAAATAAAATGTTGAAGGAAAAAATTGAAAAAAAAAATCAAGCAAAGGATTATAAATAGCAATCAAAACAATAAGGATCAAATTGGATAAAATAAATAAATAAAATAAAATATTGAGGGATGAAATTGAAAAAAAATAAAAAAACATTAAAATAAAAAAAATAGAAATAAAAAGAATAAGGATCAAATTTAACGTAAATACAAATTGGATGATACAATTGAATTTTTAAAAGCTCAGCGCAAATAGCAAGGCCCAAAAAGAGAGAAAAGAGGGAGAGAGAATTTTTTATTATCCTCAAGCCGCTGTGAATATGACGACATGTGTCATCCCATTAGCTTCACCGCCATAGTATGCATTGGACGACACTGCGGTCGACAATACTTGGTCATCAAAAGGCTCCCCAAGCGCCTTCAGAATGGTGTGGGAGACGATCACGCACTAACACATGCTACACACACGTCAACCTTTTTGTTTTATTGTTTTATTAATAATTTAAGTTATTAAACAACTCATAAAAACATTTCAATATTACAAAAAAAAAACCATATTGCAAAGAAAAAAACACCCTCTCAAGCCAGTCTTAGATTTTTTTTATTCTAAGGTTAAATTTGTCATTTCACTGTACAAAAATATAGAAAAGACTAAAATACCCCTATTTTCAAGGTCAAAGTTTTTGAACACTTAAAGGTATTGGTGTTATTTTACTGTGCAAATAAAATAGAAAAGACAAAAAAGCCCCTACACAAAAGGCCAAAAGTTTTTGCTTGTAAGGGCAACAATGTAATTTTACTGTGAAAAAAAAAACTAACTAAATTTTCCCCAATTAAGTTACAAATTACCTTTGGATCCCTTAGAAAAGGTGATTTTACCCTTATAAGCTAGACAATTGTTTTGCGTACAAAAGGGTAAAACAGTCACCTCATTGTGGTAATCCAAAGCGAATCACCTTCTACCACAATATATCATTGATTTGTTTTTTTATAAGTGGAATGTATTTGAGATTGAAAGGATAACATTATACAAGTTGTGAATTAAAGTATTGATAAATCTATAAGGATAACAAAAATGATGACGTTTTTAAGATTTTAAATTATTAGCTATTTGACTTGCTCTCTGTCGCATGCCAAATGTTTTTTTCTTCAACAAAGAAATTGTATATATAAGCTTTTTCGACGTGTTTTTGTACATAAAATTTTTTTAAGTGTAAATCAAAAGGCTCATACATATATGTAATCAAATAAATCATGAACTATGTGTTAATAAACAGAAAAAAAAACATTAACGATACCTAAAATTAAAATTAAAATAATCAAGAGACAGACATAGATCATGCTATTTAATCTTACAAGATGAGATATTCTCCCGGTTGTGTTTAATGAGTTTGTTTATTAAAATTATTTTTTTATTCAATTAAATGATAATAAAAATAAACACACACATTAAATTGAGTGAAAAAAATAAAAGAAAAATCCACAATATTTCACGCAACAAAATGAAAGAATTCCATTTTTGAAAATAAATAAATAAAATAAAAACCGGGTTAGATCCAACTAACAAAATCCGCTCCATAATGCTAGTAAGTTCCATTCTCAAGCTCTCACTCTCCACAGTCCACACCATCCTTTTCCTTTCTCTTCTCTGCTCTTTTTTTTTTTTTCTAACCATGCGTGCACGTTTTCTCGACGTCCCAACAAAGCTCATCCTATCCAAATTACCAAATCCAAACACACCTTCTCTTTCCCAAACTTTCCTTTCCACCGCCGACTAGTCTCCTTCTCTGGCGACACCGCAAATGCCAGAGCTAAACCTAAAGAACTGTTCCTCCGCAACCCTTCCGTGGTCGTGGAGAAAGGCAAGTACAGTTACGATGTCGAAACCCTAATTAACAAACCAAGCCGCTTAACTCCGCTTAAAGCTTTCTTCAAAAGACTTCGCTTTAGTGTTCAAGGAATTCGCCCAACGCGGTGATTTGCAAAGGTCGTTACGGCTGTTCAAGCATATGCAGCGTCAAATTTGGTGCAAGCCAAATGACCATATTTATACAATCATGATCAGTTTGTTAGGTAGCGAAGGCCTCCTGGAAAAATGCAGTGATATTTTAGAGGAAATGGGTGCGCACGGAGTGCCACGCACTGATCAATTCATATGGCCGGAATGGTAAGTGTGAGGTCTCGCTTGAATTACTTGAAAGAATGAAGAAGGAATGGGTTTCGCGGAGTATTTTGACTTATAATACTGTTATTAATTCATGTGCTAGAGGTGGGTGGGTTTGTTAGGTTTGTTTGCAAAAATAAAGCATGAAGGAATACAACCAGATATTGTCACTTATAATACTTTGCTTAGTGCTTGTGCTAATAGGGGATTGGGGGATGAGGCAGCGATGGTATTTAGTAAAACGAATGAAGGCGGGGTAATGCCGGATATAACAGCTTATAGTTATCTTGTTCAGACATTTGGGAAATTGAATAGGTTAGACAAGACTACTGAATTGCTTAAGGAGATGGCTTCTACTGGGAATTTACCTGAGATTTCATCGTATAATGTTACTAGAGGCGTATTCAAGAATAGGGAATATTAAGGATGCTACAGGAGTGTTTCGGCAGATGCAAGAAGCATGGTGTGTGCCCAATGCAGAGACATATAGTATAATGTTGGATTTGTATGGGAAGAATGGGAGGTATGGTGATGCAAGGGAGCTATTTTTGGAGATGAAAGTGAGTAACACAGAGCCTGATGTTGCTACATATAATATACTTGTAGATGTGTTTGGTGAGGGTGGGTATTTTAAGGAGGTGGTGACATTGTTTCATGATATAGTGGAGGAAAATGTGGAGCCGAATATGGGAACTTATGAGGGGTTGATATTTGCTTGTGGGAAAGGTAGGCTACATGATGCTAAGTTCGAAGGCATATACTGGAGTTATTAAAGCATATGGACAAGCCGCTATGTACGCGGAAGCTCTTGTGATGTTTAATACTATCAATGAAATGGGCAGCAAGCCAACGATTGAGACTTACGATTTACATGTTTGCTAGAGGTGGGCTATACAAGAAAACTGAAGCTGTTTTGTTGAAAATGGGTGAATCTGAGGTTGCTAGGGACAGAGATTCCTTCAATGGTGTGATTGAAGGATTTAGACAAGATGGTCAGTTTGAAGAAGCTATTAAGGCTTATGTTGAGATGGAAAGGGGAAGATTAGGTCCTGATGAGCAGACATTTGAGATTGTCTGAAGTGTTTACTGCATTGCAGGTAGAGTGAGGAGCAATATCAGGAAATTAGAGCATTGGGAATATTGCCGAATGTCATGTGTATGCTGGCTGTTTATGCTAAGAGTGACAGTTCAGTATTCACTTAATTCTCTAAACACTTGAAATCTATGCAAGAGTGCGTTTGTGTTCATGATTAGATTTATTGTCGTTTGTAAACGCAAATTGAAAACGTGGGCATTAGTGATGTAGTTATCAGACTGCAAGCTATCATGGTCAATATTTTGTAGATGTTAGTAACCAGAACAAAATCTAGTTGGGTTCTTCCTAGAATATAGGAGTGATCATGTAGCCTTAGACATAAATGAGCAGATAGACCTTGTCTAATTGACTGTGAGTAGGATGCTGTTTTAGCATTCTTATTTATATATGGTTTGCTACCAAAGTTTAATTTTGTAAAACATCTTGTGGTAGTTTTATTTTCACTGGGAAATCAAGAATTGGCTAACATTCTTTATTTTTAAATAGCATTTACTTCAGAGTTCAAACATGAACTGAAAAAATGTTCTGAAATTAATTGTGATTTTATGTAGTTGTCATTGTTGCTGCATCAAAATTAAGTATTGGCTTGGTAGTTCAGCAGCAGTAACATCTGTTTTTGTTGATTTCTGCCTACACAGGCCAGCACAATGTTGAAGATACTGTTTTATGTTACCTAAGAAATATAGGTATAAGATTTTTCCAAGTCATAATTGAAGCAAAGCATGAGCAAGATCATCTATGTTCATCTATTCACACAATTTAGTAGGAAATTATAAGAACTTAATGTTGACTAAAATGTTAAGTTTGATATTTTGAATGCAAGATGAAAAGATCCTCTTTCTCAACAAACCTAATACGCTGGGAAGAGAATCTTGGTAGTAACATATATTTCTTTTTTGTTTTCTGTGTGAATTGGGTGAGAAGATTAGGGTAGCACTGCTGCTTCCTTACGATGCTATCTTGTAGTTTTTGTGTATTATGTTATAATGGCTTTTTAAAGCTAGAAACTTGATTCAGATATTGTTTTTCATTGAATTAAAACTTTGTCATGGTTAGTTCAATTTTTTTTGCTAATGCTGCAGATGCATATTAAGGCTTTTCATCCTCTCTCACTTCTTGGGCCCCTTGTTTTCAGGTGGAATGATGCTTATGAGCTGCTTAATGAGATGTCAACAAATAGAGCATCAAATATCCATCAAGTGATCGGGCAGATGATCAAGGGAGATTTTGATGATGACTCTAACTGGCAAATGGTAGTGTGTGTTTTTGACAAACTTAATGCTGAAGGGTGTGGCTTGGGAATGAGGTTTTATAATGCGCTTCTAGAAACACTATGGTGGCTCGGTCAGAAAGAAGGGCTGTAAGAGTTCTTGGTGGAGCAACAAAGAGAGGGCATTTCCCTGAAATTTTCCTTAAAAGCAAGCTTTTATGGCCTGTGGATATTCACAGTTGCTGTATGAAATTTAAAATTGTTTTTCTTCCAATGACATCCACTTAGCTTTTATGTTGATGGTTTTGCAGGATTTGGGAAGGAAGTGCATACACAGCAATATCTGTTTGGCTCGAGAAAATGTATGGAACATTCATAACAGGGAGGATCTTCCTCCACTTGCAACAGTTGTTGTGGTGTAAGCCCTTTTCTCCTCAGGACCTCAGTACAATTCCCTTTCTTTCTTACGAGGTACTAACAGAGGGGAGAGAAGTTGACTGGTGCAATGAAGATTGCTTTTAGCTCAACTGATTTCTAATCACTTACAGTCAGCAACTCAGCAATATGACATGTAACCAGCTCGTGCCTCTACTTGAAGATATTTTAAACTAACTAACCCAGTTTGTCTCATTGCCTCTTTTGAGCAAACCCATTTGCTTTAGTACATAGTTTGTATGGCTACCTTTTATACTGATCTCTCCTAGTTTAAGTACCATGCTTGGATTTTCTATTGTTGTTTGAGCTCAACCATATTGTGTTTGTGCAGATCCAATGGGCCTCATTGTTAGGACAAAAAGATCTTGAATAATCCTTTATCGGTTATGTTGAATTTAGCCGTATACAGTGTGTGGACCTTTGCATCATTTTGTAAAAATCCAATCCAAGGTCTTGAACTTGTTAGTGCATTCATTGTCTGCCACTTCTGATTGAACCATCTTGACCAGCTTTCCCTTAGTCTGTAGAATATCTGGTCTTGCAGAACCCTCTCTCTATATATATCTGTGTGTGTGTGTGTGTAATTTTGTGCACAAATTGTGGGTAAATACTGAAATACATGCTTGTTTACTTGCATAGTTAATTCATTGGGCTATAATAAGTTAGTAACTGTTGTTAAGTTTTTCTTCTGAATGTTACTCAACTCAGTTGGACATCTGTATTTCCAATCTATTTTGGATTCTAGAGAGATCAATCTGAGATCAGGTCCAGTGAATGCGTTCATGGTGAACCTTAACAGTTGAATTATGCATGTCGTAGTCATAGGTATTAACAATCAGTGAGATGATGATACTGTAGTTGCCAAGTCACAGTTGTACATATATAGTGAAAAGGTTGAAAAGTTACAAGGTGATAGATAGTCTGTGCTATGTTATTTGGGTTTGATTTTCTGGTTTGGATGAAGCTTTTTTGGTCTATACCATATTTTTTGTAGTATAGACCTGTCAATTGAATTGTTTGAAACTTTGGTTTGCCGTATGATGATGTTTTTCTTTTCATACGAGCAAGACAGGGAGGGAATGTTGGAGAAAAGCTCAGTTGCTCAAGATTTTCCGATTGGGAAGGCTGTATATTCGTTTCTGCAAGATTTTGTGCCATCCTCATCTTCTTTCCCTGGATGGAACAAAGGTCGAATTACCTGCCAGTGTTCCCAGCTCAAGAGCATCATGTCAGGCACAGAATCAATTTCAGATGGGACCGCAAAGATGAACATCAAATGCCGATGAGAGTAGTTACCACAACAAGACCAATTCCGGAACAAGAACTGAGCTTATGACAAGCACAATTTAAGTTGATGATGGTGTATAAATCCGTTCATCAGTTTTCAGGGCTTGGAAAATCTTCGTCCCCCTCTTTCAGTTAAAAGACCCTTGATTTGGACTGTACGTTTTTATCTTTTTGAAAAAATTCTTTTTTAATATTCCTTGATATGCTAGTATGAAAAATAAAAATAAAAATAAAAATAAAAATATTATTTCAATATAAATAACATTCCTGTAATCGCAAGACCCTTGATTTGCTTTTGGTTTCTCGATGTGTCCACACGTGAAAACCGACATGTACTGTCTGCAGAGGTCGGCATCAACCAACAGCTGCGTGTCCACACGTGGAAATCGACATGTACTGTCTTCTGAGGTCAATATCTACCAGCAGCTGCATTGGTGTGGTAAATTAATTTGTTGGTTCGAGAGTGGGGAGAGCTCGGATGTTGAAAAGGATTGTAGTTTTGTAGCTGTAAATAAGTTCTTCACACGTAAAAAAGAAAAAAGAAAAAAGAAGAGATTTTACAGATCCATTATTTGAAAAAAAAAGGTAAAACTGTAGGTTCTGCTAGAGTTTCATGATTGTTTTAGCTTATAACAACATATAATTTGATTGTTTGTTTTATATTTTCTTATGAAATCTTCAAGTGTTTGAGAATGTGGTAATAATTATTTTTTAAATAATATTTTTATTTAGAAATGTATTAAAATAATATATTTTTTTTATTTTTAAAAATTATTTTTGATATCATTATATTAAAACGATACAAAAAATTAAAAAAAATTAAAAAAATTAAATAAAAGTCATTTCAAAATGACATTATATTGTTTTTGATTTATACACTGGAAAATAGATCAAACTAATATAATTTATGCTATATCGCAGGTCAGATATTTTTATTTCATATAAAAAAACTGTATATACAAGTTTTTTCAACGCATTTTTATAGTTTTAAAAAGCTAAGTTCAAATAAAAACATTTATGCATATATATAATCAAATAAATCGAGAACTATGTGTGCGAATAAATGAATAAAAGTTATTAACGATACTTAAAAATAAAAGTTGAAAAATTGAGAGATAGATGTAGATCAAGATATTCAATCTTGGAAGACGGGACATTTACCCGGTTGTGTTTGCTAAATTTGTTTATTAAAATAATCTTCTTATTTAAGCAAATGATAATAAAAATAGAGATACAAATTAAATTGATCGAATAAAATAAAAGAGAAAAAGACGCGATTAGGCCCTTAATTTTTTTTTGTTTGCAACTAGGGTGGACAACATGTCGTCCGCCCCAAAGTTTTTTGAAAAACATTAGACGACATGTCGTCTAATTTGTCCAGATTCCGGCCATTGTGATGGCCAGGAAATCAGGGCTTAAGTTTCTTATACCTAAAAACCTATTTTTCAACCCATTTTGACCCAAAACACTATAGGAACCGTGATAAACCTATTCATGGCCTCAAAAACTCTAAAAACCGCCCCAAAAACCAAAATCAACCCGAATCCAAAAATCAACCCGAACTCAGATATATTTTTTCACGGACTTTAAAGGTGAAAAAAACCTAATATAAACTCTTCTAATCAAATAAAACCATTTGACACAAATATCGTCCGTTTTGGTGGCCTAAATCGGTGCCAACGACACTTTTCTCTCTCTACCACCAGAATCCAATGACCTCTCTCTCTCTCTCTCCCCTCTCAACTAGGAATCATAATTATCAGACCCGACCCGGGGGTTGACCCGGCCAAGGAGCCGGGTCCCGGGTTACACGAGTTGACCCAGGTCAACCTGTAAAAATTTTAAAAAACATATTTGAAAATTTAATATTTCATATGAAAAAATTAAGAAATAATCCATGTGAATATAGATTATACGTGTTATGAATAATGAAGTTTAAAAGATTATTTCAAAAGGTTTTTTATTTACATTGAAAAAAATACTATGTTAATATGTTATCCTTTTAAGTTAAAGTATTTAAACCAAAAAGGTATTTTTATCCAACATTGAAGAAACATAACTTTTTTTCTTGTGAACATAGAGTATATATACTAAAGGGCTTCAAATCCCACATTGAAAAAATAATTTTTTTCTTGTGAACATAGAGTATATACACCAAAAGGTTTCAAATCCCACATTGAAAAAATAAAATATTCTTCTAGTATTTATATAGTGAACTTTGAAAAGGGTTAATAACCAACTAAAAAATATATAAGAAAGGGGTCTCTGGCTAGGAGAAAAAATACATTTGAAAAAAAAGGTTTTCAACCTGGTTTTTCCGGGTCGCCCGGGTTACGGGACAACCCGGCGGGTCAACCGGGTTTTGCCGGGTTTTTTCTCATCCTGATCTTTTGCCTTAACCAGATTGGTCCAGCCATCGGGTCAACCTGCCGGGCCCGTCCGGGTTTAATAACTATGCTAGGAACTAAACAATAACAAAAATAAACTTTTGTACCAAAATTGAATTGAAAAAATATTGAGGTACTAAAATTATATAATTTGCGTGATTTGTTCAAAGACCAAAATGCATCTTCTGCAAAACTTATGGCGTGCCAACCATGTTTAACGCTTTTTTCATTTCGGTCCCTCTTCTTTCAATTGCACCTTTTCATAAGAAATCAAAGTCAATTAGTTTTCAAATAGGACTGAATCGCTAAAAAAAAGTTTGAGGACCAAGTTGAACAAATATAAAATTTTGCATAGCTCATCTATAATAATATATGAGAGGATGAAAGGATGAACAATGGAGCCTTGCACAGTGAAAAACTCACACCTTTTAGAGTAATACTTAATTTGTATTCATAGAAACTCCCAAGAATCGTGACATATATTTTTACTTTTCTAAAAGAGATGTTAATTGCATAACTCGTGACAATGAAGAAGGAAGAAGGGAAGAAAAAGAGAAATAGAGAGAGAGAGAGAGAGAGAGAGAGAGTTGTTAGTTGTAACACTAAGATGACTTTTATTATTTCTTCAATGAATTTACCTCTTCGTTTACATCCTATCTAACATTTTTTTAAGTTTCTACAAATAAAATAGAGTTGCCTAACAGCTACTAGTCAACAGCTATAACTGTTTATTTACAATTCATTCACGTGCAAATCATTAATCGAAACAAGACATTTTAACCAAAGACTTTATAAAACTAAAACTAAAGATTCTATTAATGACCCTTTTGACATACCCCTTCCAAGGATATATGTTGAAATTTGGAAATTGCTCCTCTTGTTCTTGCAATTATTCCTAAGTGGCATCATCCTTGGACAAACTAGTCTACTGCCCTAGCCGATGACCATAACAACATTACCTTTCTTCATTTTCTCACGATCGAAAATTGCTTCTGGATGTATCTTGAATTCACCATCATCATCCAACACTGGCAGGGTGATAGTAACAGTATCATCTTAAGAAACAAGAAACATTAGATATACCTGACAACAAAACCGCTTTATGGTTAATAGGACCTTGGACAAAACTATAAATGAGGCTTTTTAAAATATTTATAAAATATCGTATTATTTTTTTATGTATGTTTGGCAAATAGGGCCTTAAGTAATCTTTATTTCGTACATAAGACTTTTTGTTAAGAATGAACAATCTTCAATTTATAAAGTATAATTGAAAATATACCCTACTTATTATTGAGGTATTTTATTAAGCAGGGACCTTGGACCATTGCCCAAGTGACCCTTAGCTTAAGCCAGCTTTGCCTTACAGACATTGAGCAACTCCAGCTTATAAACAAGCTTCCCAATTCTTTGCAACATCAAATGAGGTCCATAATAATCAGGATTCAACTTTAAATTCTTCATCAAAGCCATAGTTGTGAGCAGAATCGACGACTTGACATGTTATACTTATTTAATCTAGCTATATATAGGAATATAATTGATAGCTTTACTCTTACCTTGTATAGTACTATGTAATGGCTTATTTTGAACCTTGTGATGTGCCACATTTTCAATATATAAAGAAGGCAACTCTCATAAGGAGAGGCATTCAAACTAAAACTTTTATTGATATAGTATCAAAGTCTTGAATTCTTTTCATAGTATTCTCTTGTCTTGGTTGAATTTTTTGGTTTCTTGTTTTTGCTTGTGGTACTTTTTTGTAGGTAACAATTAAAAAAGATCTTCGATATTCTTCTAAGTATTGAAAGAAGTGGTCCTTTGGTTTGGAGGTTCAATTTCTAGTTGTAGAGTTCTCAACTATATCTTAGCTTCTTGGTTGTGTGGTGATTTTTTGTTGTCCAGTTAATTTTTTTAGTGGTTATTATATCAAGAGAAAATTCTATTGTATGCCTTACTGGCAAGAATTGTGCTAGTTGAGAATTCCAGTTCTGGATGTTTGTGAAAGGGAATGAGTTATAGGGTCATTTGGATGAGTTTTCTATGACTCGTACTGATCCTAAGGAACTTAGTTCATTAGAAGACAAAGATGCCAAAATTGTTTCCTAATTCATCAACTCTATTGAACCCTATATGATTAACAATCTCCATGGATTCACTACTACTTCAACTATGTGGGATTCCCTTCAGCAAATTTATTATTAAGATAATTCTACCCAAAAGTTTCAATTGGAATTAGAAATAAAAAACAATCGCTAGAGGAATATCTCTATTGAACAATTTCATTATGGCTTTATTAATTAATGTAATGATTATTCTGGGTTGGTGCATTCTTAGGTTCCCAAAGAAGCTTTAGCAGCACTACAAGTGGTTTACTTTGAGAGCCAGCGAGATCAATTCTTGATAAAGCTCCGACCTGAGTTTGAAAGTGCACGAGATGAGTTAATCAGTCACCAACTTGTTCCATCTTTGGAGGTTTCCTGGGTGAACTTTTGCGTGAAGAACAATGTCTTACCTCATAATTTAACCTTGCTCAAGGTGCTGGTGGTTTAAAAATGATTAATATGGCCTACGCTACTAAAGGCAGAGGACGATCTAGACCTCCAACATGGTGTTATAGCTGCAAGGAAATTAGGCACATTGCAAAATATGACACCAAGAAGTTCTATAGTTATTGCAAGAATAAAGGTTATATTATTAAGGATTGTAATGTCCTTCCTCAGAACTAATTTGTTTATGCTCTTTATATTGTTGTTCAATCCACTTTTATGCTTACACCTTTTACACATACCACTATTTCGAGCTTTTCTTCTAATATTACTTCTCTTTGGTTAATTGACTCTGCGACTTCCAATCATATGACTGATAGTCCGACTACTTTACATGATGTTTGTAAGTATGATGGTAAGCAACATATTCAAATCACCGATGGTTGTACTCTTCCTATTACAGTGGTTGGCAATTTGGGGTCATCCTTTACTAATGTGTTTGTGTCTCCTGATTTATCTGTCAATCTTATTCTAGTTGGACAATTAGTAGAAAAAAAGTTGCTCCTTTTGTTCTGGTTATTTTGTGCAGGATCAAATGTCGGTATAAGAGATAGTAAGAGAGCTTAAAATGAGATTTCCCCCCCTCTTCATTCCTTTTCTTTTCCTTGTTCAATTTTTATTGGTTGTTTTGCTATTACTAATAATAATAGTCAATTTTTGCATCATAAATTGGGTCATCCTAACTCTGTAATTCTGACACATCTTATAAAACATGACTATTTGAATAATACAAATGAGTTTTCTTCATTGTTATTTGATTATGCTTTTTGTAAACTTGGCAAAAGCAAATCTTTACCTTTTCCTTTATAGGTTAGTCGTAGGGCTGAGCATTTCCGGTTCGGTCCGGTTTTAAACCAAAATAAATAACCAAACTGATTTTTTTTTAATTTTTTGAACCGAACCGAACCGAAAACCGGCTCAAACCGATTAATTTCGGTTCGGTTCGGTTCGGTTTTTTTCCCTTCCAAACCGGTTCAAACCCAATGGTCCTCTCTGCTTCTCCTACAACCTTGACCGCAACAACGTCCAACTGCACATAGCGTTGATTGTTCAAGGGAAAGTTCATCCATTTCATTGTAATTAATCAAATGACAGGGGGGTTGTAGAAATCCACGGATATGAAAAACAAAAGAAAAGGAATGGATCTACTATTCCAATTCCATTTGTGGCACAGACTCAACAAGAAAATTAAAACCCAAAGGAACCAAATCCATAAGGGAGGGGAGGAAAATCAAAGGCAGAGGATAAAGTGAGAGAGATGCAGAGAAGGGAGAGGGTGGGGGGTGGGGGGGAGAGGGTGGGG
>Ga0307515_10013588_pt1 | contig 15190 bp, 8 predicted proteins | sample 17_EM_MG_FD_194513 | JGI IMG/M metagenome (GOLD analysis project Ga0307515, IMG submission 194513) | Populus trichocarpa ectomycorrhiza microbial communities from riparian zone in the Pacific Northwest, United States - 17_EM | ecosystem: Host-associated > Plants > Roots > Unclassified | place... | reverse complement strand
TCCAAAGGACATGTTAGTTCCTTGTACAGCTGCAAAAAAAAAAAAATCAGCTAGTTATTAGGGAACAAAACAGTGATTTTAGACACAGGATGACAGTAATGCCATCCTAACTGCACGTAAAAGCAAACACCTCAGGCTTTGAGTGGCCAGAACCACAAACTCTGTCATAATTACTACTGGTTCACATCTTTGTGTTCCCGTCAACAAAACATTATTAAGTTAAAATGATGGTTTAGCTAAAACTGATCTGACAAAAGATCTAAGAGAATAATGCTATGGAGTTTCAAATCTGATGATCAACCTAGTCACAAAATCTAATAATCCCACTGTATGGTGAGCATTTTCACCAATGAGTTCCATATCATTGTGATTTGGACAAGCTATAGTAATTCAACTAGTAGCACCTGCCCATTGATACAGACCCTGCCCATTGATACAGACCCTTGGGGAATCCAAAGATAAAAAAAAAAAAAAGGCATGACTGTACGAGTGGATTTGGAGTTGTCCATGAATTGACAATTCCAGTTTTAACTTTGAGAGGTGGAAGTCCACCATGATTGTTTTGTAGTGAATTCCTCAGGATGAATAGTTTATCTTCTCTCTCTTTTATTCTTCTACATTAGCAAGTTACAAGCATTATATAATGTCTATATGAAGACAGTCAAATTAAATTCTTCACTTTAGCCTTTTATTCAGCACAAGATACCCAAAACAAATTGATGCTAACAGGTCAATCTAGAATTCCTCTATATACACTCCTCAATTTGTAATTCATTTCGGGAAATGCCTGCTTAATTCAAGACATTCTTATCAAACAAACAGGAGAAAACAGAAGAAAAACTAAATTGCATAGTGAAGTGGCACAAAAATGCTCATTTGTGCTCAACGTAGTAGCAGAATGTTGAGACAAGCATCATGTCCATGAAGAAAACATGAAACTGTAGAATATCAGGCAATTTTATCCTAGCCAAAAGACAGAAAGAAGCTACTGCATGATAATATGAAACTACAGCACAGCCTCCTCAGTTTCAAAACCTGAAACATACTGTAAAGTTCTTTCTATATTTCATTCATGCATTTTGGTATAAAATCGAGAGCATTGATAATTTTTTCTGGTGAAGTTAATTACCTTGATTGTTCCCTTTTGAGGAAGATAATAAACTTCCTCGCATGTACCACAATATAAACGCGATGGCTGGCTAGAAATGTACTTCATGTACCTCAGGCATTTACCACATTTGCTAAAAGCACGTCCTGAGTCAGCAAGTGGGGAGAACTGTGCTTCAAACAATGCATCCATGTTGTCAATCTGATCAAATAGAAAGCAAGCAAACTAGTAAGGAAGAAAAGTAGTCATCACAATCAAAGTTCAACAACACTGACTACTGTAGCAGATTAAAAGCGATGTACAGCCAAAGCAGACAAATGCAATGCACTATACATCTTCATATATAGATTACTGAATATTTTAAAAAAAATCCTGTCAAAATGATTGGCACAATGGTCGCCAAAAAAAGTCAAACAAATCAACAAGACTTCCCCGTCCAATTAAATAAGATGGGAAAATCCATGTAACTCTGGCATCACTTTCTCCATGGATAACACACTGATGTGATATGATGGCGATCCAGTCTACCTCACATTACCTAAAATAGCATTACTACTATTATCATTCTACAACTGACAAAAATGATATATTAATTTATAAAGGTTACCACAAAAGTTGACATGAGAGAGAGCGGAGAGGACAAAAGTTCAATGCCTAACTCCACTTTGCATCAAGCAATGCTTTCAGCTATGAATGAAAGATGAAAAAGGGAAGGAAAAGAATGAATCAAATCATGACCTGCTTAACAAAGTAACTGTACTTCCGCTTGAATTGTTCTAGCACATGCTGAACAACACAAGAATGATCAGCCTCACCCTTGGCAACAAGGGTAATCTGCTGCTCAATAAAACCACGAATATCTGGTAAACAGAGATCTGGATCAATACATTGATAGCCTCTTATTAGTGTGATACCCAAAGCAGTTGGAACCAACTTTCTACCAGCTTGTACCTGCAATTTGAACAAAAGGGAATATCAGAATTGGGGAAAACAAGACAAAATAATAAGGAAGAATTTATGTTTCTTTTAGAGCTTGTAAAAAATGAAAATCCACCTTTTTTAACAGGGATAAATAATAATGTACCTGAACATAGTTGCGCTCACAGATGTTGTTAATATGTACAGATATTGATGCATCTGTACCTATTCCATTCTTCTCCATCAGAGAAATCAGCTCACTTTCACTGAGATAATCTGGAGGAACAGTTTGCCCCTACATATTTTATGAACTCATAAAGCACCGCCATAATACTGAAACATTTAAAGTAATATTGGTTTTACTGTTGTCATTTTGTTGCATTTTATAAATAGCACAATCCTTTCCTAAAGAGGCATGGAACAGATATAAACCTAGTCAACAAGCATTGATCCACCTTAAGCCAGAAATACTGTTCCCAGACCAAGTTTAATATTTCTTTTTTGAACAAAAAAAAAATTTATTAACATCAGGAGAAGAATGTACAGGCAGAAGATAAGGCATCGTCCTACAGAATAAACAAAAGAACGAATACAAAAAAGGCAAAACTAGAACAACAGTGTTCCCCAATCCCTTTGTATTATCTGGTAGGGAAAATCTACTAGATAGTCTCACTGCTGAGGCACCATAATGATGCTAAAAACACATATTTATACCAAAGAAGTCGGAAGGATAAGTTTGTTTGGAAAATCATAGAATTGCACTTGTTCCAAATGCACCAAGTCATAGCACAGGCACATTTCCACAACATCTTATCGTCTTTTCATATCCCAAAACCATCAAAGGCTCAAAGAGAATCCCCTAAGTATGATATATTTCCCTCCTTTAAAATAAAAATAAAAAAAACCCAGAGAGAGAAAAATTGAGTCCCAGTTGGATGGGACAGTGTCTAATAAAATTCAGGCACTAAACAGAAGAAATTGCAAGCATGATAGTTCCAAGAATACCTCAAATAGCTCAACTTTAGAAACTTCAATTTTATCTCCTTTTGCAAACTGAGGAAGATTTTTCTCACTCACTGCCAACCATGGCATAATTGATGTAAATCCTTTGACTGTAACATGCAGACCTATACAATGGAAGAACTCTCCACCAATTGAGAATTCTACCTTTGTCCTGAAATGAACATCATTTGTCTATGAACATACAATTAGATGAGAAACAGTACAGGGAGAAGAAAGAGAGTAAGATATCTGTCAAGAAGAAAGAAAAATCAGAAAACTATCACAAATGCACTGAAAATGAATACAAGAAGAATAGTCATTCATGCATCATTGAGTGATAATAAGTATGTGTTCTCGCAAAATAAAACTGTGACAGAGGGAGACAAAAACCATATCAATGATAGCATTCTTAAACACTGTGACTTGATTGACCACCCAAGTACCACTGACAACAATTCAATCAAATTAATATTTTGTAAGAGACACATTCAATAACAAGAATAGCAGTCTATTGATTTGGTAGCAACACATAAATGCAGTCATAAGTTTCCGTACATTGAGATGTCAAGTTTGGCTTTATACAGTTTTCTTAGTTGAAATTAAAGATCACTTGGGTTCGCATGAAGCATGGTTCCAACAATACTTGACTAAAAACCCAAGATAAAATGACACTTTTCCTTCTGATTTCTAGCTAATATAACACAAATTATATTGCACTCAACATTCTAACCTACTTACATAATCACTATACAGGTAGTCGATCCCCAATATGTACATTCAAAGTCTAATGGTCTCCAAACTCCAAGAAAGCATGGAATGACATGGTTCATATTCAACATTTGATATCAACATTAGTCTCACTCCATCCATAGCAGATAAAGCAAATAAGTTTAGCCTTAATGATGCTAAAGGATCAAGCCAAGCAGATGACTAGGATGTTTGGACTAAGCATGTAAAAAACATAAAAATACTTGAGCTGGGATCCAGATTTCCAACAAGCCTATCACATGAGTTCCTATCCTATATGCCAAGCTATTGAGTAGAACTCACACACTTGCCAAGCAAAAAAATTACAATGAAGCCACATATGCCAAACTTTACACAATTCTGATCACATAAGCTTTTTAAAATTACATCACACATGACATAAATCACTGGCCCTTAGGATGGCTCACAATGGTGGCCATTTGTATAGAAAGAGGCAACCCTCTTGTTTTGCTTTATTTTATTGTGAAACTCTTCTGTGTATGACTTCTAGATTGTTACGAAAAGAAGCAGAAGCACTGTTAAACCACAAAATAAGTTAAGATTTCCTCTCTAGCTTCACCGACACCCAATACACACAGCAGGCCATGCAACTTGACTATCATTTGCTCTGTTTGTCATGCTATGCAACTTTGTATTAGCATGGTATACTCCAGCTAAGATATGCCAAGAACACGATTGGTATATAGCATGCTATAGTCAAATCCTATCCATCCAGTGCTTGCTCTGGTAGAAAGTCCACCACAATGATAGAAGATGAACCTTCATCTCTAAGGATTCTCTAGCTGGCTTTATTGTGATGGCATCAACTGTTTCAAATGTAAGAGCTTGGAGCCTTGGAGGTTTTAAGAGAAAATAATAACTTTAGGCTTAGAGTTTGGTCAGAGAAATAATATGCACCAAAGATGTGAGCAGTAACAAGAGTTTGTAAGTGCCATAGCATTCATAACCTGTTATAAGAGTTAGCAAAAAGACCAGCTAGCAAGCTATTGAGTCGAGCACAATGGCTAGGCCTAGCCTCATTGTCCTAAAAAGTGTTGCTCAAACTTAGATATTTTGATTTTCAAGTTGATTCAAAACAAGCTTTGAGCCAGACCAAGACAAATTTGTTTGTTAGAATTCTTGACTAGTTGAATGCAGAGCAGGCATCACTCATCGCCCATCCAACCCGGGGCCATTCCTAGCAATGGCACATATATTGAAAACAATTGCTTCTGATACCAAATGAATATGGCTTCTTTTTTCTTTCCAACTCACTATGAAAGAACATAGTTTCTGAGAATTCCTTAACAAGTTGAGTTGCAGAGAGGTCATCCCCCATCCATCCATTAAGGCCAATCCTGACAATAGCACAGATGAGAAGCTGCCATTTCTCCACTCATAAACATTTGGTTTTAAGGCAAAGCATGCTTTCAATATCATTCTCTCATCAAACCCGAAAATGCTAACAATTATGAGAATGACATGGTTTTCAGTTGACTTCAAACATCCATTGGGAGCAAGGTGAAAAGGCGATCTAAAATAAAAGCTTTGAACAGCATAATATCAGGGAAAAGCTTTGAAGTGAAAGGACATGGAATGCAAGAGAAAAGGTTTGCAAACATGTAGCAGCAAATCAAATGACAATTAGAAAATTAGAAGACCAGGTGTCATATAGGTCCATGACTGACTGTCGTGCAAAGATAAAAGCCAAGGGTAAGACAATAAAGATTAGACCATAAATACAAGGATAAAACTTCGAGACTTTTACCTTGTATACTTGCAGTCTGGAGATACAGTCCCCAGAAAATGTTGGCAGACATACTGATATAGTCTCCAAGCATCTCTTCCAAGCATATCCTCATTTGCTGACCGCATTGGAGTTATAGGAGGATGGTCACCTGCATCTTTTCCAGACTGAGGCTTATGATAACCACCAGAAAGCAGTCCCTGGACATAATCGCCCCACATTGGATTGTTTGCTAGTGCACCAAGTGTGCCTTTAAAATCAAATGAGGAAGGGTAGGCAGTGCTCTCTGTGCGTGGATAACTAAAAGAGCAGCATAAAATTATAAGGGGTATTGAATTCCACAAAGACAAGGAAAAGCAATTAAAGCAATTATTTGAATAATTAGAGGATCTAGCAACATGTATATATTTATGTATCTATTATCAATCTTCAATTCATATAGGCCTCTAATTGTGAATATTATATATTATCAACTATGACCGGTGCATAATTGTAAAATAACAGTTGTTCTATGCACAAACAGTACAAACTACATGAATTATATGCCAAACAGGGATAGGGGCTATAGAAGTATAATTCATAGACAAAGAAGTGCTTCAAAAAGATAGGTCCATATTACTGAATCAGGGGGCCTTAGGCTCTGAGAATATAAACTAACAAATCAGTTGCAAATTAACTCCCCTATTTATTGTTTAATCTCATAATTTTTTTCATGAGATATTATTTACATTAAGAAAAAGGCATATAGAATTTATTTAGCATTGCCCTTCTGCCCAGACTTCTCTAGGTGGGTCACTCACCCGAACAAACAAAGATTTAAATTAGCATTAGCATATACTTTTGGACACCCAAACCTTTGGAAACTACATGTTTGGTCGTCATAGTTTTCAGTTTTAGAATCTACCATGTACACCTGTAGGTTATATTATTGGTGCAATATACCATTTTTCTTATCCAGTTCCAGCACAATGAATCGAAAAGACAAATTTTGTCACGACGCTCAAATACTTCATATCTCAATAAATCAAACTCTAACAATAGTATTCAGCTAAGATTGGCAAATGATACAACAACATGACTATGAAAATAAGTAGAGAACTTATATTTGCTAGCCAAAACAAGTGCAACTAACCAAAGAACAAAGTAATTACATTGGGACAAGAAACTTAAGAAAACCTGATAAATCCCTGAATATATAGACGTTCAGCCAGCTGCATGGTCACTTGAGGTCCGAAGCCTAATGCACTTGAAGCAATCTGAAAAGCACATTGATGTCTTAAGCACATGTTCAATCTATACAAAGAACTTGCAGAGTTAACTCTAAGATCAGATGGAGTAAATGACAATAGGCAATCAGGAACACTGCTTATTATAATGGTGAGAGTTCTGGCCATACAACCACAAGGAGATTTGAGTCTTGAGAGCAGCCATTTCATGTAAAAATGCTAGAGTAGGATACTCTAGATTTTCCTACCAAGTTGGACATCAATGGGAACAGAACCAGAGACCGATTTTTTTATTTACTTTAGCCACAAACTTGTATTTGACAGTAAGCACATAGCTGACACACTATCACAAAAGATTTCCCCCAACCTTTTGGCATTAAAATTTTAATTACCCATCAAAATAACCATATCATAGTTCAGAATTAGCAGTTGCCAGCATTATCTTTCATTGGCATAATAATGTCAAAGGGTTACATTCAGAACTACCAAAAATATGATAATTATACTATAGAAGTATTGTTGTTACTTGCATGGATCTTAAAATTGCATGCAAGTAGTTTAACGAAGGTGTGCATTGAGTCAAAAAGTCTCTCCCACTTTACTTACTTTGGAACATAACAACTTCTCCAGTACCATCGAATATGAATAAAGCAGATGCTTTGAAGCAGGCAAATAAACCAAGTGTAAAAAATGTTTGCGACCTTGGGCTGACCTAGGGGGCTCATCAACTTGAAAGCTGTTTGAGAACAGACAAATAGCCGGGTGTCTTTTTCCTTCTTTTATTTAGGAAAGAAGTATAATAAGAAACACGAGTGAAAAACTAACAAAAAGGAGAATGGGACTAGCAGGTACTCTTGTTTTGTCCATGCAAGTTTCCTACTCTTAAGTGTATATGCCTCATTAAAAATGGTCAGGAACTTCAAACATTAAGCTCCATGACACATTCAAGCTGCACTTGCGAGCCCATGACCCGAACCTAGTAGAGTTCAGCTCATGCTTGGAGAGTAAAGATACTGGAAAAGAAGTTGCAAATGCATAAGCCTAACCAAGCTAGCCCAAATACTTACAAGAAGCAGCTTTTTTTTTCCCAATCCCTGAATTTTTTAACCTATAAAAGGCTCACTGTGTTTAGACCAGATTCACCAGAAATTCACACCAGAAATGAGCAAAGATGCCAGATACAAAGTTGCAAATGAATAAGCTGAACCACGCCACCAAACAAGCTATACCAAATAGCTTCCAAGTGGCAGGGCTCTTTTCTCAGTCCCAAATTTTCTCTAACCTTTAGAAGGTTCACTGTGTTTAGACCAGGAGGACGGCCTTTGCTTTCCTGTTTCTCTGACATATCAGTTACTTCCAATATTCTATCCTGTAATACCAGCTTTTGAAACATCAAAGCAACCTGCAATATGTAAAAATATGATACAGCTTTTCTGTCAAGATAAAAGCTAAAACTGAGAAAATCTAGGTTAAGGAAAAGAAAGCCTCACATCCAAGTCAAATAACTTGTGACGTTCCCATTCTAGTTGAAGTTCATAGCCATCTACCATTACGTGGGGGCGCAAAGCCCAAAACTTTTCTGGCTTAAAAGTAGTAATTTGCAAATACCTCTGTACACAAAACCCAAGGGTAGGAGTTTGACACGGCCCATATCTGAAAGAAGAGGTGAGTAAACATGATTAACTGATTGCTTGAGGTAAAAAATTGGAACAAGATGGAGTTCATGTCCATACACAAACATAATCTAAAGTTAAGTGAAGTGCATTTGCAATAAAAAAAAAAGACCGCAGTCAGAAATCTGCAAAGCAAGCTAGACCCTTTGCCACCCCAACCAGGTGAGCAAAGAGGACAAAAAAAGAACATAAAAGACAACGAAGAATGCAGTCAACAGATGAAAGAGAACAATAAACAGTTACTAAAGAGTGTAATTTCCTATGAAATCAATATAGTAAATTGATATATAACAAAATAAAGTGACTAAAGGGAAGGATATAAAACCCAGAATCCACTAGGCTACCCTTGAAATTCATAAAGGGCACTTCTTGCATCCATAAGAAATTAAGGCTCCTGAAATCCCCAAACACTGATAAAGCAGAGACAGCAGTGGTACCAGTAGCATGGCTCGTGTTTCTTCTGAAGAATGCTTCAATATTTTGCTTCGTTCTCAATTATCAGTGGTTTAACTAAAAAATAGGCTATGTTGTTACATGTAGTACAAAAAAAAAGGAGGAAATAAAGGGGTAGGGTGGATAGAGACACCTTATGAATCAAGGCAAAACCAAGGCTCTTGAAATTTAATAGAATCAAACAAAGGTTTCATGCCTTGATTAGTGCTCAAACTTGTCCAGTTTCTTGGATTTCATCCTACTACTTTCAATATGGGTAATCAAGACCTTGAACTCTAGAACATACAAATGTGGTCCTAAAAAACCAAGGTAATTTGGAGTTTTGACTGTTGACCAAATTTTAAAAATATTGAACAAACTGTTTTCAACTTGGCACCCCATGAATGATCATAGCTACCCTCAAAAAGACCCTAAGCTTCGGCCCCAACATAGGAGAGGTGGGGCTTTTTCCAAATAAAAAGGTGGTGTGATGTGGGCGCAATGTTCCCTACTGGAGAGTGTGGGATAGCCTACCTACCTTTCCATTTTTTCACCAAAAAAACTGGCACCTATACTATTTTCATAATATTAATTAGCTATATAATGGAGAAGCAGAACCCACTCTAAAAGGGTTGGTTTTACTGCAACGTCCATTTTTCAAAAACAGAAAAAAGAATAACAGAAGAAAGTCTATCAAAGGCCATTTTCTCTCTTTACCACCACTTTTTCTCCAAGTAGTAGCATAAACTAGAAGGAAAAGATGTGTGTGTGAGTGCACTATTTTTTTGGCCATTGAAATTGCTGCGAGAATGGAAACAGAAGTATCAAATAGAAACAGGAAGCTGGATTCATGGATCTACCATCTTCAATTTCACTCAAGTTCCATATCACAAGAAAAAAAATTCACAAACAAATAAAGCAAACAGTTATACCAATCAAACTCAAAGCATCCCAGTCAATGGCTGGGATGCTTTGAATTGACTCAAAACTCCTGAAGCAGCATCAGCCCAACATCTCCCTCACAGCAAAGAAAAAAAACCCAATGTCTGGATTGTTCTTCAAACCCATTGCTTTCTTTGCACAGGAGAGAGAGAGAGAGAGAGAGAGAGAGAGTTAGGAGGGGCGAGTGGAGCAGACAAATACTCTCTTCCTTGTCATGGACTTTAAGATTGTTCCTAGAATGTTAAGTATGGTGGCTAAATAAAGGAGAACAGAACTTCAGATAGGACCAATATTCCAGATGATCTGTCAAATGACATCATACTACTATGTGAATCATCCACATCCAAACATCAGTTACTTTTTCTTTTAATGGTTAAAGCTACCAAATCAACAAATTGTATAATTTAATCCAATGATGGGCACTTGGAAGAAAATGAAAAGATTCATCAAAATGATCTTTAATTTTCCCTAACCTTCTCTGAGCTCAGAGATTCTAGACTACGGAATAGAATTCCTATTGATGCATGGAACTGGAATGCATCAAGAAAACAATGCATTACAATGCTAAAGACAACTGCATGATAAACTATAATAAGAGAAGAAAGAACCTACGAGATAACTCTGGAATCAAGATTGCCATATTTTCCCTGGAAAAAACTAGTTTGAAATCGTGTGAATGCAACGCCAACTTTCAAATCTATCTCTTGCCGAGCATCCACAGCTAGTGCCTCATATTCGTTGGGTTCAACTAGGCAGTTCATGGCCTTCAAAATGTCTTTCTCAGTAACTGAAGAAAATCGTGCGCGATAAACCTTTCTTCTATCATCATTTGCTTGAAAACCGGTACACTGAATAACTGTATAAACAATGAACTTTCACTTATTATGGTGGATAGATAGTGAAAAATTATAACTGTTTTATACTTGTTTTATGTAGCTAACATAGTCTTGACTAAATTCCAACAAATTCTAATTTTGAGGTCAAATATTTGGAGAAAATTATGACAGCCAATTTTGTGAAGAGAGCACGTGCATCCAAGCTCTTGGGAGTTGATACAGTTAACATAAATTTTAGAAGGTGAAAAGTTTATTAATAAGCAAATGCAACATTTTTGTTAGTAAGTCCAGCAAATGGTTGCTCCATCGATTTTCCAGAACAAAAAAAGTGTGTAGGTAAGCTGAATTCTGATAGAATAAAATCTACTAATATGTTACCCAAACTTAAGACACATTATAACGCACATGCACTCATTTGCATGTGTGAAGATCAGCCTCCAATTATACATCATGCAGTCCTTCTAAGTAGGCTTCCTTTCCATTTCTCAATTGCATATCTAAATAGCTATATTACATATGATGGTTCCCTCTTGGTGAGGACAGCAATGTATCTTTGTTTTTTTTAGTCCATGACAGTAATGAATAGAACACCTGCCTGTGGTGGAAATCCAAAACTCAAGCTATGGGAGGCATGAAAAACAAGACTTTTTTGGACTGCAAGAGTCCAACTGCCATTTCAGATTTAATTAGGTTCTTCAAGTCTATTCATTGCAAATTTCCTATTTACCACATTAAAGTCAAATCTCACTTTTGGCACAGTGAGTTCAAGTAGCGTAGCATAATTGTTTGGGTTCTTCAATTAAGGTTTCAAACCAGTGGTTGTGATTTGCTGTTTTCTCGGTTATGATTTAGTGTTTTTAGGGTTTTTGATGGCAGTCTGTTGTAGTGGTCCAGATGATGGTTTCTCTTCTTCCTCCTAGACAAATAACCAGCTATGTATAATCAACTTTTGCACAATCAAGTCCACAAAGACACAAATATTTTGAGTCTTCCCCACTTCTCAAGGCTGATTAACCACTCTCGTTCAGACCCTCATTTTTTTATAAAGTATTAGAATTCAAATTTACTAGATTTCCATAAAAAAAAATCAAGTACTATATAACGATGAGAGTTGCATCAAAACATTCAAAAGCTATAAAGTTACCTTCAAAGCATATATTTTCTCCTTCACGATCACAGTCCAACCACAATACCAAATGATTGCAACCACGAGCTTCTTGACTTAAATGCCTACAAATATGAGCCTGCAACCATGAGCTTCTTAACTTAAATACCTACAAGCATTGAACCTTGACACCTAGAAACAGTCAAATTATTCTCTGAAAAGAAGACTTAAACCATCTGCATAAGAAAATTATAAAAAATCACAGTCCACGATACTTGTGTTCTCAATAAATGTTGAGTTCTACATATATTTGTTTAAAAACAAAAAACTACTCTATGAGTTGCAACTTGCAAGCAATATAAGAAAGCATTTATTGAAAGACATTATCATAATCACAACGGATATTGAATGAATTATAGGAGAAAGCAGCCAATGCACGTGTGAGCAAGCACCTGATTGATACACTAAGGTGTGTTTGGCATTGCGTTTCGGAAGCGCTTTTGAAAAAAATTGAATTTTTTTTTTTTTTTTTGCTTTCAAGTAATATGTTTTTGATGTTTTCAGATCATTTTGATATGTTGATTTCAAAATTAATTTTAAAAAAAATAAAAAAAAAAACATTATTTTAATGTGTTTTGGAATAAAAAGCAACCGCTACCACACTCTCAAATACACTCTAAGCATAAATTGATGGATATCACAACATCAAATTTTTACATGCAATGAAAATGTCACATGCACTGTGATTTGAGATCTTCGCACAGACCCATGGATGCAAGTATTATGATTGGCATTTAAACTCGTAAAGAAACTGCAAATAGATGACAAGAGCCAGCTTGACCTTTGGATTTGCTTCTGCCTTATGAATTGGAGCTTGAAAAAGATCAGCAGGATCAGTGGCGGCCCAGTCTTGATATTTTGCTGGAAAATCTACACTAAACTTGCATAAGAAGAGGGGAAAGGGGGGGAAACACAATAAGTAGTGTGAAATAAGCTATTGCGGCTAAGATAAGCAAAACACTTACAGCTGAACCAAAACAAATTCCATTGAATGCTGATATGCATATAACATGCCATAGATAGCCAACACTCTACTTGTTTAGTAAAAGGAACTGTCATTTAATTGCACATGTTCAATACACTTACGAGCATGGTATCTTCGTTTTTTACCATAAGCCAGAATCATAATCTATCACACGATGCAAACAAAATCCCACAATCCTATACTCACAGTGGCGCTCAGCTATGAATATTTATACCTTTTCAATCATTGCCCCTAAGAACTATAAGTAATGGACAATGTCCAGGAGAAATCCCTAGCTAAGGTAACAGCCAATCCCGGATAACACACCCTATTGATGAAGTTAAAAAAAAATGCATATCTCCAGCACCAAGACACGTCAATTTAACAAAAAAATGAAGCAACAACATGTTAGAAAAACTAACCGAGTCATCCAACAAAAAGCAAACAGGGAACCCTATAACTTTCAACACCCATTACTTTACACATAAAGCCAAAACTAATGGATCAGCAGAGAAGGGAGAGAGAAAAAAGGACCTGAAAACATGTCCAATGACTGAAGTGACTTTAAAGTATGCACGAAATCCATTAAACATTCCTTCAAATTCATGAACCTCGGTAGTGCCTTTCCTACTATGCATCTGCACCATGCGAATAAACTCGGAAAAAGGAAAAAAAAAGAAAGAAAGAAAGCTAGGGTTTGAGAATCAGAAAACAGAGGTAGAGAGTGTCTTTTACTTGGCCGCCGGAGATTGTAGAAGCAATGGATAGAGCGATGCTAGGTTTCTCAGCAATCTGTCATAAGCAATCATTTCGATAAGAGAGCTTCTTCTTCACTACAAAGAGAGAGAGAGAGAGTGAGAGTAAAGTAGTGATGCTTACCATGAGCACTTTGGGAGGGGCCATTTTTTCGAACTTGGAGTCTCGATTGGTTTAGCAGAGGAAGGACTCTTTCCGCTTATATACGATCCAGTGACGGGAGGCGCTTGGTATTCAGCTCAGGTAGTTTTCGTTGCCTTGGATTGGACTTCTGGAGGTAAAACTTGTTTGGGCCCTTTTGCTATCGTCATAGAATGGCCCAAACCTAATTTTGAATTTTGCAAACAGGTCCAATGCTTGGAGACCAAGAGGCCTTGGCCCATCTTCTATCTATCTATAGATGAATATTCATATGAAAATCTAACAAAATAGCAGAAAATACAAAGATATTGTTTGTGTTTAATAAAATAAATTAAAAATATATATATTAATTAATAAACCGATAAATTATTGTTTATATTAATTAAATATTAAAATAAAATGCTATTTTTTCTTATTAAAAAAATACAATGCTTATGCAAATATCTAACCTTGACTTTTCTTTTTAATTTAAACTATTTTTATATTATATTAGAGGTTGTGTTTTTTTTTTCAGTGACAAATTATTTTAATTTTCATAAATACATCATGTAAACACGTTTTATTTATATAAAGTATCAAATAAAAAAATAAGGATAAATTATAATGATATTTTTTAAATATTTAAAAATTTAAAAAAAAATTAAAAATAACTATTATTTAAAAAATTGAGCTCAGAATTAAAAAAAAAACAACAAAGAGAGCATTGATAAAAAAAAAATTACATAAAAAACCAACGCAAAGTGTGTGTGTGTGTGTGTGTGTGTGTAATAAGAGAGGGTAATGCCATGCGATGTATTATCTATATATTTCCCAATCACCTTAAAAAATCTAACTCTGAGTTTTGAGGTCCTGAAATCCTAATCTTCAGCTTTTTTTACATGAAATTTTAAATACACTAGATATACAATTTATTTATAAAAAATATAAAGGAAAATATTGAAAGATTAATTACAATAAAGAATTATAAAGTTAAATTTTTTTAAAAAAATAACTACTATTTTAAAAATGTTCAACTGCAGCATTTTAAAAATAAAAGAGATAGCATTAATTAAAATTTAAATAAAAACAATTTGTGCAAATTAAAAAAAATAGGGAGGTATTAATTATTATTTTTAAAAATAATCAAAATTTAAAAAAAAAAACATCTTTAGGTTTAAAAAGTCAAGCCCGTGTACATGGCTAATCTAAGAGGCCACACGTGTTTGGCTAATTTTTAATTATTATTAATGGAGTGGATGTCATCCTTTTTCTCTAGTTGAAAAAAACATCCATTGTGACAAACAACTTTTTATTCTCTACAACTTTTCCTAGTCATTTATGATGATAAGAAATTTCAAGTCTAAGTTTTAGGACCCTAAAAACCTATTTTCGCTACTTATTTTCACATAAAAAACTAAAAACACCTTAAAAGCCTTTACAAACTCGTTTTTAATCACAAACCAACCTCTAATCTCTTTCAAGAACAAAAACTCATTAAAAAAAATAACGCTCTTGATCTTTTTCTTTTTCTTTTTTTTTTGTATTGTGAGAGAA
>Ga0307515_10013587_pt1 | contig 15193 bp, 2 predicted proteins | sample 17_EM_MG_FD_194513 | JGI IMG/M metagenome (GOLD analysis project Ga0307515, IMG submission 194513) | Populus trichocarpa ectomycorrhiza microbial communities from riparian zone in the Pacific Northwest, United States - 17_EM | ecosystem: Host-associated > Plants > Roots > Unclassified | place... | reverse complement strand
ATTAAGCACCAACTACGCACTATAAGGAAGCTTAACTCATAATGGAACCCAAGTAATACACCTTTAAAGACAAACCTACCTTCACCTTCAACTCCTCTGTATCCAATTTAACCCGTAACCTTAACATTAGATACTATACCCCAACGAGAGCAGGCACAGGATCCCATTACTTCGCGATTTAATAACCTTTAGACTCTACCAACTAGACCTATATCCCTACTACAGCCTGCAATATAACCCCTACCTCCTCCATCTCAATCTTAAATTGGAGGCAGTTTAAAATTGCTTACAGAGCTTACGAAGCTCTATTCGGATTAGGAGAAGAAGTTTAACAGGAAATTATATAATATTCTTAATTTAAAACTATATATCTTCTATAACTATTACTAGAAGGTAGAAATAGAGTCTGATTAATACCACAACGCCTATTCCGTTATGCTTAAGGGCTAAGCTAGTACCTTCTATTATAATTATTTGGTAGGAAAAGGATACGATTTTAACCGCATAATATATAAGTTAAGATGCTACTTTAAAACAGAAGAGAATAAGCAGCAGTATATATCAGAATGGAGAGAGATTACCTTCCTAAGAATTATTGCTATAAACCCAGGTATCCCTCGGCTTAATTATCTTTAAAAGCTCTTTAATTAACTTTAGACAATTTAGCGTAGTTTATCCAAATCATATTAAGAGGACTTTAGCCTACGTAATTAAGTTATTAGCGCATATTAAGGTGTTAAAGAATATAACCTTGCTCTTTTTAATCCTGCAAATACTTATAAAGGAGTGTATACTTAATTAAGATCTTCTATTAGCACCGCTCTACGCTCTTAAGAAGTATAGTAATTTAATGCCTAACTCTAACCTACTTTAATTAACCCACCCAACCAATATAATCACAACTAGACTAATTAAACATATAGTGGCCGGGGTAGGCAATACAGCAGAGGGTATAATTAACGACTATAAGACAAAGGTGGAGGTCCTTATAGAGGTTTATTTCGAAGTAATCGCTAAAAGAAGTGCTACGTTTATAAAAAACCAAATTGCTAATTAACTAGGTATTCTCTTAATAAATAAAAGGAGGTATATAATAAGTTCCGCTAGAGTGCAAAAAATATTAGAAATTATAAGGTTACTACGGCCTACTTTTAAAGCTTCCTAGTTTAATATAAAGGCATAAAAGATCTTAAGGGTAAGGTTAATAAGGCCGAACAGCTCCTTATAGATATAGAAATTAAGGAGTACTTACCCAACTAATACTTTACTAAGTATGGTAAGGTAGATAGCACACAAACTATTACTATTCTTAATAACCAATCTACGCTCTATTTTACCATGAAGTTAGATATCTTTAATAAGCTAAGGGAGAGTTCCGCGTTCTCCTTTAATAACAGATACTTGGCGAACGTCTTCTATAGTATTATGCTAGATACTAAAGCCGCAGGAGTATCTACAGTAGGAGAACCTTAAGTTTAAGCCCTTTAGCAGCTTAATAGCTCTATTTAGATTAACCATTCAACGGCAGGCCAACATACAATTCGTTTTAGCAAGGGTACTGCGATCTTTATTAGCACAATTAGGGTCCAAACCCCCTTAGGGTATATTACCTTTCACGTTATTCCTATAAACACCCCGTTTCTATTTTACATTAGAGATATAGATAAATTAGGCGTTAAGCTTAATAACCTTAAGGATATACTCATTTAGGGAAATAATCAGGTGCCCGTTATACGCAAATAGGGTCACCCCTAGTTACTCCTTTATTAACTAGAAAAGAGTATTACTTAAAACCACCTAACTAAGTTAGAGTTACGTTAACTACACCATCAATTTAGCCACCTATCTGTTTATTAATTACTTAGGGTTCTTCAGTAAGCAGGTCATAAAGTCGAGGTTAAGGCAATTAAGCATCTTATAAAGTACTGCTATTACTGCCAAATGAACCAGAAGTCCCCTAGCCGATTTAAGTTCACCCTTAAAGATAACTACAACTTTAACTTCTATATTATTGTCGACGTTATATACCTTAGCGGCAAGCCAGTACTCCAAGTTATTAACTTCTTAACCTTCTTCTAAGCCGCACGTTTCTTAAAGGATATATTAGCCAGGAACGCATAGGATACCCTTTAATTATGCTAGATTAATATCTATCTAGGACCCCCTAATTAAATCGTCTACGACATAGAAAAGAACTTCTTATCTATAGAGTTTTAATAATAAATAAAGGCAATAGCAATCAAGGTCAAGGAAGTCCCCGTTAAGGCATATAATAGTATCGGAAAAGTGGAGCAATATCACGCGCCATTACGCCGCGTATATAAGATTATCTCTTTAGAACTAGAGGACGCTAGCGAAGAACTTACCTTATAAATGGCTGTTAAAGCCGTTAATGATTCCGCTAGCCTAGATGGACTTATACCCACATTACTAGTCTTTAGCGCCTACCCTTAAATAACTAATAATTCTCCACCATCTCCCTCTATTATATAATGAGCTAAGGCTATTTATAAGGCAACGAAGGAGGTGCAATGTCTCTACGCTATATGCTAGGTTAACAATATACTAGGAATAAGAAATAGCCCAAATACCTTAACTGCGCTCAATCTGCCACTCTAGTCTGAAGTACGCGTATAGCGTAAAAGGGGAGGATAGTTAGGCCCACATTAACTTATTGCAATTAATGGTTAAACTTATATTATTTAGATGCCTTACGGACCCACTTAATTCCGTTTAACTGTTATTAAGCCTTACTATAAAGATAATAGTTCCGAGCCTTTGCAGAATACTATAAAAGATGCCCTAGAGGAGAGCTATAATTAACGTGCTCCAGAAGGCAACCACGATTCTAATATAATTGTAGTAGATACGCCGCAACTATAACGCGGTAGAGGTCGCCCGAAGGGATTATAAAATCGCCAACATCTTATTAATTTTAAAGAGCAATTTATTACCGCTATTGAGAATAGAGTTAAGCTATTAATGGCCTTTATAACAGCTAAGGAAAAGGCTAACTTTAAACTTATAAAACAGCTCTAAAAGGAAGGTCGCATTATAACTCTAGGAGCTTCTTTTTAAGCATCCGACAAGCAGGAGATCGATAGTCTTATTATAAGAGGGGTCTTTAAATTTAAGAAGTATAACCCTACTAAGTTTAATAAAGTTCGCATCTTTAAGTTAAGAATAGTTAACGAGATTAAAGGTAAAGCTATTAACGCCCTATTTAAGAAATTAAGGCTTATTATCTAAGGCTATAACAACAATAGTAAGAAGGTAATTCTTATATAATCTCCCACGATTTAACAAGCCAGTTAGTAAGTTATTGTTGCACTAGCTCCCTCCCTAATAAAGAATAGAATGGCAGTCTATCTGCAAGATATTACTTAGGCCTACACCCAATCAGAGACGCACCTTTAGCGCTTAATATTAGCATACCTTCCAGAGCAAATTCGCCACTAATACTCCGAAGATACAATTATGGTTATACTTAAGCTATTATATAGAATTGCAGAGGTAGGAACTTATTAGTGGGCTACCTATAGCAAGCACTATAAAGAGAAGCTTTTAATAACTACTTCTATATTTAATCTATGCTTCCTTATTATAACTACGGGAACTTTATTTGGAATCGTTGGCATACAAACCAACGATATAATTATCTTAGGAGATAACTAATTCTTAGCTTTTAAAGAAGATAAGCTAGTAAAGGCAAATCTTATAGCAAAGCCAAAGGAAAAGCTTAATTTGATAACACCATTACTCTTTAATAGATGTATCCTCTCCCTAAACGAGAATTCCATTGCTTTATGCCAGAAGGGTTAAGGCAAGAAGATTAACGTTATTAACGTTAATTCTCCAAAACAAGGATACGTAGAGTAACGCGCTTGTAAAGCTTATATCGCTTCTATTTATTAACCTAAGGCTTTATTCAATCTCTCTATTGCCGCTTAATACCAGGAACCAACTAAGAATAACGTCCTTGCCCTAAATAAGCGTCTCTTTTAGTAAATAAACCATCTTAACCGGGGACTACTCTACGTGCCTATTAATCTTCCTACCGCCAAGCTCTTTATATTTATTAATGGATCGTTCGTAAATAATAAAGATTTTAGCTCCTAACTAGGATATAAGATTATTATCGCGAACGAATCTACCGGAGAGAATAACTTTATAATCTACGGTAATCTTATCTATTAGAGCTTAACCAAGAGTAAGCGCGTTACTTAAAGCGTTCTAGCGTCAGAGATATATAGAATAGTTAGCGGAGTTAATATAGCAATTATAATTGGAACTACCCTAAAGATAATTACAGATCGACTTGAACTTCCTATTATCCCTATAATCGTGTGTACCAACTTATACTCCCTTTATAAGTGCTTAGTTAAGCTTAGTACTATAAAGGAGAAGCGCCTTATAATCGATATTATGGCACTTTATTAATCCTATAAACGGCAAGAACTCTTTAAGATTTAATAGATTAATGGTTAAGATAACCTAGCAGATATAATAACAAAGGCAAACCTAAATAAGGCTTTAGAAACGTTTGTTAACACAAATACTTTACGCATACGAGTTAAAGGTTAGGTTAAAAGGGAGTAAAAGCATAACGCTCTACGGACCCTAATTTCAACCAGCTAATTAGGATTTTCCATACCCAGTATAGAAAATTGCTATTAGCTCGCTTATAGCTAGCGCCTTAGCGGCCCTAACGGCCCTAACACAATGTCTACCCATAACTCCTTAGCAAGAAAGCACCACGTGCTAAGAGGCAAATTTTAGGACAGCGAGACTTATATTATAATAGCAATAGTAAGTAAGAAGGATCTATATTTGTTATAATAGTTAAGCAGTATTTATATATAGAGGGCAACCACAAAAGAAGAGTTGCTAGTGTCGGGAATAAGGCAATTTGCCGTTACGTACGGCAAATTGCCGTCACGTGATGGCAAGTTGCCATTACGTGTCGCCGCGGCACTAGCGTGGCGAGGAGCCTTAAGCTCCTCGCCCTTCCTCATTCCAATCAAAAGAAGCTTTATCAACCAACATCACTGTAACCCTACTCGAGTAGTCGTTATTGGTGAGTCACCCTATGTGACCAACATATATATCCTTCTTAATATACTTATACCTCGATTAACTAAGTTACTAATATTATCTAAAGGACTCTATAAAACCGGCCTCTATACGTAGTAGAGCCTAGAAACTTAGCAGTACTATTAGCACTCTATTAAAATCGTGCTAATAAACTACTATAGTAAACGTAGAGACGTGTATACGGCTACGTAGCGCTAGCGCTGTAATATAGTAAGTTTTTTTTTACTAGAAGGGTGAGCCCTAACGGAGGCCTACGAACACAACTACTACGTCTTTACATACACGTTTAGTACACTTAAATTACGGTATCTACCTATAGCAGCGGCCCCCTTCTTCTTATGCGGTATAATAATATACTATATAGTACCTATATATAGCTAAACCGTATACACCTTATAGGCGGAAGGCCTATAATAAGCCTTTTATTTAAACTGCTCTATACTCCCTCTATACCTTAATCTACCTAATATATTTTAATACGTAGTATAGTGCGGGTACTTGGCTATAGGGGCTTAGTGTACCCCTATAGCTAGTATTAAGTTAAGCGCGCTATTAAATATAGGAAGATAGGAGATAAAGGCTAAAAAGGGTTATTAAAAAGGGAGTGCGATTTAGCTATAAGTAGGAGGACTATAGGCGACGTAAATATATATATAGGGTAGTAAAAAACTAGGGGTAGGTAGATAACAATATTTAGTAGTGGCTTATAATAATATGGAAGTATAGTATAAAGGGTAAATAGGGTAAAAGAGATAATTAAAACACTACCTTATAGGAGTCTTAAAGCAGTAACCTAATAGTATTTTTCCTCCTATTAATTTAGTACGGGTATACTACCTAAAGGGATATATATTATATTACCTCTTATATCTCCCTTAAAGGTTTTCTATACCTAATATTATTGGAATTAGTCTATATAGACCTTATTTAAGACCGCATTAGACATTAATTAAAAATTAAGAATAATATTATCTATAGCTTTACTACCCTCTCTTCCTAAAAAAGAATATAAAAATATTTATAGAAAAGAATAGAATAAAACCTAGGCTAAGGGTAGGAACTAGACTAAGAATATAAATAGAATACAACCCCTAAAAACCGGATACGCACGGACTATAATCTCTAAAAGAACCTACTAGAAATTACCTAATACTTTTATTACTATACTAAGGAATATAGTAACTAGTAAAGCAGCTATAGGACTCTTAAATACCTCTAATAGCAAAATAATTACTATTTTATCCCCCTAGGCGGAGCTTATAGTAAATAATACTAAAATTAAACGGCTATAAGAATTACTTAAACCTAGAGACACCTATATATCTAGCGGTAACCTATTAAATAGACTTACTATAGTTCTTAACGCCCTATCCTAGCGCCTTTGTAAATCCTCTAAAGCCTATATAATACTATCGCAGTTAGTAAAGGTCGCAGATCCCCTACTACTTATAAATAGAATAGACCCTATATTTAATAACTAGAAGCTCTAATTACAGAATAAGCTTAAAGTTAATACTAACCACTTCCCTACGCCCTAAGGGGGGGATACTAAAACCTAGTCAGTCTCTAATATATAGATTATTAGTACCCCCCAACGAAAATTTTAACCTAAGTTTATAAATAATAAGCCAATTAACTAATCTAAAGCTTTAATTTAGAGCTTTATTATATAGACTTTAATTAATATATATAGAGATAAGATTTTCTAGGGAGAGACCCCCTGGGACCCCCCTATATAGAGCTTTTACTTAATTTAGAAGTAGTAGTAAGGTTAAGGTAACTTAGTCACCGCTAGGTAAGGGTCTACTATAGTGACTAAGGCGCCCTACCTAAGCTGGGCTTAAAGATTATATTAGTCACGGATTTAGTATATATTTAAACTATAGAGCTTTAATATAAAGCCCTTTACATAGGATCTAATATAGTAGATTGTAATTCTAATTTAAAGCTTTATATACTAAATATTTTTAATACCTAATAACTAAATCGCCGTATAGCTGGAATTAAAGTAAGTCTACTACCCCAACTCGATTAAATACGCGTGTAAGAGATATAACTATATGCTAAAACCCCTCCCCTCAACGGGCGGAGGCGGTGCGGCTATAGTAGCGACGTCTAACATGATTAATTAACCACGTTATTACCCACCCAGTTTGGACGTACGACAACGCGATAGCTCGGCAACAACGCGATAGCTCAGCGATAACGTAATAGCTTAGCACCGAGTAATAGGAGGAAGGGGAGGAGGGGGAGGAGATTGGGGGTGGCTCGGCCACTGCAAGAAGGTCGTAATAGTGGTATAGTATTAAACTTTAAAAATCGTGTCCCGGGAGCTTAATTAACGACCCCTATATAAAACGTTAATAACGTTTAGTTATAGAACTTTAAACTAGCAGATCTTTTAGGAATTCCTATTATAAGCAGCTCCGAGAATAAAATCTAGAATATTTAGTAGTAGTGTAAGTATAGGACGGGGTATATATTTGCGTTCCTAAATATTATCACGTGACGCAATTTTTAGGTGACGAAAACTAGCCATTAATGTTGCTTAACTAACACCTACTAGAGGCTCCTCCGTTCTTCCTATCTTCTTTCTCCTCTCTTGCCTATCTCCTTATCTAATACTATCTATATTACTACGTTAACTAATAGATCCCTTGATAAAGACTAGGGAGGACTATTAAAGCACCTCCAACTCTTATAAGGAGGAAGAAAAGAAGAGAGGAAGGTATAAAGGAGGGAGTATTTATAGACGGGAGGAGGCCTACGAGTATAAGAGAATAGGCAGCTATAATATAGCAATTAATATTACTAGACTAATACCTACCGGAGGCTCCTCCGCCCTTCCTGTCTTCTCTCTCCTCTCTTGCCCGTTTCCTTGTCTAATACTATTTATATTACTATATTAACCAATAAATCCCTTAGTAGAGACTAGGGAGGACTATTAGAGCACCTCCAGCTCCTATAAGGAAGAAGAAAAGAAGAAGAGAGGAAGGTATAAAGGAGGGAGTATTTATAGACGGGAGGAGGCCTATAAGTATAGGAGATTAGGCAGCTATAATATAGCCGTTAATATTGCTTAACTAATACCTACTAGAGGCTCCTCTATCCTTCCTATCTTTTCTTTTACCCGTCTCCTTGTCTAATGCTATCTATATTGCCATATTAACTAATAGATCCCTTAGTAAAGACTAAAAAGTATTAGAGCACCTCTAGCTCTTATAAGGAAGAAGAAAAAAAGAGAGGAAGGTATAGAGAAGGTAGTATTTATAGATAGAAGGAGGCCCTGCGAGTACGTAATTTAGTAAGTACTAATAACATAAAATTCTCGTATAAGATAGGCTTAATTGCTTACTAAAATATAGGGTATCTCTATTACCGTAGTAGCTACTACAGTAATAGAGACGCCTTAAATATTTAATATAACTAACTATTAAGGCTATTAATAAGTGGAAGGTAGGCTACTAATATAGTACGAACAATATAGTTATTAATATCGTTTATAGCCTGTTTTTACTTTTAGTATACGTATAAATCGTCCTTATATTTAGCGTAGAGCTAGTTATAGGTAGTAAGCTAGTTTAGGTCTAGCTTTGCTATTAATATAGCCGTAGGTAGTATGTCCCTTAGTATAGGCCAATTTAGTAGTTCTAGCTTTAGAAGATCATCTTTCTTTTTAGATGGGTCAATATACTGCCATACCTCGTTAGTTTTAGCTATGTCTTAAATAATAAAAAACTATTAAATCTAATTGGATAGCTTATTAAGGATAAGGTTAATTTTTAATTTAGTAAAGGTTATTATTTTTAGAATTTAATAGGTTAGAAAGGGTCTAGGTTAGGGTTTAGCTAGCGTTTTAATAGAACCTTATTTAGATATTCCAAACTTTTAATTTAATTTATTAGTTCGTTTATCGGTTAGGTACGTTTATCAACTTAGGTTAATTATCCGTTTATTTAATAGGTAAAGAAGCTTAAAACACTATAAAGGTAGTAAAAGTAGTAACTTCTTAAATAAGGTAGTAGATTAATTGCTTAGTAAGTAGTTGGTTATATTTAACGATCTAGACTTTGCATTACTAAAATCCAAATTTTTATTATAGGGAGTGTGATTAATAACCCCTACTAATAGCTCTAACTACGTCTAATTTTTAATTTATAAATCGGCAGATCTATAGGTAATAGTTATTGTAAGTAGCTCTAGGTACGGTATATATAAAATCTTAACTATAGTATAGAGAAGTCATAGCTGCTAATATGCGGTCTTAAGTAGTATATATTTTTAGAGGTTACGTAACTCCTTATATAAGCGACATTTCCGCCCTTTAAAAAAAAATTCTAAAAATTCTAAAAATTAATTAATGCTATAGAGAGTAGTAATATTGTCAGATAATCTATATTCTCTGTAGCGTAGGACGTGCACAAGTCACGTGCACGGGTCACGTGTATTATAAATATCTTCGTCTAAGCCCAGGGGCCCTAGGTTAACCACCAATTAAGACACAATTAAGATCATTAATTAATTAACCCATTTTATCAATAAATAGCTCTATATAAACTATCTAACAGTTATAAGCCCGGTCCGCCGACTTAAGAAGCTATTCGGCTATTACTTAATCATTTAAAGAAATTCTACCTTATTATTAGACTCTGACACCTCATCGTTATAGGACGCAGACTCTGATAGAAATCCTACCTTAATCGTCAAAGGACGAGAGTCTACGAGATTCCACGAGATTCCACGAGATTCTATAAGATTCCACCTTAATTATTAAAGGACGATCCTGATAATAAGGACGATCCTAATAATAAGGACGATCCTAACGACAAAATACTATCTTAATTCCTCCTTTGCCTATCAGTCAAATGACTTCACTGACGTTAAGGTCGTCTACCACAATTATCCTTAAGAAGCTAGAAGATTGGGAGTAATAGATTTAGCAACTACAAGCCCTCGTAGATAAACGAATTTGGGCCTACGTTGACCTAGCTAAGGAAGCACCTTAATAAGGTCTACTTTAAGAACCACCCCATCTAGATGTTATAGATTTTAATAAGAATGCAACCTTATATGCATAGCTCTTGACGAATTAGCAGAAAGCGTATAACAATAGCAGACGATACTATAACTAGGATATAAAGTATTTCCTAAGATAGGAAGATTATCTCTAACAGATCCGCACCTAGATTACGTCTATAATATCGATTTAGAAGAAGCTACTACTTAACCCTTCCCTTATAGTTAAAGAATGGTTAACTCACTTAAAAGAAGACACTAAGCCCTTAAAGAACTTTATAATAAGGAAGGTACAACTATAGTATATAGAATTACTTAAGGGACTTAAGCAGATAAAAGTTACCTAGTGGCTTAACTAATGGGAATATGCAATAAAGATAGCAGAAAAGTATAACCTTCTGTAGATAACTAATAGGATCTGGCTTATGGACCTTATAAATACAATACGACCTATAAATAAAACCTATTTTATTATATATACTAAGCAGGCTAATAATACCAAAAAGGCTTACTTATTAGAATACCGTAAAGTAGTAATAAAGCTATAGGAAGCATTCGTAAACCTCTTAAAAGTTATACCATTCTTAACTACTAGAGGGAGTGCATTTAATATAGACTTCGCAGAAGAGTCCGAAGAGGATATCTCTATTACTGCTAAGGTCTAAAAGGGAAGAGGAAACAGCTTATCTCGTAGTTAAAAAAGGGTAGGGATAAATTTAACTAAAGAGATGTCTTCGAAGAAGTTGAAGAACCTAAAATGCCTAGTATGTAATATAAGGGGACATACCCTTCCTAACTGTTAGTATCTATTTAAGTGTAAGAGGCCTAAAGGATTTAATGCCGAGGGTACACGTATAAAGAAGGTATATAAAAAGGTAGAGTATAATAAGGATCTAGCTGCCTAAGTGGAACAACTTAAGCTTAAGGAATTAGATGCTAATAAAGCCTAATAATAACAGGATAAGAGTTAGGAAGTTAAGATTAAGGGAGAAGCTAATGCGATATTTCTAGAATCGTATTACACCGGTTAACTTTATCCACTAAAGCTATTAACTATTCTTAACTTAGGAACCACTCTCTATATCTTTAATAACCTCGCTTATTTCTATAACTTTAGGAAAGCTTTAAGATACGAATATGTTATCGCCGGCAGCTTAAACGTGCCTATACTAGGCTATGGTAATATTACTATCTAAGTTACAAAACTAGATAAGAGTAAGGGAATCCTACGTCTTAAGGACGTTGCCTTTTATACGGACTTTAATATAAATTTAGTATTATTCCGTCTACTTTAAAAATAAGGATACTACTAGGATAATAAAGGAGATAATAATCTTCTAGTTCGGAAGGATAATATAATCCTATATTAAATGGAAGAACGTTATAGATAATAAACTATTAAGTACGTCTAACTAGGAAGTCTATTAGCGTTTAATATAAGCTAACTGCTACGCCGCTAACGGAAGCGTAGAGTATTATTAAGAGATATTTATCTAGATGCGAAAGGTAATGTATAACTATAGTATCTGCGTCTAGGTTATCCAGGACCTATAAGCCTTTATTATTTAGGTATTAGCGCCCTAGAAGTTAAGCTTTAAGGCCCTAAGACAACGGAATATTAATACTGCAGCCTTGCTAAAATTAAGTGTTAGGTCTTATAAAGGTTCTTGGAATAGAAGATTAATAAACCCTATTTTAACCTCTATATTAACTAAACTAACCTTAAAAAAGCGTATACCGGATTTGTATAAGTTATACTTATCTATAATACCTACTTAAAAAGATCCTTTCTATACTTTATAACGACATACGGCGAGGAGAAGGAGATACTATAAGTGCTTAAAGATTTTATCTAGTAGATTCGTTTAAGGTATAACCTTAAAGTTAACACTATTAGATTAGACAACGAGCTAGGGAAAAGGAGAACCCTTAAATAGCTACAGACTTAAGGGATTATATTTAAGCCTTCGGCGCTATATACCTAAGCTTAGAACAGTACCGCCGAACGCTTAGGGGGTGTAATTATTAAGAGAGTACGAGCAATAAGAATTGCTGCTAATCTACTATATAATCTATAGAACGAGATAGTTAACTATATAGTTTACCTTTAAGATTAAACGCCACGGGAAAGTAATAGATGGAAATTACTATATAAGAGGTTCTATACCTTCCTAGTAAATAGGAGATTAAGAAAACCGCAACTGGCGCATCTAAAAGCCTACGGCTGTAGGGCGTACGCGATAACGTTAGATGCCCAGCTAAAGAAAAAAAGGCTAAGTAAGCTAGATCCGCGAGCCCATATCGGCTATCTTATTAGCTATAACTCTACTAATATCTATAGGATCTAGATTCTATATAAGGGTATTATTATCTCTACTAGGGACGTTATATTTAATAAAAAGACGTTTTTTAACGGTAAGTGGACGGATATCTTAAAGGATCTACACGCTAAATTAGACACGCTAATTAAGAAGATTTAACTCCCTAATACCCTAACTAAGAATAAGGTTCTTCTAGAAGATAATAAAAAAGTATTTAAACCATTAATCTAAGAGGAAGACGACGATAACGTTAATAATAAGCCAGTTTAAGCCTTTAATAAGTTAGCAGACCTTAAGCTTATAAGAGCTCTTAAAGATATATATTATACACTACCTCCAACAAAAGAAGACGAAGAATCTCTATATGCTTTTTACGTTAATTATCCTATAATTTTAGTTTAAGATACTAATTAAGACGTCGCTTAACGAGTAGGAGACGCGTTTAACACTTAGGGAGTGTTTAATAACTTAGTTAAAGACTTATTTAAGGAAGCCGGCGACTATAGGTTTAAAGACTTTATTACTAAAAAGATTACCTTAACCTATTACGGCGCCTTTTTAGCAGGAAGGAAGTTTAACCTTAATAATTAACTTAACGACAGTAAGCTGAAATTAGGTAGAATATGTAATGTCAGATTATATAGGAAGAACTTACCTTTTTTACCTTAGTTAATCTAGGACCTTAATATACACCCTCTTTAAGATTAGTTCTAAGAGGCTTAAAGAGCCCACCTTTAGTCTTATTAGTAAATAAGGTTATTTTAAGAAACAGATAAAAAGTATATAAAGGGATAGTAGATCTTTAGCTTAATATAGATATTCGTCTACAAGACGGACAAGTACGGATTCCTCTAGAAATGTAAGGCACGCTTAGTAGTATGCGGAAATTAATAGGCACCAGAAGACCTACCTACGAGAGCTACTATATTAGCTAGTACGACCTTCCGGACCCTTATAGCGATTACCGTAAAATTTGACCTAGAGACGATATAGATAGATACTGTTAATATATTTGTCTATTGCGATCTTGACAAAGTCGTCTATATAAAGCTGCCGCTAGGGTTTAATAATGGAAAGAAAGACAACGTACTATGCTTAAGAAAAGCCCTTTACGGACTATAAAGATTACCACTTTTATAGTAGAAGAACCTTATAAGCTCGCTAACAGAATTAGGGTTTAAAGAGGTACCCTAGGAGCCGTATATTATGCTAAAAGGAGGGATAGTAGTCTTCTTCTATGTTAATAATATTGTCTTCTGCTATAAGAAGATAGATAAGAAGAAAGCTTAAAAAGCGATTAAGGAGCTAAGTAAGGAATACTAGATAAGTACCCTTAGCGAGCTAAAATAGTTCCTAGAAATTTATATACTATATAATTGTAGCCAGAGGCTCCTATAGCTATCTTAGGAAGCCTATATTAAGAAGATAGCTAACTAGTATAAGATAGATCTTAAAGGGCGTCTTCTAGACACTCCTATAGCAGAATTAGAACTCCTCCCTACTAATTACTAATTAATCCGTTTAACGCGTTTGTCCCCTAATATAGACCTATTAGTCCGTTCTATATCCCTACCAGCTTCTACAATACTATATTAGAGAAAAATGGGTTTAGTACTCTATATAGCCACTATAACGCGTCTGGATATTACTTTTACAGTATTATAGCTGGTAAGGTTTAATTAGAATCTAAGCTAAGAGCACTATTAAGCGGTAGATAGAGTAATCTAGTACCTATATAGCACGAGGAGTAGAGTAATCTATTATAGAGGAGATAAGGAACGAATAAACGGTAGAGGGAGAGATAAAGGAATATGTAATAAAGGATAAGACAATGGAGATAGTAGAGGTAAAGCGCAATCATTTATCTATACTAGCGATATATTATTTACGGACAACTCTATTAATAGAAAGAGCTTATAAGGATATATTATTGTTAGGAATAAAGGCAAGTAGTCACCATATAAGGTATATTGCCGTCACGTGTAGCAAGTTGCCGTTACGTGCGGCAAGTTGCCGTCACGTGTCGCCACGGCACTAGCGTGGCGAGGAGCCTTAAGCTCCTCGCTCTCCCTTAAGAAAAGAGAAGAATAACCATTATACTATCTACGAACCGTAGCTACGTAATATTACCTTATGTAACCAACACTAATCAGTGGTTAACTTTACTGTTATACTATAGAATAGCTAGGTATTCCACTAAGAAGAGACAAGCCACTGTACCAATGCTACTCGTGCTAGAGGAAGCTGTCTTTTAAGGTTAGAACTAGTCCTAAACCTTAAATAAAACTCTTCTACAAATCTAAGGATCTAAAGGCCAGAACTGGTCCTAAGCCTTTCTAAGATTATAGATTCTTACGTCTATTATACAGAATAACACGCTTTATAAGTCTTCGCGATTTAAGGCTAGAACTAGTCCTAAGCCCTATAATCGCAAATATACGTCACGAACGCGTACTAAACGACAATCCTTATACCAATAACACTTCCCTCCCTCTAAAAACATGGCTACGCCTACCTTAAACGACTAGGAAGACTCCTTACTACTAGGGGTAGCTTTATACGCGAAACTTATTAATAAAAATTAGGATAAATTTACCTTTAATATAATAACTTATACCGCAAAATAAGTTAATAGCTTTCTCCTATACCGTATTATATTTTACCAAAGTAGACACTACGCCGATTTACAGCTATAGGAATATTTTAGGGAGGATTTTATAGGATGGACCGCTAACACCTAGGCACTTAGCAATGTTAATATT
>Ga0307515_10013586_pt1 | contig 15194 bp, 4 predicted proteins | sample 17_EM_MG_FD_194513 | JGI IMG/M metagenome (GOLD analysis project Ga0307515, IMG submission 194513) | Populus trichocarpa ectomycorrhiza microbial communities from riparian zone in the Pacific Northwest, United States - 17_EM | ecosystem: Host-associated > Plants > Roots > Unclassified | place... | reverse complement strand
CCAAGGTCTCCACTACAGACCCCGCCGCCAGGGGCTCATTGCAGATCAACAACTTGCGTCGCAGCGGACGCTCAACTCACAGGTTATCCACGGAAATGTGAGAAAGACGGGCTAGCGCCCTTCGCGCAGGGCTTGCACGGTGTCGCGGATCAGGTGCCCGGCAATCGAAAAGCGCGGCGGTATGGCGGGCAGCGCGTCCAGCGGGAACCACTGCGCGTCTTCGATCTCGCCCGGTTGCGGCACGATCTCGCCGCCGGTCCAGCGTGCGGTGTAGGCCACCATCAGGCTGTGCGGAAACGGCCAGCTCTGGCTGCCGTAGTAGCGCAGGTCGGTGACCTGCACGCCGGTCTCTTCGGCGACCTCGCGCACGACGCACTCTTCCAGCGACTCGCCGGCCTCGACGAAGCCGGCCAGCGCGCTGTACATGCCGGCGGTGTAGTGCGGCGAACGGGCCAGCAGCAGCTCGCCTTCGCGCCACACCAGCGCCATCATCGCCGGGCTCAGCCGCGGGTAGGCGACGTGGCTGCAGGCCGGGCAGCGGCGCGCACGCTCGTGTTCGAGCTGCATGGTCGGCGTGCCGCAGACGCCGCAGAAGCGGTGCGCGCGGTCCCATTCCAGCACCTGTGCGGCGCGGCCGGCCAGTGCCAGCAGCGGCGCCGGGAAGCGCATCATCGCGGCGCGCAAAGGCACGCGGCGCCAGCCGCCCGGCACCTCGGCCAGCTTGAAGGCCCAGCAGTCGAGATCGTCGAGCCGGCCCAGGTAGTGGCGCTGGCCGTCGTCGTGCCCGAACGCGGCGGCCGGCAGCGGCAGCAGCAACGCGTCGTCGCCATCGCCGACACCGTCGGGCAGCAGCAGCTGCCCGTCGACGAAGGCGAAACACCAGGCCGTGGCGCTGGCGACGGGGTTGGGCTGGACGGCAGGGCTGAAGATCATTGCCCTGACTCTACCCCGGCGCCGCGGCTACAGCGCGACGGCGGTCTTGCGGTTGCTGGCGTTGCTTTCGAGCTGCGGCACCTGGCTGAACTTGCCCTTCATCTGGGCCCGCATCTGGTCGACGACGGCCTTGCGCGAACCCTTGTTCTGCGTGTCCTTCATGACCTTCACGAAGTAGTAGGTGAAGGCGCCGTTGTAGCGGCCGTTGAAGTAGGCGTCGGCGCTGGTCTGGTTGGCCTTGCAGCCGCTCCACAGGATCTGGTGCGTGGCCGGCGCTTCGGTGCCGCGCGCCAGCGCAAAGCCGCTGACGTCGCGCTGCGGGATCGTGCCTTGGCCGCTGGGCGGCGCAACGTAGCGCGGGCGCGGCGCGTGCAGTGAAAATTCAGCGCCGCGCAAGCCGCTGCCGCTGTGGCAGGTGTCGAGGTAGACCTCCAGCAGCACCGATTCGGGCAGCTGCTGGAACAGGTCGTGGAACTCGTCGTCGGTGATGATGTGGGCCGGATCCCAGTCGCCGCCTTTCTCGGCGATGTCGTAGGGCACGAAGGCTTCGTCCATGCCATCGGGCTCGTCCCCGCTCTTGTCGGTCATCTGCGTGCCGTGCGACGACCAGCTGAAGACGATGTAGCTCAGCTTGCCGGCCTTGGCGTCGGCCACCGCGGCCTTCAGCTTGCTCATGATCGCCGCCTTGGTGGCCTGCGAGTCGGTCAGCGTCGTGACTTCCGAAGCCTTGAAGCCGAGCAGGCTCTTGCACAGCGCCGCCATGTCCTTGGCGTCGTTGACGCAGCCCTGCAGCGTGAACTGCGGGTACTTCGCGAACTTGTTGATGCCGACGCAGATTGCTCTCTTGGCCATGGCTTCGTCCTCAGCTTGTGGGTAGGGGCCCGCAGGGTGCGACGGCCCGGCCGTGGCCGCCATCCCTAGGCGCGACAATCGGCGCCTTTGCATCCTTCCCATTGCTCATGACGACTTCCGTTCCCGCCCCGCTGTGGCGCCCGATCGCCGCGATGGCGCTCGTGATCGTGTTTTCCAACGTGCTCGTGCAATACCCGGTCGGCAACTGGCTGACCTGGGGCGCGTTCAGCTATCCGCTGGTCTTCCTGGTCTGCGACCTGACGAACCGCGCCGTCGGCCCGGCAGCGGCGCGGCGTGTCGCGTTCGTCGGCTTCGCCATCGCCGTGGCGGTGTCGGCGGCGCTGGCGCCGTGGCGCATCGCGGCCGCGTCGGGCTCGGCCTTCATCGTCTCGCAGCTGCTCGACATCGTGGTCTTCAACCGCTGGCGCCGGCAGAGCTGGTGGAAGGCGCCGCTGATCGGCTCGCAGGTGGCGTCGGTGATCGACACCGCGGTGTTCTTCTTCCTCGCCTTCGCCGGCACCGGCGTGCCCTGGCTGCAGCTGGCCGCCGGCGACCTGGCCATCAAGGCCTTGATGGCCTTGCTGCTGCTGGCGCCGTACCGCGCGCTGCTGCCGCGGCTGCAGGCCTGGGCGCCGGCGCGCTGACCCGCGCCAGCTACTTGCGCGTGTTGTCCAGCGACGGCGGCGGCGTGTAGCCGAGTTCGCGCGCGCGGGCTTCGAACTGCGCCGCCTGCAGCGGCTGGTCGACGCGCCGGTAGTGCAGCGCCAGGTCGTAGCTGGCGATACCGTTGCCCAGGGCCGCGGCGTATTGCATCCAGCCTTCGAAGCGGCTGACGTCGACGCGCCCACCGCCGCCGCCCAGTCCGTAGGGGCTGTGCCAGCGGCCCAGCCGTGCGGCCGCGTCCTTGTCGCCGCGGCCGGCCTTCAGCACGTCGGCGCTGCGGTCGGGCGGCAGCTGCTCGGTGCTCTGGAAGGCGCTGCGGTACAGGCGCACGTCGTTGCGGCGCAGGATGGCGGCTGCCTCCTGGGCACCGTCGCGCGCCACTTGCGCGCTGCCGACGAGCTTGCTGTCGGGGTAGTTCTTCAGGAATTCGCTGCCGAACTTGACCACGTCGCCGGGCCAGACCACGGCTTCGAGCTTGGCCCAGTCGCCGGCTTCGTTTTCGTTGCGGAAACGCGCGGCCGGCGCCGCAGCCGCGGTGGCTTCACGCGGCGCCAGCCGGCGCCGCACCTGGGTGTTTTCGGCGATGAACGGGAACTGCGCGAACTCGCGCAGCAGCTTCACCGGGTGGTTCAGCATGATCTGCTGCACGTCGGTCTTGACCAGGCGGAACAGGTCCGAGAACGAGATTTCGTCCGACGAGCTGGCCATCAGCTTGACCAGCGACGCGGTGTAGAAGGTGTTGCGCGTGTCATCGGCCGGCGCAATGGCCGGCTTGCCGGCGCCGGTGGCGAAGGCGATCAGGCAGCCCGGCGGCGCTTCGACCTGGTTCAGCCCGTCGCCTTGCAGCGCCGACACCAGCGACGTGCGGCAGGCGTCGATGACGGCGATCGTGAGCCCGTTCGGGCGCTTGGGCAGCTGGCCGAACAGGTCGGTCGTCAGCGTCATGCTGCCTTTGATCAGCGTGTCGGCGCGGGCCTTCGGGTTGACGCGCGCCGAGACGAGCAGGTTCTCGGCATCCACCTGCGCGCCGTGGCCCGAGAAGTAGAAGAACACGGTGGCATCGGGCGGCGCCGCGCGCACCGTCGCGGCGAAGCTTTCGACCAGGCTGCGCGCCTTGCCCAGGTCGACGTCGAGGGCTTCGCTGACCGTGAAGCCGCGCTTTTCGAGCACGCCTTTCAGGTCACGCACGTTCTTGTGGATCGGCGGCAGGTCTTCGCCTTCGGGGTACTCGCGGTTGCCGATCAGCAGCGCCAGCCGCGGCGGTTCGGGCTTGTTCGCGTCGTCGTCGGCAGCCAGCGCCGGCAGGCCGGCGGCGGCCAGGCCGCCGGCCAGCGCACCGAGCACGGTGCGGCGGCGGGGGTGGAGGGTGTTGCGGGGCAGTCGGCTCATCGAAGAAGGTGGTTCAAGGGGCTGCAGCATCGCAGGCCAGCGTGGCGCCCGATGGCGGGCAGCCGGCGGGCGGGCGGGCGCCTTCGGTGCCCACCGTCGCCGGCCGGCCGGGGCCGACTTCGGCGATCACGCCGGCGCGCAGGCGTACCGCGACATTCTCGGTGCGAACGGCCTCTTCGAAGCGTTCTTTGCGTGCGCTTTCCGAAACCGACACCGTCGCCGAGATCGAACCCGAGACCTGCGGCGTCACCGGCAGCACGCCGTTGTAGAAGACCGGGATCTCGCTCTGCACGCCGGCGCCGTCGAAGAAGAAGCCGTAGCCGGTGTTCTGCGACGGGCCGCTCAGGAACACCGCCGTCGCGCCCTGGGCGCCGCCGCGCGGCAGCACCGTCAGGTAGCCGCCGTCGACGGGCAGCACGGTGCGGTTGCCCCAGGCCTTGCTGCCGACGTTGATGCTGATCTCGCTGCCGCCGGTCTGGCCGAACGGGAATACCAGGCCGAAGGCCGTCGGCGTCAGCTCCAGCGTCAGCCCCGGCATCGCCGTGACGGTGCCGACCAGATTGTCGAACGGCAGCCGCGCGACGATGGCCGCGCCGGCCGCGGTGCTGAGCTGGTCGGCACGGATCGCGACCACGTCGGCCTCGATGCCGGCGCCGCCGATGTTGACCGTCGTGCCGTTGATCTGCACATGGCTTTGCAGCGAATAGTCGGCCGTGCTGCCGCCGAAGCTGGCCGAGACGACGTTTGCCGCCCACGGCGACACCGCGGCGCCGCTGCGCACTTCCAGGCTGCCGGCGAAGCGGTTGTTCGCGCCCAGCAGCTGGATCGAGCCGCCGTTGGTGGCCACCGCCGACAGTCCCGCGCCTTCGGCGACGTCGATGCGGCCGGTGCCCGTCAGGTCTTGCTGGATCACGTCGCCGGCGAAGGCGATCTGGCGCTGTGCCGGCGTGATCTTGCCGAGCATGTCGGTGGTCGGCTGCGTGATCGTCGCCGGTGCCGACGACACCAGCGCCAGCGTGCCGCCGCTGACCGTGGTGTTGCCGGCGAGCGTGATGATGCCGGCGTCGACCTGCCCGCCGGCTGCGGCGTTCACCGTGCCCAGCACAAGGTCGCGCAGCTTGCCGGTGCCGTCGCGGCCGCTGGACAGCGCCAGCGGGCCGCCGGCCGTGACCGACAGGCTGCTGCCCCAGACGTTGCCGTCGTTGACGGCGTCGATCTGCTGGCCGGTGAGCGTGATCGCACCGCCGCCGGTGACCGTGGCCGCGCCCTTCAGCGCCATCGCGCCGGTGGTCGTCAGGTCGCCGGCCAGCGCGACGCTGCCGTCGGCATCCAGCGAGCGCAGCGTCTCGGTGCCGCCCAGCGTCAGCCGCGCGCCGGCGGCGACGCTGACGTCGCTGGCGTCCGGCAGATCCTCGCTGCCGGCGGTGGCCAGTTCGCCGCTGAGCACGCGTGTCGCGCCGGTGTAGGTCTTGTTGCCGCCGCTCATCGTCAGGCGGCCGCTGCCGCCTTGTTCGACGGCGCCGCTGCCGCTGATCGGCTGCGCCAGCGTCACGTTGTCCGAACGTGCCGAGCGCAGCGTGCCGTCGACGACGTAGGCGCTGGTCGAGGCCAGGCTGCCCGCCGTTGCACCGTCGCCGACCGTCAGCGTGCCGGCTTCGACGCGGGTCAGCCCGGTGTAGGTGCTGGCGCCGGTGACGGTGAAGGTGCCGCTGCCTTGCTTGCTCAGGCCGCCGCTGCCGCCGATGACGCCGGCGAAGGTGCTGGAGCCACCGCTGCCGGTGGACAGCGTCGCGGCGCCGAGGCCGACCGCGCCGCTGCCGGCCAGCGTGCCGAAGGTTTCGTTGCCACCCAGGTTCAGCGTCGCGCCGGTGGCCACCGTCACCGCCGGCGTGGCGCTGAAGCGGTTTGCCGCGCCGAGCGTCAGCGTGCCGGCATCCACCGCCACGCTGTCGGCGGCGGCATTGCCGTTGATCGTGCTGGCGCCGCTGGAACTCAAGGCGCCGCTGCCGAGGTCGGCATTTGCCGTGCCGCCGTTCAGCGCATAGGTGGCGGCCGTCAAGGTGCCGCTGCCGCCGAGTGTGCCTTGCAGTGCCAGGCTGCCGACGCTGTCGTTGCCGGTCAGCGCCAGCGTCGCGCCGCTGGCCACGCTGACGGCGGCCGTATCGGCCAGCCGGTCGGCGCTGGCCAGCGTCAGCGTGCCGCTGTTCACGGCCACGGTGCCGGCCGCCGACGTGCCGCCGAGCGTGCTGCTGCCGGTGGATGTCAGCGCCCCGGCGCCGAGCCCGGCGCCGCTGCTGGTGTCGCCGCCGGCCAGCGCGTAGGTGGCGGCCGTCAGCGTGCCGCTGCCGGTCAGGCTGCCTTGCAATGCCAGGCTGGCGACGGTGTCGTCGCCGGCCAGCGCCAGCGTCGCGCCGCTGGCGACGGTGACGGCACTGGCGTCGGCCAGACGGTCGCTGCCGCTCAGCGCCAGCGTGCCGGCGGCCACCGTGGTGCTGCCGGTGTAGCTGTTGCTGCCGGCCAGCGTGAAGGTGCTGCTGCCTTGCTTGACCAGGCCGCCGCTGCTGCCGCTGCTGCCGATCACGCCGGCGAAGGTCGACGAGCCGCCGCTGCCGGTGCTCAGCGTCGCGGTGCCGAGCGCCACCGTGCCGGTGCCGGACAAGGTACCCAGCGTTTCGTTGCCGCCGAGTGCCAGCGTCGCGCCGCTGTCGATGCTGACTGCCGGTGCCGCCGTGAAGCGGCCCGCCGAGCCCAGCGTCAGCGTGCCGGCGTTGACTGCAGCGCTGTCGACAGCCACGCTGCCGTTGACGCGGCTGGCGCCCAGCGACGACAGCGCGCCGCTGCCGAGCTGCGCGTCCACCGTGCCGCCGTCCAGCGCATAGGTCGCCGCCGTCAGCACGCCGGTGCCGGCCAGCGTGCCGGACAGCGCCAGGCTGGCCACGCTTTCGTTGCCGCTGAGTGTCAGCGTCGCGCCGCTGGCCACGCTGAGTGCGCTGGTGTCGGCCAGCGCTGCCGGCGCGGCCAGCGCCAGCGTGCCGGCGTCGACCTGCGTCGTGCCGGTATAGCTGTTGTTGCCGCTGAGCGTGAAGGTGCCGCTGCCTTGCTTGACGATGCCGCCGGTGCCGTCGATGACGCCGGCGAAGCTCGACGAACCGCCGCTGCCGGTGGACAGCGTGGCCGCGCTGAGCGCGACCGTGCCGCTGCCGGCCAGCGTGCCGATGGTCTCGTTGCCGCCGAGCGCGAGGACCGCGCCGGTGTCGACCGTGACGGCTGGCGTCGCGCTGAGGCGGCCGGCGCTGCCGAGCGTCAGCGTGCCGGCGTTGACGGCTACCGTGCCGGCCGCGGCCGTGCCGTTGATGGTGCTCGCGCCGCTGGATGTCAATGCGCCGGCGCCGAGGTCGGCGTTGGCAGTGCCGCCGTTCAGCGCGTAGCTGGTGGCCGTCAGCGTGCCGCTGCCGCCCAGCGTGCCGGCCAATGCGAGGCTGGCAACCGTGTCGTTGCCGGCCAGCGTGAGTGCCGCGCCGGTGGCCACCGAGACGGCGGCGCTGTCGATCAGCCGGTCCGCCGCGGCCAGTGCCAGCGTGCCGCCGTTCACCGCCACGCTGCTCGAAGCCAGCGTGCCGGCAACGGCCAGCGTGCCGGCCTGCACCGTGGTGCTGCCGGTGTAGCTGTTGTCGCCGCTGAGCGTAAACGTGCCGCTGCCTTGCTTGATCAGATTGCCGCTGCCACCGACGACGCCGTCGAAGGTCGACGTGCCGCCCACGCCGCTGCTCAGCGTGGCGCTGCCGAGTGCGACGTTGCCGCTGCCGGCAAGCAGGCCCAGCGTTTCGCTGCCGCCGAGCGCCAGCGTGGCGCCCGTCGCCACCGTGGCTGCCGGTGCGGCGCTGAGGCGGCCGGCGCTACCGAGCGTCAGCGTGCCGGCGTTCACCGCCAGGCTGTCGATGGCGGCCTGGCCGTTCAGCGCGCTGCTGCCGCTGGCGCTGAGCGCGCCGGCGCCGAGGTCGGCGCTGACCGTGCCGCTGTTCAGCGCATACGTCGCCGCGCTCAGCGTGCCGCTGCCGCCCAAGGTGCCGGCCAGCGTCAGGCTGCCGACCGTGTCGTTGCCGGTCAAGGCCAGCGTCGCGCCGCTGGCGACGTCGACGGCGGCCGTGTCGGCCAGCCGGTTCGCGGCGGCCAGGGTCAGCGTGCCGCTGTTGACACTGACGCTGCTGGCCGCGGCCGTGCCGCTGAGCGTGCTGCTGCCGCTGGACGTGAGTGCGCCGGTGCCGAGGTTGGCGCTGGCCGTGCCGCCGGTCAGCGCATAGGTCGGAGCCGTCAGCGTGCCGCTGCCGGACAGCGTGCCGGCGAGCGTCAGCCCGAAGATGGTTTCGTCGCCGGACAGCGCCAGCGTCGCGCCGCTGGCCACCGCCACCGTGCCCGTGTCGGCCAGGCGTTCGGCCGCGGCCAGCGCCAGCGTGCCGGCGGCCACCGTGGTGCCGCCGGTGTAGCTGTTGCTGCCGGCCAGCGTGAAGGTGCCGCTGCCTTGTTTGACGAGCGCGCCGCTGCCGGTGATGGCGCCGTCGAAGGTCGACGAGCCGGCCACGCCGGTGCTCAGCGTCGCCGTGCCGAGCGCGACGGTGCCGCTGCCGGCAAGCGTGCCGAGTGTCTCGTTGCCGCCGAGCTGCAGGAATGCCGCGCTGTCGACCGTGACCGCCGGCGTGGCACTGAAGCGCCCGCCGCTGCCGAGCGCCAAGGTGCCGCTCAGCACCTCGACGCTGTTCGCAGCGCTGCTGCCGTTCAGGCTGCTGCTGCCAGTGGAGCTGAGCGCGCCGGCGCCGAGCGCGGCGTCGGCGGTGCCACTGTTCAGTGCGTAGGTCGCCGCGGTTAAGGTGCCGCTGCCGGACACGGTGCCGGCCAGCACCAGGCTGCCGACGGTGTCGTTGCCGTTCAGCGCCAGCGTGGCGCCGCTGGCGACGTTGACGGCCGTGCTGTCGCCGAGCCGGTTGGCCGCGGCCAGCGTCAGCGTGCCGCTGCCGACGGCCAGCGTGTCGGCGCCTATCGTGCCCGACACGGCGGTGCTGCCGCTGGACGTGAAGGCACCGGCGCCTGTGGCGGCCGCGATGCTGCTGTCGCTGACGGTGTAGGTGGCGGCCGTCAGCGTGCCGCTGCCGGACAGCGTGCCGCCGGTCATGGCCAGGCTGCCGATGGTGTCGTTGCCGCCGAGCGCCAGCGTCGCGCCGCTGGCGACGCTGACGGCGGCGCTGTCGGCGAGGCGGTTCGCCGCGCCGAGCGTCAAGGTGCCGCCGTTGACGGCCACCGTCGTAGCGGCGGCGCTGCCGTTCAGCGTGCTGCTGCCGCTGCTGGCCAGCGTGCCGGCGCCGAGGTTGGCGTCGACCGTGCCGCTGGCGAGCGTGTAGGTGGCCGCGGTCAGCGTGCCGCTGCCGGACAGCGTGCCCGACAGCGCCAGGCTGCCGGCCGTGTCGTTGCCGTTCAGGCTGAACGTGGCGCCGCTGGCGACCGCCACCGTGGCGCTGTCGGCCAGCCGGTCGGCGGCGCTCAGCGCCAGCGTGCCGGCGTTCACCGCGATCGCGCTCGAAGCCAGCGTGCCGGCGACGTTCAGCGTGCCGGCATCGACCGTGGTCGTGCCGACGTAGCTGTTGTTGCCGTTCAGCGTGAAGCTGCTGCTGCCTTGCTTGGTGACGCCGCCGCTGCCGGAGATGACGCCGTCGAAGCTGCTGCTGCCGCCGCTGCCGGTGGCCAGCGTCGCGCTGCCCAGGCCGACGTTGCCGGCGCCGGCCAGGCTGCCGATGGTCTCGTTGCCGCCCAGCGCCAGCGTCGCGCCGGTGCTCACCGTGACGGCCGGGGTGGCGCTCAGGCGCGCCGCCGAGCCCAGCGTCAGCGTGCCGGTCTGCACGCCCAGCGTGGTGGCCGCCGAGGTGCCGTTGAGGCTGGACGTGCCGTCGCTGGTCAGCGTACCGCTGCCGAGGTTGGCATTCGCGGTGCCGCCGTTCAGCGCGTAGCTGCCGGCGCTGAGCGTGCCGCTGCCGCCCAGCGTGCCGGCCAGGCTCAGCGTGGCGACGGTCTCGTCGCCGGCCAGCGTCATCGTGCCGCCGGTCGCGACCGTCACGCCGGCGCTGTTGGCCAGGCGTTCGGCGGCCAGCAGCGACAGTGTCGCGGTGCTGCTGACCGTCAGCGTCGTCGAAGCCAGCGTGCCGCTGACTTCGAGCGTGCCGCCGCTGACCGTGGTCAGCCCGGTGTAGCCGTTGGCGCCGCTGAGCGTGAACGTGGTGCTGCCTTGCTTGGTCAGGCCGCCGGTGCCGTTGATGGCGCCGCTGAAGGTGGTGGCCAGCGTGCTGCCGGTGGCCAGCGTCGCCGCGCCGAGGTTCACGGTGCCGGCGCCGGCCAGCGAGCCGAAGGTTTCGGTGCCGATCATCGTCAGCGTCGCGCCGCCGACCACGGTGACGTCGGGCAGGCCGTTCGCGCCGGTCAGGCGGTTCGGCGCGCCCAGCGTCAGCGTGCCGCCGTTGACGAAGACTTCGGTCGCGCCCGACGTGCCGTTGAGCCGGCTCAGGCCGGTGCTGGTCAGGATGCCGCCGCCGAAGCTGGTGTTGTAGGTGCCGCCGGTCAGCGTGGTGCTGGCAGCGCTGAGCGTGCCGATGCCGTCCAGGAGGCCGGCCAGGTTCAGGCTGCCGACGGAGTCGTCGCCGTTCAGCGTCAGCGTGCTGACCGCGGCGACCGTCACCGCGGCGCCGTTGGCCAGGCGGTCGGCGCTGCCCAGCGTCAGGTTGCCGGTGTTGACGTTGACGGTCTCGGCGTCGGCCGTGCCGTTCAGGAACGATGCGCCGGTGCTGTTCAGCGTGCCGGTGCCGAGGTTCGCGTCGACCGTGCCGTCGTCGACGTCGTAGGTCAGCGCGGTCAGTTTGCCGCTGCCGCCGAGCGTGCCGTGGATGGTGGCGCTGCCGACGGTGTCGTTGCCGTTCAGCGTCAGCGTCGCCGACGTGGCGATCGTGACATCGGCCGTGTCGGCCAGGCGGTTCGCGCTGCCCAGCGCCAGCGTACCGCTGCTGACGTTGACGGTGCCGGCGGCCGACGTGCCGTTCAGCGCGCTGGTGCCGGTGGATGTCAGCGTGCCGGCGCCGAGGTTGGCGTCGGCGGTGCCGCTGTTCAGCGCGTAGGTGGTGGCGGTCAGCGTGCCGCTGCCGCCCAGCGTGCCGGCCAGCGTCAGGCTGGCCACGGTGTCGTCGCCGTTCAGCGTCATCGTAGCGCCGCTGGCGACGTTGACCGGGGCGGTGTCGCTCAGCAGGTTGGCGGCGCCCAGCGCCAGCGTGCCGCCGTTGACGGCGATGTTCTGTGATGCCAGCGTGCCGGACACCGACAAGGTGCCCGCGGTCACGGTGGTGGTGCCGGTGTAGCCGTTGCTGCCGGTCAGGTTGAAGGTGCTGCTGCCGACCTTGTCCAGCGCTCCGGTGCCGTTGATCGAGCCGGAGAACGTGGAGCCGCCGCCGCTGCCGGTGGTCAGCGTCGCCGCGCCCAGGTTCACCGTGCCGGCGCCGCTGAGCAGGCCCAGCGTCTCGGCGCCGCCGAGCACCAGCGTGCCGGCCTGCACGTCGGCCGACGGCGCGGCGCTGAAGCGGCCGGCCGAGCCCAGCGTCAGCGTGCCGCCGGTGACGGTCAGGCCGCTGACATCGGCGGTACCGCCCAGTTGGCTGGTGCCCGACGACGACAGCGTGCCGCTGCCCAGCAGCGCATCGACCTGGCCGCTGCTCAAGGTGTAGCTCGTGGCCGTGAGCTTGCTGCTGCTGCCGCTCAGCGTGCCGGCGAGCACGAGGCTGCCGACGGTGTCGTTGCCGCCGAGCGCCAGCGTCGCGCCGCTCTGCACGGTGACGGCTGCGGTGTCGGCCAGCCGGTTCGCGCTGGCCAGCGTCAGCGTACCGCCGGTGACGGTGACGCTGGTCGCCGCGGCCGTGCCGCTCAGCTGCGTGCTGCCGCTGGACGACAGCGTGCCGGTGCCGAGGTTGGCGCTGACGGTGGCGCCGCTGAGGTTGTAGTTCGTCGCGGTCAGCGTGCCCGTGCCGCCGACGCTGCCGCTGGCGTTCAGCGTGGCGATGGTCTCGTTGCCGCCGAGCGTCAGCGTCGTGCTGGCGGCCGTGGTGACGGTGCTGGTGTCGGGCAGCCGGTCGGCTGCTTGCAGGACCAGCGCCGCGGTGCCGTTGGCGGCGTAGGTGGTTGATGCCTGCGTGCCGCTGATGTTCAGCGTGCCGGCATCGACGGTGGTGCTGCCGGTGAAGGTGTTGTTGCCGCTGAGCGTGACGCTGCCGCTGCCGAGCTTGTCGATGCCGATGGCGCCGCCGCCGTCGGCGACGACACGCGCCACCGCCAGGCCGCTGCCGGTGCTGGACAAGGTGGTCGTGGCGCTGCTCAGGTTCAGCGCATTGCCGGCGGCCAGCGTGCCGCTGCCGCTGCTGTTGGTGATGCTGCCGCCGGCGCTGTTGATGGTGTTGGCGATGCTGGCGCCGCCGCTCACGTCGAGCGTGCCGGTCGACGCGATGCCGATGGCGGCGCTGCCGGCCACGCCGCTGCCGTCGACGCGCAAGACGCCGGCGCTGATGCTGGTGCCGCCGGTGTACCCGTTGCTGGCGCTCAGCGTGGTGGTGCCGGCGCCGACCTGCGCCAGGCTGCCGCCGCCGCTGATGGCCGTGCCGAGCGTCACCGCGTCGCTGCGGTTGATGCGCAGTTGGCTCGATGCGGCGACGCTGATGGTGCCGCTGCCCAGCGTGCCGGTGCTGCCGCCGTTGCCGACTTGCAGCGCGCCGGCGGTGATGCTGGTGTTGCCGTAGCTGTTGCTGCCGCTGAGCGTGGTGGTGCCGCTGCCGGCCTGCACCAGCGTGCCGGTGCCGGAGATGTTCTGCGTCAGCTCGATCGCGTTGTTGCGGTTGATGCTCAGCGTGGCGTTGTCGACGACGTTGCCGCTGCCCAGCGTGCCGGTGGCGCCGCCGTCGCCGACGGCCAGCGTGCCGGCGCTGATGGTGGTGCTGCCGCCGTAGACGTTGGCTGCCGTCAGCGTGACCGTGCCGGCGCCTTGCTTGGTGATGCCGAAGGTGCTGCTGCCGTCGTCGATGACGCGCGCCACCGTCAGCCCGCTGCCGGTGCTGGACAGCGTGCTGTTGCCGGCCAGCGTCAGCAGCTGGCCGCTGGCCAGCGTGCCCAGGCCGCTGCTGTTGGCTATCGTGGCGCCGGTGCTGGTGACGGCGTTGGCCACCGATGCGCCGCCGATGATGTCCAGCGTGGTGCCGCTGGCCAGTGCGATGCTGCCGCTGCCGGCCGCGCCGGAGCCGCTGACCGCCAGCGTCGCGCCGCCGCTGACCGCGGTGCCGCCGTCGTAAGTGCCGGCGCCGGTGAAGGTGACGGTGCCAGCGGTCACGGCCACGGCGGCCGTGCCGGTGTCGGCGACGACGCCGGACACGGTCAGGCCGCTGCCGGTGCTGGTCAGCGTCAGTGTGCTGGCGTTGGTCAGCGTCGTCGTGCCGGCCAGCGTGCCGCTGCCGCTGGTGTTGCCGATGGTGCCGCCGCTGACGGTGACGTCGTTGGCGACGCTGGCGCTGCCGTTGATGTCGAGCCGGTTCGCACCGATGGCGATGGTGCCGGTGCCGGCCGCCGCGCTGGCGCCGCTGACGCGCAGCGTGCCGGCGCTGATGGTGGTGTCGCCGGTGTAGTCGTTGGCGCCGGACAGCACGAGGATGCCGCTGCCGGACTTGCTGACGCCGAAGCCGCCGCTGGCCTTGCCCGACAGCGTCAGCTGCGTGCCGGAGACGGCGATCGGCAGCGACGCATTGAGCGTGACGGTGCCGCCCAGGCTGCTGGTGCCGTTGGACGCGGACAGGCTGCCGCCGTTGACGGTGAGGTTCTCGGCGCCGACGGCGGCGCTGTCGAAGTCGAGCGTGCCGGTGGTGAGGGTCGTGCCGCCGGTGGTCGAGCCCAGCGCGGTGTCGTTGGCCACCGTCAGCGTGCCGGCCGACAGCGTGGTCGTGCCGTCGTAGGTGTTCGCACCCGACAAGCGCAGGCTGCCGGCGCCGGCCTTGGTGATGCCGAAGGTGCTGGCGCCGTCGCCGATGGCGCCGCTGAGCGTCAGTGCGCCGGTGCCGCCAATGGTGGCGTCGGCGGCGAGCGTGACGGCGCCGCTGGCAGCCGCGTTCGCGCCGGTGCCGACGAGGGCCCCGACACCGCCGACGCCGCTGCCGGCGAGGCTCAGCGGCTCGGCACCGATGTTGACGTTGTTGATCTCCAGCGTCGCGCCGCTGCTGACGGTGGTGCCGCTGCCGGTGCCACCCAGCGCGTTGGTGCTGGACGCTTTGAGTGTGCCGGCGCCGACCGTGATGGCACCGGAATAGGAGCCGTTGCTGCCCGACAAGGTCAGCGTGCCGCTGCCGGCCTTGGCCAGGGCGGTGCTGCCGGAGAAGGCGCCGCTGAAGCTGCTGTCGACGCCGTTGCTGTCGATGGTGCCGCCGCCGGTGCCCAGAGCGACGGCGTTGGTCGCGGTGATGCCGGTGGTGGTCTTGAGCGTACCGTCGGCCAGCGTCAGCGTGCCGCTGCCTAAAGCGCCGGCACTGGCCACCGACAAGGTGCTGCTGCCGTTGACGGTGGTGCCGGACTGCGCGTTGCCGGTGTTGGACAGCACCAGGGTGCCGCCGCCGGCGACGGTCAGCGCGTTGCTGCCGGAGACGGCGCCGCTGAGCGTGCTGTTGACGGCGCCGGTGTCGATGGTGCCGCCACCGGTGCCCAACGCGATGGCGTTGGACGCGGTGATGCCGGTGGTGGTCCTCAGCGTGCCGTTGGTCAGCGTCAGCGTGCCGCTGCCCAGCGAGCCGGCGTCGGCCACCGACAAGGTGCTGGCGCCGTTGACGGTGGTGGCGGACTGGGCGTTGCTGGTGTTGGACAGCGTCAGCGTGCCGCCGCCGGCGACGGTCAGCGCATTGGCGCCGGAGAAGGCGCCGCTGAAGGTGCTGTCGACACCGCCGGTGTCGATGGTGCCGCCGCCCGTGCCCAGCGCCACGGTCTTGCTGGTCGTGATGCCGGCCGTGGTCTTCAGCGTGCCGCCGGCCAGCGACAGGTTGCCGCTGCCGAGCGCTCCCGCATCGGCGATGGACAGCGTGCCGGCGCTGACGCTGGTGCCGCTGTCGTAGCTGTTGGTGGCATCGGACAACACCAGGATGCCGGCGCCGGACTTGGACAAGCTGGCGCCGGCGCCGGTGATCTGGCCCGACAGCGTCAGCTGCGTGCCGGAGACGGCGATCGGCAGCGACGCATTGAGCGTGACGGTGCCGCCCAGGCTGCTGGTGCCGTTGGACGCGGACAGGCTGCCGCCGTTGACGGTGAGGTTCTCG
>Ga0307515_10013585_pt1 | contig 15194 bp, 10 predicted proteins | sample 17_EM_MG_FD_194513 | JGI IMG/M metagenome (GOLD analysis project Ga0307515, IMG submission 194513) | Populus trichocarpa ectomycorrhiza microbial communities from riparian zone in the Pacific Northwest, United States - 17_EM | ecosystem: Host-associated > Plants > Roots > Unclassified | place... | reverse complement strand
TTTTTAATTATAATTATAATAATAATAATTATTATATTGTATTATATTATATAATTGTTTTTTCCTTTTGTTTTTTATTTTTAATTTTTTTATGAATTTTTTTTTGATTTAGTTTGTTAATGTTAATTTTTTTTTATTTAGTTGTCAGATTTTCATGATACGAATCTCGGGTTTGATGGGTTAACCTGGTTTGACGAGTTATTTTTTTCATTTAGTTTAGTTTGTTAAAGTTAATTTTCTTTCTATTTAATTATCAGACTTTCATACTTTCATGACACGTATCCTGGGCTTGACGAGTTAACTTGGTTTGATTGGTTAACCCGGTTAATTCTAGGTAAACCCGTCATTTGTTTTTGTATTTAGTTATCAAACTTTCATAACGCAAATCCCAGGTTTTACGGGATAACCTGGTTTAAAAGGTTGATCCAATTAATTCAATTTTTTTTCCTTTTCTTCATTAGTTTTTTCCTTCCTGTTAATTTTTGTTCTTTGTTTTTTTTAATTAATCTATTTAACTATCACACTTTTATGACACGACCTTATAGCCAGACCCACATCCAGTATTCTTGGGTCCGGTGTTACAGCCAGACTCACTTAAACTTTGGTCATATAAGTTTAATTTTATTATTAATATTATAAATATTACTCTTAGGTCAGGCGTTATAGCCAAACCCAAGATTTTTTGGTATAACTTTGCAGAAAAACCCAATATTTTTAAATTTTTATTATTTTTAATATTTTTTATGTAAAAAAAATGACCCGCGGCATTGCACGGTATCAAAGGTAGTATAAGATGAAATTGCGTTGCCTGTTACCCTTCACACGTGTATGGCTAAAGCTGAAAATCTAAATAAAGTTGTACTTCCGAGGGATACCCATTATTTCAATCAACACTGTTTTGTAACCTTGCTTGGCGAATGATTGCTCGCTATCTAGCTTCCTGGAAATTCTCACGTTGACAAGTCACAGCCCATTGCTGGAGTATCTTCTTTCACTCGATTCGTATTTTCTAGAAACTGAGCACGGAATTCAAGTGGAAACCTCAATTCTAGTCTCTAATATATATTTATTTTCAATTAGGTCCAAGAGTTCAATTAGGTTCTCTTGATGATCTTCACTCACTTTTCTACCAATTTTTATTCAAAAACACGTTTTTAGATTACATAAAAAAAAGCAAATTAGATGGATATTATTAACAGAAATTGAGAAAAGCACCCAACTGAAAAACCTGAGAAACATTTAGGACTTGATTGATAAACCTTGTAGGTTTGGAATCTCATTACAAATAATTATATCGGTTAGGGACCAGATTAGAATTTTCTTGATATTCAAACTGCTTCAGGAAATGATCTAAAAAGAGTTTGGATCAACTTCCCAATTGATCCAATTGGGTTTGAACAAAGTTTGATTGGGTCATAAAAAAAAACTGTTGATATTAATGAGATCTCACCAAGTCAGTAACTATTTTTTTATTATTTCAATTTAAAACTTAATACAGATAAAAAAATCAGATTATAAATTTATCAAATTAACTTGTTGAACTAAATTTAACAGCTATAGTGATGCTTATTACTATAATTGTTAAATTTGATCTCGTTACAGCTTGATAGGGTTGAGTTTCTAACTTAGCTTACCAAAATGTTGACCCTAAAACCTGCTCAATCCCACCAGGTTTTTAATAATTTGGATCACCCGGTCTCAACTCGATAAAATGAACAAAACGCTGAGTTTAATCCATTTGTTTTATTCATCCTCTGCAGCCATTCCCATCCAGAATCCAATAGAATAGCAAAATCCCCACTCTCCAGTCACAGCCACAAGCAACTCTTCAATGACAGCCACCGGCATCATTTATTTCAAGGAGAGAGGGCAGAGATAGTTTCAGTTTTGGGAGCTGAAGATCAGTTCGAGAAGTCACGTAAAGAGGGTCAGAGAGAGAGAGAGAGAGAGAGAGTCTTTGCTGCTCGATCTCACTGTCTTAACATTCACCGCCTTTACTAATCACTGCCGTGACCGTGACCCAAAAAAGCTGCAATTTTTAGAGCCTAAAAGAGGGAGAACCGAGGTTTTCTTTTCTGTTTTATACCGCAACTTTGTGCAGCCATTCCGTTTATTCTCCAGGTACTTCATCTTTGCTTTTTTTTTTTCTATCTAGGCTTCTGGGTTTTGTTTAAAATTCAACTTTTGTAGAAATGTTGAATTTGGCCTTCAACTTTTGTTTTACAGTAGTTTTGTATGGTTTATTGACTGATTAATCGAGGAGGGGAATGGTTATATTTCGATTTTGAGCGTGTTTATGGTGATTCTTTTTTTTGTTTTCTTGTAATGAGCGGTGGATATAAGTAAGAACAGGATCACGAGGTTGCTACACTTGCTCAAATTTGAGGACAATTTGAACTGTGATTTGTTTTGTCTTTTGAAAAAATAGAATGGATGGAAGGTCAATTAAAGTTGCCTAATTATTTTAGTAAACCAAGTTCAATTTTTTTGTGCCTAAAGTTGCCTAAATTTTATTTTTTTGTGCGGTGTTTTGTATCTTTAAATTGGGAACTAATCAAGCACATGATAAGGCTGAATTTTTGTACTGGTAGTTACTGGGTGGTTTCCAATATCTTTCCATTGTTGTGACACATCATGCATGTTTAGAAAGGATTTATGTCATTGTGGCATGGCAATGTTGTGGCATGGCAATGTTGATTGTGTTTTCTGATATTGGATTAGATAATGGGATTAACGAGAATTATACAGTTAATGTGATGACACAGTTGAGAGATTATTCTTGGCATAGAACTTGATCTGGATTAAATGAAAGGAAAGGGAGAGTTGAGAGATTATTCTTGGCATAGAACTTGATCTGGGAAGAAAACGATAAGGGGTGGCAGAGGTCAAGGGAGTCTTGATAATATAGTTGTGATTGATTTTGATAATGATGAGTTTGAAAACGCTATCATCATTGATGTTCCAGAGTCTTTACAGCTGAAATCAAGAGGCTCTAGTGTTGTTAGAGAAGATGATTTCCATGCATAATAAGCATTGATGATGATGACAACGATGATGACAGTGATGTTCATCCAAATGTTGAAGTAGAAAACAGGACCAAACAAAAATCAGAACCTGCTGTTTGCTCCAGTTCAAATAACGTAAATTTTGAGAAAGTGAACTCTTATGACTCTATTGCCACTGGAGATGGAGTTCTAGGTGGTTTTTCTCCCAGTGCCAAGATGGGAAACCCTTTTGCAAAATGTAATCAGAAAGGTGAAAGCTTTTCAGGGTTGTGGAAATTGAGAGCAGATGAGAATATTCATTGTCATTGAACTAGTGATGGTCTTTTTGGAGGAGAGACATTCATGGGTAATGGTATATTTCTTGTAACCTGTAAATGGCCTTGGCAGTAGGTTTCCTCCAGGATCATCTTCATGGTCCAGTCAAGATAAGGATGATAAACAGTATCATATACATGTTTTTGACCAGACTGTTCCAGTAGAGTTGTGAACTTAAACCTACCGAGCTTTTACTTTTGTTTTTGTTCTTTGTTGGTGTTAATCTTTTCCGATGTCCTCTCCATAACTTTAGGTTGCAATGTTGATCATTCTTTTTATTCTTTTCATAAGTTTTATGATATATGCATCAGTCAAAAGGCTGAAATGCCACACATGATTTTATATGCTTTATCAGCAAAAGAGAGACAAAATTAATTTGAAAAACAAAGTTGTAGAAATATATGAGTAAATAAAGAAATCATTTTCTTTGAAAAAAGGAGAAGGCAAGCCTAGGCTAGCTGTCGCTTGGGCCTGGCTTGCCAGGTCCTCGTGCACCTGGATCAGATGCCTCTGGCCAGCACCCTTAATTATGAAAGAAAAAAGAAAACACCCCAAGCTGTTTCTCAAAGTGTTGCTTCCCTTTAACTGGCAGCAAGACAGACAATAAGAAAGATGTCATTGTCTCGAATTTCGAGGATCACCAGAAATGGCAGCCGTTGGTTTCGCTCTCATCAACCCTCATCGTATGGATTCTTGCTCTCCAACAATTCTCACTCTTCTACTCCAAAGGTAATACTAACAAATCTCTTTCTTTATTGATTTTCTTATTTTCTATGACATTAGCAAGCTCATTCCCAAATGGGGTTCTTCATTCTTTTTTTCTTTTTCATCTTGGCTTGTTTCATTGTTTTTTCAAGTGTGTGTGTGTGGAATTGGAAGGGAAAAAATGAGAACATTGCTTTCTTTTTTGGAGCTGTCAGGTGAGCTTTAAAAATGCGGAAATGAAATGACAGGGTTAGTTTAGACCATTTTCAAAGCTGTGTTTTACTAATATACTGCTAATGTAGTGATGTGTTGTTGTTGTGGCAATCAAAGCCAGTGTTTAGAGGGCCCTTTGGGCTTGGAATGAACTTAAATAAAATACTCAAGTTTTTTGTCTTTGTTTGAACTGTCGGTATGTTTTGAGTACAAGATTTTCCTAGTAATTTGTGCCAAATAGAGCTTTCTTGATGACGATCAGGGTGTGCTAACCCAATCATATGTAAAAGATGACTGAGAAAATGACATAAATAACTGTAGTTTAAATCTGAAAAGCTTCAAAATTGTGATAGAGTGATTCTACTGCAAAGTGTGTATAAATTATCATTTGCTAGTGTTGCGTTAGCCTTCTTTATGATTTGGAATGAAATGGTTGGGATTTAGCACTAAAACTAAACGTCTGTGATGAGAATTTGAATTTTTTATAAGTTTTAGTCTCATTATACATTGTTAGACTTGAGAAGATTGGATGTTATTTTAATTTTGGTAGCTATCAATTTCTTTAAAGGATCAATAAGGTTTAGACTCCTGTCTTAATTAGAAAGTTTTATTTTGGGATTATAATTTCATGTTTGCATTAAGCTTTATACGTGATGTTTTAGGAGCTCAATCTTTTATCTCTGTTTCAATTTTCTACAGTTGATTGAGACTTACAATTGTCTTACATATGTTGTGACCAATTATATTTTACTCGTTTTTGTTTCTGGTGATTAGTAGGTTTTTAGTTGCAGAGAAACTTATTCATGGACTGTACCTTCCTTGCATGTTTTCAAACATCAAATTCATCACCAGAGCAGTTCCTTAGTGGAGGTTAGATGTAGCACTCTCTTTTCATTTCTCTCTGTGTTCTTTTTTTTTAATGTGTTTATGCATATGCATTCTACTATATATTCTGGGTCTGTAATAATCTTTTCACTAATAACATGTACATGAGGCATTGGAATGCGGGGGTTCATGATTGTGGGATATTTGCTATTCTTGAAGGATATTAGGGTTGCACCTTCTTTCCCTTCTCCTGTAGGCACCTTTTAGTGTGTGTTCTGTATCTAAAGAAGCAAAAAGAACAAACTTCAATTATTATCCAATACTCTTTAATGATGTGTTGTGGACTTGGTGAGGAGTTTCATTAAAAAAAAGGTGTTATACAGTATTGTAAGCTTAGCGATAAATTTGATTGTGGACCTTTTGTTTGGAATGGATTAGCATTTGGGTAGTTGAGTTAGGCTGTGCCTTGATATATTCCTATTCCAAATTTATTTACAGATTTTAAATCCTTTCCTCCTGAAAGTTGAGGCCACAAGTTTCGAATTTTGAGATCTTTTAAGTTTTATGGTGTTGGGAATTAGGGTAGATTTAACATTTGGTCCATTCCCTTTTATCTATTTATTCATCAAATAACAAAGGCTTCACAGGGTAGTGAGGTACTCGATACTTTGAATTAGGTAGCTTGATTGTTCTTGACTTGCTTGGTATATTTCAAGTGTATGAGAGGTAGTGTTCTTGGGGCCTTGATTGTCAAACACTTGTTTTTCTGTGTTCCTTGATACTGCTTCTGATCCGTTACATATTTTCTCGTGTGCTATGTTGCTTACTCCTATGAATGGATGCTTTATTTTCCAGGAACAACTTGACCCGTTTTCACTTGTTGCTGATGAGCTATCAGTTCTTGCTAATAGATTGCGGTCAATGGTAATTGCTGAGGTATTTGTTCTGTTTTTTTGCACATGTCATATATGCTTGGTGGCAGTAATAGATATGACTTTCCGTTCTGATTTAATCATACCGATTTGATATGATTTGATAAAATTTGGATTCAAATTTCATTCACAGGTACCTAAGCTTGCCTCAGCCGCTGAGTACTTTTTCAAAATGGGAGTAGAAGGAAAGAGGTTCCGTCCCACGGTAACTGCAATAATTCCTATGCGCTCATTATTTGGGTTTGGTTCAAAATTGTGCTCTGCTAGTGTCTTATGAGTTAATCTAATCTATGTTAAGTGTATTTTGGTGGCTACTTTCCTAAAAGGAAGTTGTCCATATACTTCGTTGCCTGTTTGAAACGTTTAACTGTGTTGTGCATATTTTACTTTTTGGTTGTAATTAGTTAATCTAAGCTTGTCGCTTTCAGACTAGGAAAGTGTCTCAAAGTTCAAACTTGAGGCTTTGTGACTTAAGCTCACAGTAAAGTCTGAGACCCCAAGTTTATTATTGATTCTCCTTGCTGTACTTGAAACTCGTCTCACATTCGGAAAATCTGCCCATTAGCTAGTCAATTCAATCCAATATCCTATGTTACTACTTTTTTACTGATTTCTGGCTTTGAAATTCTGCAATTATGAAAATATATGAATAAATAATCTAAAAAATGCATAGGAAGAAACCATGATAACATTGCTTATGAAACGTTTTGTAAGGTAACATGCCTAGCTTAAGTCCTTTGAACTTTAGTCTGAAGCTACAAGCAATTGATTATTTCTTGTTGAAGCTTCTAAACTCTTTTTTTTTTTTAACTGTTATCAACTAAAGTTGTGTTTTTTTTCCCTTTTCAAACACATTATATAACTCTTAAGTTCTGTATAGGTTTTGTTGCTGATGGCAACAGCTTTGAATGTGCGTATACTCGAAACAACAACTAGTGGTGTAGAAACAACAACTAGGGGTGTAGGAGATGCTTTGACAACAGAACTACGAAAAAGACAGCAATCTGTAGCTGAAATTACCGAGATGATCCATGTCAGTTTCTCATAATTCAGTATTTTTCCTTTACCAAATGTCCTTTTGCTATAACTTCATTCATTCATGCTTTGGTATCAAGTGAAGAAACATGTTTGTTATTGCTTCAGTACTGATGCAGCCGTTCCACATGTTAGGTGGCGAGTCTTCTGCATGATGATGTGTTGGATGATGCAGATACGAGACGTGGTATTGGTTCGTTAAATTTTGTTATGGGCAATAAGGTACTGTGATTTTTCTTTTCTATTTAAGTTCCACTCGTCATTTTTATTTTCTATAATTTCTGCACTATTTTATTTTATTATACTGGTATTGGGTCTCTCTATTATACAATTCTGAATTCATCCTTTTTTTTGAAATGTGGAGTTGCAAAGTACATTTGGTTAGCGTGTAAATCCTTTTCACATATTGCTTTTCAAACTGTGCTTTCTCAAGCTAGGTTTCTTGGGAGTTATGAGTTTAAAATTATTGTTGTATGTGGAATTTCAATTGCTCTTGTATCCATCATTGTAGGAAGAATTTTGATATATTATCCAAACTGTTAATTCCATCTGACCTTCCAACACTGGCAGGCTTCAGGCTCCATATAAAAAAAGGAGGAAAGTAACAAATTCTTAGGGGGGTTGTCTTTTATGCATCCTCTCTTTTTCTTGAATTTTGTATCCGATTTTTTCTTTTCTCTTTACCTTCTACCACACATTTGGAGACACAAATATATATTATTTCATATTTTTATACTTGCATTCAACTTCGAATTTGATTTGACTAGTAGGGGGACCACAATTACCCACGATCTTTAACATTCTTACCAAAAACCATTAACCCCTTTTATATTCTTCACCTCCTTTTTTTTATAGCTATATTTTTAACCTCCTTGATATTTCACTTCACCCCTCCCCAAAACTGTACCGAACACAGGGTGGTGAAAAATTACCCATGTGAGTTTCATTCCCTTTACCCTCATAATAAACACATCCATAGTAGATCTCCTCTATCCACTGTGATGATCATGTTGCTGCCTCTTTCATTTAGAGGAGTTTGCATTTAGATTTGTATGTTCTCAAGTCTTTAGAGGCCATTTTCTTGTGCAATTTTAGGAGCTTAAGAGGTTGCAGGTTTGGATGTTGATGGAATTTGATTCAAGAGTAAAATGTTGATGTTGAGCATCGCATCGAGTTCCGATAGTATAGAGATATTGATGGGACATTACCACAGGTGCAGAAGTTAGGTGTTAATAATGTAGGACATTACTGGTAAATATGGAGAACTAGTAATTTCTTGAATTGTTAAGGTAAATTGTATCGAGGAAAACACAAATAAATCTCTGGCAGCTATATGTTTTTGGAGGGATTATAAAATTTTGTGCTTATGACATCCCATAGCTATATGTTTTGGGGATGCTCAAGTGGTTTTTCTTATGATGAACTGTTTGCTTGCTCTGGCCCTTTATTTATATTTGTCTTTATATTCAATACCTTTTCCAAGGTACTGATTATGGTGATAACATTGACCTTCCCTGACAAGATCTTTTCATTGGTTTTCATAGCAAATCATATGTTATGCAATTCCCTCTGCATGTGGCAATCTACTGGTAGTGAATCTGCTAATGAACAATAGCATCACAGAACTCTCCCATCTATTATCAGGCAGTTTTTTTTTGTCTTTTCAATTAGTATTTTGCAATTGAGTTCTATGTCACTTTTATGCATTGCTTAGAATAATAAAATTGCAGAGGATTGTAGCCTAAGGTCTTCTTGTTTTTAATTTTCTCCTTTTCATTTGTTTTGTAGGTGGCAGTACTAGCTGGAGATTTTCTACTTTCACGAGCTTGTGTAGCCCTTGCTTCTTTGAAAAACACAGAAGTAAGAATACGTTAATGTTGTACATCTAAGCATGCAAACCTAAAATTTAACCATAATCTTTTCTCTATTTAAGCAATGATATCGAGTCTTTCCACCCCTCTTGCTTTCTTTCGACTTTAGTTGCAAGCTCATAAGCTCCTCAAAAGTAATCCTTTTTCTTCAAACTTGTTCCTAATGGTAAAAATGGTGGTGAAAAATCCTTGGGGATGAGTAGCATAATGGATTGTCAAGTTTTAGCCTTTGTCTTCCACTCCCTTTTACTACCTTTTCATTTTGGATTTAACTGAATAACATTATTTTGGTGTCAAAATTCATCATTTGTCAGTTCATTGGTCCATGCATCTCCATGTCCCATGATTAATGAGATGAGTTAGTATTACTAAAGAGCCATGATAAGGACACAATGATATTTGTGTGTGTGTGTGTTGGGTAGTGGGGGTGGGGGTCAGGGTGGGGAGAGAGATTTACATCATATTTGCTCAGCACTACTGTTACCTGCCTGTAGGTTGTTACATTACTAGCGACAGTTGTAGAGCATCTTGTTACTGGTGAAACTATGCAGATGACTTCAACATCTGAGCAACGTTGTAGGTATGCTGCTTTGCTTTCACTTTTCATAAATAATTTGCATTTATTTGATTGGGATGGAGAATTAAATTTGTATGACATCATGAACTCCCTATAAAGGTTTTCATTGCTGAATACCTGTCTTCTGATAGCCATTGTTTCTCCATTTTGTTTCTCACTTAGCATCTTGTAGTGTCCCCCCCCCCCCCGGTCCCATGTAGTCTAATGACCATGAATGCTTTAATTTACTTTGCATGAAGGGTTCTAAAAAGATGCACTTGCATGTGAATTGGCAGGATGATTGATTGGTAGGCTGCGGCACTTCTTTTTACTTGTCTGTATATGATCACACCTGTCTAGGCAATGACATGCTATTTATCGTATTGATGATACCTTGATTTGCAATTACACCTCAATGCTCTTCTGTTTTTTTTGGCTTATTTGACTTAAAAGGTGTTGCTATTGCAGCATGGAGTATTATATGCAAAAGACGTACTACAAGACGGCATCTTTGATTTCAAATAGCTGCAAGGCAATTGCCCTTCTTGCAGGGCAAACAACAGAAGTTGCAATGTTGGCTTTTGAGTACGGCAAAAATCTGGTATGTGAATTTTTTTTCCTGTTGTGGGGAGGGGGGCTCTTTTATTTGTTCTAGGTTGTGTTTTAGTTGGTGTGGACAAATTGATGGATACCCAACCTGTCTATGGTTGTTCCTTTTCCTATATTCTAACTGTTTTCTTTTCCAGGGATTGGCATATCAATTGATTGATGATGTTCTCGATTTCACAGGCACTTCTGCTTCCCTTGGAAAGGGTTCATTATCTGACATTCGCCATGTAATTATTCTATCCCTAATATGATATCTAATGGCTGGAGATGATAATTGTTGTTAGCTTGAACTGGTTGTGATTGAACAACCTCATTAGATAGTTAACAAGTTTGCATTATTTTCCTTGAAAGAAATATATATATTTTGCCAACTGTCTTATGGGCACTTTTCTTCTTAATCAATCATGGTATATTTTTTTCCCTTTGCAACATTGTTTTATAGTTTAGACCAAATTTTGATTTAGTTTGAGACTTTGTTCTCAAATAAGATTGAGAACAGGCAATCTTGATTCAATTATCTTCTTATGTGAATGCAAACAAGAAATGACTGGTTCTTTTTTTTTTATTGTGACACTCATTGTACAACGACAGGAAAGGTTAAATGTTAACTATTTCAAACAAAGCTGAAGCATTTTGTTTGATACCATTCAGTCTTTTATTATCATGAAGTTGGATAAAAGTTAACTATTCCGGAAAGGTTATGCATAATCAGGGCTGTAGATTTTCCGCCTGTCAACTTCTTGGGCTTATGGCACTATCCCTGGGACCAAATGACATAATGGCCGCTAAAATTTCTGGTTGTCACTTGGTTCAAAAATCCATAGCTATCTTTATTAGCTTTGACACTAAAACCATGCTTAGTTGTATCTTGCACTGGATTGATATGAGCTATTTGTACTAGCATGATGTAGAATAGTGTATAGCATTTGATCTCAATGAACCGCTTTTACATTTTAAAGTCCCTACATTTGTCAGTGTCATTTCATTTGTGACTTGAAGACAACTTCCAACATTCTTTCTGATTCTGTTACATTTTGAGTTGCGCGTCAGAGCTAATTTTCATAATCTCATGTTTAACAATATGACATTTTATTGTAGGGAATTGTAACAGCTCCAATATTATTTGCTATGGAGGAGTTCCCTCAGTTGCGTTCAGTTATTGACTGGGGCTTTGACAAGCCTGAAAACATTGATGTAGTAAGTTCATCTTCATTTTCTTTTAACACGACCTTGGAAATATTTTGATAAAGCTGAAGCTACTGCAGAGAATTGCGAAAGTCTACATTTTTTTCATGGTTTTTATGTGCATCAATTCTGTGATGTGCCTAGCATTCTTGCTTAATATCACCGGGCAACAAAAAAGCCTACATTGCATGCCTTTCTGTCGTCAATCAGATGACTCTGAAACTCATGATTCTGGTGTGGAGACTATGAATTTTAGTGGACTTTAGCTTTGGCATTCCAATATGGAATTTTGGAGAATGCTTAGTATTTTTACTTATTCAAAATATTTTTAATGATTTGGAACTCCTTTTTGAATAAAAAAATTGATCAAAATGGACATTAGTTTTCTATACGCATGAGGTGAAATACCAACGTATAATTTGGCCCTTTGGGAGGTGTTTGCTATTGGGCATTCCCATTTTCCACGGAGCATGATATGTTCATCCCGCCATTTCTATTTATGCAAACTACATTGCTTTCTTATGTTTTCTTTACGTTGGACTGAGGAACTTGCTACCATCTAATCCCCATTCCTTTCACTCCTTTGTTCATGTTTTACATAGACTTTTGATTCCAATCCATAGGCAAGTGATAATGTGAATGAGCTTTCTTCTTGGTCTGGAGTTTGATGCTCTGATTGTTTCTACTTTTTGTCTATTGGTCATCTGTTTTTTTTTCTTTCCCATAGAAATTAATGTTAATTTTTCCGAGCTGTCCTGTCTATGGATTCAGGCCCTTGAGTACCTTGGGAAGAGCCGTGGAATACAGAGAACAAGGGAGCTAGCTGCAAAGCATGCGAACCTGGCTGCAGCAGCAATTGATTCTTTACCTGAAACTGATGATGAAGAAGTAAGAAAATCACGGAGGGCACTAGTTGATCTTACTCAAAGAGTAATCACAAGAAATAAATGACAGAATATGAATTCTAGCAACATAAATAAATGACAATTTGAATTCTAGCAACAGTGTACTAGATCTGTGCTTGTTTTTCATTTTATTGTTCCTACATTTGAGGGCCAATCTGCCCTCTTGTTCCACATTAATTTATTCAATTACATAAATTTTAGTTCCATAATATTTGTTTCAACAACCTGGTTCTTGTAAATTCTACTCCGTACAGTAGAAAGATAGTTTGTACCATGTATTCTCACAATAGACTTGAAGAAAAGTTCCTCAAGTAGCTACAAGGACGATGAACAATTTCAGAGTGTTCCTAAAGTGGGATTAAATTTCAATTGGAAGGTGATCGCTTTGGAGTGAACAAGTGAGAAATTCCCTGAAAAGTTAAGCAGATATATACCTGGTATTACCAGTGCAATTTGGTGCAGTCAATACCTAGGTTTGTGATCCGGGAATTAGTTTACGAGGGTGCAAGAGTTCAATGGCTTCACAATCAAATGATTCAGATCTTATTCTCAGTTTTGACGAGTACTGGTGCTGATGCCAATATTCCATTTACAGAACAGTAGTTGATCGAATTGCAGGTTGTAGATTTAAAGATATTCAATAGATTTTAGGAACGATAATCATTCAATATGAGGAAATCAGTGTTTAATCTCCCTTTCTGACCAATATCTTCTTCAAATAGCTATCTGCCATCATGCCATCCATTGATCCATCCTGAGAAAAACTTGTATCAATACCCCTGGTTTTAATATAGAACCTTGGTCCCAGGATGCAAGAATTTTAGGAAGCACATTTGCGAAGGTGGGAAAGATTGCTAGCATTGGCAATTCTGCATTAGGCACTCTACACAAAAGCATTTGCTACTTCATTTTCTTTGTTGTACACACACACATCATCACCCTCTCGATTTCACGAGCCAAGTTAGTCTGAGTAGAAGTATGGAGTGTTTGCTCAAGTAAGTGCTTAAGATTGACGTTTAGTTTTAAGTGCTCAATTAAGTGCTTAAGATACACTAAAATTACAGAAAACATTAGAGAAGTGACAGAGAACGGTCACCAAACATCAAAAGACCTGCAAGTCTTCGTTACAGCTCTTAAAAACTTGAACGTTCCTATTGGAAACCAAAAAGTTACATAGATGTGATATCGCATCCCTTGCTTGCAGATCTACTAATACGTAAAGTAAAAAACGCCCCTCAAAAAGTTTCCAGGAGATGATAGCTAAAATAGATCAATCCTGAACATCAATTACGCCTTTAGCAGAGATCTGGAACCACTTCGGCTAAACAAGGAGAACATGTTGCTTTACAGATGCGCTCCTCCTCTCTCCCTTCCAAAGAGCAAGCCTGTGGCAATTATACAATAACTAGCTAAGAATTTTCAAGTACGAAACCTTCACACTTGAGAGGAGAATTGGAGGGAATTACCGACCTTGTTGTAGAAGCATGAGCCTTGATGTTAACGCCAATAGGCTTGATTTGAGGTCCAGCGAAAATAGCAGAACCGTCAACTTGTGCAACTTGTGTTAACGCCAATAGATTGCATCACTAGGTTGATGATTTTAGCTAACATAAACATTGAAAGCATTCCATAGATGGTAAGCTGGCGTACACGACAAGATAAGAGACTCGATTCATCTGGTGTGAAACCAAACAAGTAGACAAGGCACCTTGAAAAGGCATTTTGCTATGCGCTGATTTGTATGGTTATTCTTATTCAGTCCATAAATATTTGCTTCAACTTTTAAAGCAACAGAAGATGCAAAACTAAATAATGGAATTAAACTCGTCTCTCTTATTTCAAAGCTATTCACGAAGAAAAAAAATGTTCTTACTTAGCAAGTGACGCAAAGTGTGTGGCACAGCTGAGTTTTTCCAGAGCGGAACTCACCATGTATCTCAGTAATAGATCCTGCCTCAACCCCTCCTGTCAAAAGCTAGCTGTTTGAGGTTACAACACTACAGGACATGGCAAGTGCTAATGTTCTTAAGCAGCATTGCTACAAAAACACAGTCTAATGTAAAAGGATCGTTGTTAAGAGTTGAAAGAAATCTTTGATACTTGCCTTCTAAAATTTTGTCAAGTTCTCTTGATCCAGATGTTATCTGAATTATCTCTTGCCTCCGAGCATGGAGTTGGCTCGGACTAGCAAAACCCAGAGGCACCAGTTTGGAAGCTGTAGATATTAGTCGAAGTAAAGTTATGAGTCTCTATCTAAACTATGAAAAATATCAGACAAAAAATCTTGAAGAAACAAAAACAGGCTAAGCAATGACATGCCTGCTTCAATGATTTTGTCAACTTTAGCTTCACTGATTCCTTTAATCGGCTCTTTACTGGGAGAAAAGGCAAAACAATTTATATATTTTTTAATATTTTATTGATTTTTAATTGTGAAATTGCTTACTGTGATATCAAAAAATTTGATATTTAGTTATTTTATGAGTATTTTTTTCTATCATATAATTAAATAAAAAATTATAACAAAAAATTATTAAATCTAATGGAATTAATGATTAAGATTATAGACGTGTCTAGTTAGAAATTGAGCATTTTCATTTGTTTTGGTTATAAAAATAATTATTAATTTATTTAATTAAATACATGTATAAATTTTTAAATTTATAATTGATATTTTTTATGTAAAAAAAACATAAAACTATTAAATTATTTTTTTATGAGAATTTCTTTTTACCCGACCCACAATAAAATACATGTTAAATAGCTAATGTTTCTCTAGAAAAGGTTTGGTTACTACTAGGAAATGGATCTATAAAAACCTTTTTGCAAGAGAGCTAGGATGTTTTTATTTTTGTGTGTTTAAATTGTTTTTTATATTAATATTTTTTCAGTTATTTTTTTAAATTGTTTTTTAAATTATAAAATATTAAATTAACATTTTTAAGTTATTTTTTATAATTTTAATATTTTGATATTAAAAATAAAAAACATACAAAAAAATTACTTAAAAATATTTTTACAAGAATACTATGCATTGC
>Ga0307515_10013584_pt1 | contig 15194 bp, 17 predicted proteins | sample 17_EM_MG_FD_194513 | JGI IMG/M metagenome (GOLD analysis project Ga0307515, IMG submission 194513) | Populus trichocarpa ectomycorrhiza microbial communities from riparian zone in the Pacific Northwest, United States - 17_EM | ecosystem: Host-associated > Plants > Roots > Unclassified | place... | reverse complement strand
AGAGAGTCTTGTAGTAGAGCTACAAAAGAGAGAAGAAGAGAGAAAGAAAGAGAAGGGCTGCCACCAGCAGCCCTGCTGCCATATGCAGCTGCTGCCCTATGTAGCAATGAGAGATGGGAGTTGAGTGGATGTGATCCTCCTCCGTGTGTTGTATTCTTTCTCTATCTCTAATAATATTGATCTCTCCCGTGGATGTAGGCGATTAGCCGAACCACGTTAAATATTGTGTCAGTATGCTTAGCCTCCTTTGAGCAATGATCATGAACACCACCGTTCCGCATGGGGAGCAGGAATCCCCAACATATTGATCATTAGAGGTCTTATTTAAGCAACAAGAAAAAATAGAAATGCAAGTAACAAGCAGCTCAATTTGCTGTTGTTACGTAATAGAATCTAAGAAGATCATGACAAAATAAAGAAGATTTATGTCATTCCTAACAGATTTTGACAATTTCAAATCAACAAGTGTTTTATTAAATCTAAAACTCTTATCAGCTTCCACATCAGCAGGCTCCACAGCAGCAGCTTCTGAGGCATCAATTCAACACTCCTCTTTGGCTCTGAAGTTGCAGACCAAGGTTGTCAAAAACGCTTTTTTGACACGACACGGAACATCCAATATAAACTCGAATTGTAAAATCGTAAAATCGCAAATAAAATATTTTAACTAAAATCATAAAATATTTTAACTAAAATCGTAAAATTACAAGTAAAATATTTTAACTAAATTGCAAGATCTAGTCAAGTAGTAAATAATAATATAACACAATTAAAATAAAAGTGAAATAAACAATACAAATATCCAAACACCTTAAAATACATAATTCAAATAAAAATTCATACATGTCCATAGAATTTCATTAACTAAAAGTTAACAAACCTAAAACAAAAATTCAACTCAAATAAACAACAAATTTATTTCCCTCAAATCTCAACTAACTTTATAGCATTATTGGGATATCATATCACATTCCATTTCAACCAACAGATTGATGATAAAACAAATAAACATATACAGCCTGAAAATAAGAAAATTACAACCTAGTTGCGAAAACTAAGGAAACAAACCACCACGTACTATGTTTCAAAGTTCCAAACAGTGCTAGGTGAAGTAGAAACCCAAAAGAGAAGTGCCAAGATGCACAAATCCGAGAGAGTATGTCAGACATCATTTAGATTCTACAATATAGATCCAAATTCAGAGAGTAAATTTTCTAAATAGGCCACTTCCTTCCCACAATCAAATGCAATTTTCAATTATGTTAGTGCGAATTCCATCTCATTGAGTTATATTCGTTGTAAAAGACTAAGATTTGGAGAACAAAGCAAACCAAAATTGCAGTAAGAGGGAGGTAATCAAACATACATTTTCAGCTGATCTGATGTGAGAAGGCTAAAAGAGTGACTACTGACTAGATCTCAACGGCGAGAGTAGATAGCTCCCTATCATACTTTGAAGTTCATACTAAAGTAAATTGCAGGTGCTATGCTGGTAACCAAATTATATTTATGCTACATTTGTAATAGAAGATCAGGCTTGTACTTACAGGAGCTCTAAATGTTGGTTGATGTGTTGCAATTTCAAACATACAGCATCCTGAAACATCAGATAGATGTTATTGCCAGTGCGGAAGTAAATTTGATAAATTCAAAACCATGCTTCCAGATTTCTTACCAAGTGACCATATGTCTGATTTGTAGCCATAAGGTATATCTGCTAGGAGCTCAGGACACATGTAATTAGGAGTGCCAACTACCTAAGTGACATGCAAAGGCATAGAAAACAGAAAGATGAAAAGAACCATTTTAAGACAAGTAGTTCAAACACCAGCTCTTAGGATTTTGGATCTAAACATACTGGGACCCTAAATGCTACCCAAACACTATCTGAGTTGCAGGCATTAGATACATTAAGAAGTTGAGAAAAAAAGTTGTAAAAATTTGAAATCAGGGGTGTAATTTCAATTGACAAGTTAAAACAAAGTAAATTAGTAATTTACTGGAGATGCAATCAAGTCCATACCGAAGAAGCAGGGTCTTCTGTGTTGAGCAGCTTTGCAAGTCCAAAGTCAGAGAAGATTTAAAATCCAGACTCGATGAAGAAGAAAATCCTTTCGATTAGTATTTCTTTTGGCTTACATACCAAGGCGGATGTCATTTTCCTTTGTAAGGAATATGTTGGAACACTAGAATTCAACGAGTCAATCAGTGAGTTCATGTCATCAGCTGATCTGATGCGAGAAGGCTAAAAGTTAACAAACCTAAAACGATTTGGGGAAAGGGGAAAGCCGAAAATGGGAAGGGTGGAGACGTGGACTTGGAGTGTCAGGCGGGGGAGTCAGCAGTTTATTTCACTTGAAATCGTGAAATCGGACCCGATTTCACGTTTTTTACAAGTTGACCCGATTTTGACCGGGTTTGACCGAGTTTGACCTATTTTACTGGTTTTCGAGTTTTAAACCCGATTTTACACGTTTTACACCTTTTGACTCGTAAAATCGAACGATTTTACGAGTCAAAACTCGTTTTTAATAACCTTGCTGCAGACTCAAAGTCTCTGTCTTAAGAACTCACACTTAGCTTTAGGAAGTGGCTTGGTCAGAATATCAACATTTTGATTTTCTATTTTGTAGTAGATCAGTTGTATTTCACCTTCTCTTTGTACTTCTCTTAGGAAATAGAGTTGCAGTTTGAAGTGTTTCGTTTTGCCATGTAACACAAGATTTTTTGCAATTGAAAGTGCAGCTTGGTTGTCTACAAGTATCTTTGTGCTTTCCTTTTGCTCCATCTGCAGATCAGCCATCAATTTTCTAATCCAAATGATCTGATTCACAACAGCATAGCAGCTATATACTCTGCTTCTGCTGTGGATTGAGCTATGACTTCTTGCTTCTTAGAGATCTATGAAAAAATAGCAGAACCAAAGCTAAAACAATAACATGAAGTGCTCCTCATGTCATCAACACAACTCGCCAAATCATTGTCAGAATAACCATGGAGTGTGAAGTTTTTAACTTGATAGAACCTCAATCCATAGTCAATTGTTCCCTTGATGTATCTGACAATTCTTTTTTGCTGCTTGAAGATGAATTTCACTTGCACAATGCATATACCTTAAAAGTATACTTGTAGATGAATCATTGTCATAATGTCTGGTCTTGTTGCAGTGAGATATATCAAGCACCCTATTAAGGTTCTGTAGAGCTTTTCATCAATCTTTGCAGCTCCATCTTTTTTGCAAAATTTCTCTTTTTGATTCATTGGTGTTGATGTTGGTCTGCACTCTTCCATGTTGAACTTCTTTAGAATCTCTTTGGCATATTTTTGCTGGCATATGAAGATTTCATTCTGCTTTTGTTTAACTTCCATGCCAAGAAAGAATGTCATCTTTCCCGGGTCAGTCATCTCAAAAACATCCTTCATTTCTCTTTTGAACACGTCAATTTGCTTCATGTTATTTCCTGTCACAAGTAAGTCATCCACATAAAGAGAAACCACAAGTAATTGTTTGCACGTGTGCGGCGTCGCGGCGAAAAAATCTACTCTCAAATCCTGAATGTTGGTATCCTGAAAAAAATCAGGAAAAATAGAAAGACAAGGAATTCTTGTCTTTTATTCGTGGAAAAATAGAATGGGAGTCGCCACCTAATATGTTGGTCACTAGGAACCCTAACTGGTCTCAGAGATCGGGTACGAGGACTGGTTGCGTAAAGGAAAGATATTAGCACCCCAAATACACCCTACCTAAGGTAAGCTGCATTGTTTTATTGTCTGATAAAATCTAAGGTCTTGTTGTGTTTTCTAGTTGTTGGTTCGTCTATGGTTTAAGAAAAGTCCTCATCGGTAAAGAGATCCTTATTTTATCGGGTAAAACCTAACCATTCTAACATCAACAAAAGAATTTAATATCCGGAATACGTCTTACGTATAAGGTCGTAACCCCAGATACTAAAAGAAAACAAAATAATTTTTTTGGAATTTTTGAAATATTGACCTAGTTCTCGTGACTTTAATAAACTGGTTATTAAAGCCAAAATGCATGCTAATACATATTTTTGAATTTTTGTTGTATGAAAATATGATATGATTTTTTTTTTAGATACTTGGTCGTATGCATGAAAACAAAAACATTTTTTTTTAATTTTTCAATGTTTCGACAAAAACTGGGTGTTTTAATACTGGATTTGTATCTTTACGGTATAAAAATACAAACCAATACTAAGCAAAATTTAGTAGAAAAATACACGGGAAAATCACAGATTTTTTTTTGAAATAATTTTTGAAGAAAATTTCCTTTTTTTTTCGGGGTTGGGCCCAGCTCAACCCATGTGGCTGGGCTGGACCCAGCAGGCCTAGCCGGGTCACTGGCCCAAACCAGTGACCCGGCTGGCTTCTACCCGCATTCACGCACGCTTGCTACAGCCACCATGTAATTAAATTTCAAGTGCACAGTGTTTGTGCATTATCTTGCAAAGCTGGAGAAGTTTACCTGGAAGCAAGACGAAGGCAACAACATGCTTTGGACCTCTATCTTCCCCTTTTCGTTTGCTTTTCCTCTGGTTCTTCCTCATCTTTTGCTTTTCCTTGCTACTGGTATTTGTGTTTTTCCCCAGTTCGTCTGAGCTTGATCCCGGATACTGCAGTTTTGAAAGAGATTCAACAGTCCCTCTCCTCTGTTTTCGTCTCCCTGTGCTACCCAGTTCTCACTCGTGCATCCCTCTGTTTCCTTTTTTATTCTTCCTGTTCTTTTTTTTTTGTTCTCCTTTAGCTCCCCTTCTCTACTCTTCCCCTCTGTACTCTCCTTCTCTTTTTCTCCCTGTTCGTTCTTCCCCTGTTTTTCTTTTCAGTTCTGTATGCTATGTAATTTCATTTCTGTCGTCTGGGATTTTTTTGGTTTCTCTCAGTACTCTCAGTTTGCCTCTATTATCTTGTGTCTGTCTGCGTCTTCTCTCATCTCCTTCCCCCTTTTTCTCCTCTCCTTGGATTTTTTTCTCCCTCTACTCTCCCTTTCCCCTCCTCTTTGTCATGGCCTTTCTCTGGTTTTTATGGCTAGAGAATGTCATTCGGTCGCCTCCAGATAATGAGGCGACCATGCATGGACTTTAATGCAGGAATAACGGTCAGCGATTCTTTCGTAGACGTTTAGCAGGCGTTTCTTTCTCTGGCTTTATAGCCGAATAAATGCCATACGTTTCTTCTGCTGAAATGGTTCCCTAGTGCAATGAAGAAGATGATGAATAATGTCCTTTGAAACGACGCCGTTTTGGGATGCGAAATGATCATTTTCAGTTTGGTCACTCGAGTTCTGAAATTTTATAGTCAAGTCCTTGGGTAAATTATAATTTGACCCCTGAACTTTAATTTTTTTCCAAATAAAGACCAAATTGACTTAAAATTTTTTTTTTCTTGCAATTAAACCCTCCGTAAATCAATTAAACCTTCAATAAAATTTAATTGAGTCCATAAACATCTGATTTTAAACTTTTCTTTTTCAAATTGAATTTTCTTTGTCAACATGGCTCTCATTAGTCAAAAATATACTGTCAAATTTGAATCTTTGTATTTTTGAATCTCCTCAACCAATTTCTAGTCATTTTATGGGCATTTCAGCATCATTTTCTTGCTCCTATTATTTTTTGGATTTCTTTTGAATATTATTTTGATATATATTTTTTTGTATTTTCTTCTTTTTGTGTGGGGATCCAAAAATGTGTAACAACATAATTCATCATTGACTTTTCTGAAATAGAGTGCAAATTCACTTAGACTTTTTGTAAAGTCTAAGTCTAACAAATATGCATCAATCCTGCTGTACCAAACCCTTGGTGCTTGCTTTAAACCATAAAGAGCTTTTTTTAGTAGATATACTTTCTCCTCTTCTCCTTGAAAGACAAAACCTTTAGGCTGCTCCACAAATATTTCCTCCTCATCCATTTAAGAAAGCAGATTTGACATCCATTTGATGTATAATCCAGCCATTTTGAGCAGCAAGAGCAAGTAGCATTCTTATAGTATCAAGCCTAGCAACCGGAGCAAAAGTTTCAAAGAAATTCACCCCAAACATCTGAGCATATCCTTTGACAACAAGCCTTGCTTTGTATTCGTTTATAGAACTGTCAGCGTTGAACTTGGTTCTATAAACCCATTTGACTCCTATGACCTTTTTATGTGCAGGTCTATTCACTAGCATCCAAGTTTGATTTTTCTCAATCTTCATAAGATCCTCCTTCATTGCTGCCATCCAATGTTGATCTGCAGCGGCTTCTACATATCCTGCAGGCTCAATTATTGCAACATTGCAACTATGGTAGATGTTAGAGAGTGATCTGGTTTTTATTACAGATTCATCATCAATGTCAGCATTCTCCTCTTGGAGTTCAAGCTTCTTATTATTCTCCCAGCTCCAGCTTTCTGACTCAAAGAAGTGGATGTCTCTGCTAACAATTACTTTGTTTTCTTGTGGAAGATAAATCTTGTAGGCTTTTGAAATTGAACTGTAGCCTACAAAGACCCTAGTTTCTGTCTTTTTATCAAGTTTGTCTCACTTAACCTGCGGAATATAAGAGAAACAAAGACAACAAAAAGTTTTTAAATTCTGCAACTTTGGTTTGTAGCCATACCATGCTTCAAATGGAGTCTTTTTGTTGGCAATCTGTTCAATAGGAAAACTACTATGTTTGCAGCCTCAACCTATAAATTCTTTGGCAGCCCTTTGTCATGTAATAAACACCTTGTCATCTCCATGAGTGTTCTATTTTTCCTCTCAACCACCCCATTTTGTTGAGGGGTATAGGGTGCTGTCAGCTGGTGCTCAATGCCTTCTTTTTCACAGAACTTGTTGAATTTTTCTGAGGTATATTCTGTTCCATTGTTTGATATGATCACCTTCATTTTGTATGTACTTTGTTTTTCCACCCAAGCTTTAAACTTCTAGAAGATGTCAGCAACTTCAGACTTATACTTCATGAAATAAATCCAACACATTCTTGTATGATCATCAATGAAAGCAATGTAATACTTATTGTCATTCAATGATGGTGTTTTCAAAGGTCCTCCCACATCAGTATGCACTAACTGTAGTTTCTGTGTAGCTCTCTAGGTTTTATTTTGTGGAAAAGGAAGTCTTGTCTGCTTCCCATACTGGCAGGCTGCATATGAAGGAAGTTCTTCTTCTAAATCAGGTAAGCATTTCACAAGATTGTTCTTCTTCATAAAAAGTAGAGCTGTATGATGAAAATGCCCCAATCTTCTATGCCAAAGCATTGTACTGCTATTTTCTTTATGTATTACAGCCTGCACTTCTTCCGTAAAATTCAAGGCAAAGGTTTTACTCTCCATCTGAACTTTAAACACTTCGATGTTTTGTGCATCAGTAATCAAGCAAAACTTGTCTTCAAACAACACCTTATATCTTTTCTCCAGCAACTAACCAACACTCAAAAGATTTTGATTAATTTCAGGAACATATAAGACATCAGAAATTAATTTTAAACCCGTGTTGCCTTTGATTGCCACTGTTCCTTTACCCTTTACTGCTAGATATGCTCCATTTCCAATTCTTACTTTAGAAATGGCAGTTCTGTCAAGCTTTTTAAAAGGCTCTTAATCATAGGTCATGTGGCTTGTACAACCACTGTCTATAAGCCAACTCTATGTTGAGCTACTGGTAACAAAGCATGATGCCATAAACAGTTTCTCTTCTTCAGGTTGTTCAATAGTAGTTTTGACTTGTTGTTGTTGTTGAGATTTACATACCCTTTCAATATGTCCTAACTGACCACACTTGCGACATTTTATATCCGGCCTCCCCCAGCATCTACCCTGTGGATGATTGGATTTTTTACAGTAAGGACATGAAGGAAATGCTGTGTTATTGTTGTTATTTTTGTTTCTTTGTTGTATGTTGTTATGTGATTTAGCAAAAAAGACACCTTCCATAGAACCTATTTGTCTCATGAGTCTTCTATGTTCTTGAGCCTGCAGTGCATTTAATAGTTCTGCCAAAGTGATGCTTGAAACATTCTTTGAGTTTTCTATTGATGATATTGTAGCTTCAAATTTTTGAAGAACTGTGACAAGAATTTTTTGAATAATTCTAGAATTAGAGAAATCAGTACCAAGAAGCCTTACTTTGTTTATAATGTCAAGTCTGTCAAAGTAATCCTTGATGGTTTCTGATTCCTTCATTCTTTGCATCTCAAATTCTCTGATTAGATTTAGAACTTGCATGCCTTTCACTCGTTCATTTCCTTCATACTCCTTCAGGAAGTTCCAAATTTTATTTGTTGTTTTCAGTGTCATAATTCTGGTGAAAATTGAAGATGAAACAGCTGCAAATAAGCTAGCTTTTGCCTTTGATTTCCTTTGCCTACTCTCCTTGTGATTTTTCATTTGAGCTATAGTTGCATTGTCATGCAAAGGAGGAACCTCATATGTATTTTCAATGGCTTCCTACTGATCATTAGCATCAAGGTAAGCTTCCATTCAAACAACCCACACTTGATAATTTATTCCATAAAACACTGGTGGTGTCATCACATTCACAGAGGCTTCTGAACTCATTTTGCGTTGGTTGGGTTTTTTAGGAAAGATGATAAGTGTTTACGGTAAGTGTTTAAGCTCTCTCAACCTTACAGATCTCTCAAGAAAGGAATAGGCTCTGATACCAATTTGTTAGATTTTGACAGAATAAAATGCAGAGGCTAGCAATTAACACACTTATTCTGAAACTTCACACACGTTTATTGATCATTCGAGGTCTTATTTAAGCAACAAGAAAAAACAGAAATGCAAGTAACAAGCAGATGTTGTTACGTAACAGAATCTAAGAAGATCATGACAACATAAAGAAGATTTATGTCAATCCTAACAGATTTTGACAATTTCAAATCTAAAACTCTAAAACTCTTATCAGCTTCCATATCAGTAGGCTCCACATCAGCAGCTTCTGAGGCATCAATTCAACAGAGATTCTGTTTATCACTTATCTTCTAGAGATTCCTTCGTGTCAAAGATCTCATCCTGTAGAGATTCCTTACGAGATGCGGCAGCAAAATCATCAACATGATTAGTAGATGTAGAGGCCGAATCGTGAACTGTTATTTTCTGAGCTACGAGCTCGGCGGGAGGAGCTGGTACTTGCTTAATTATGGACGTGTCCGGAGGGTTTTCAGATGCTGAAGTAGACTTGTCAGCTGTTACTTCTTGCACTTTGGAGTCGTCCGAACGGGTATTAGATGTAGAAGCAGAATCCTCAGCTGTTAATTCCCGAACTATGGCCTCATGGATCCGTAGACCACCCTTCCAGTTGTTAGTCCACACCTCATACAAGCCAAAATAGAGTGTTTTCTTATTATTTTCAGCGTTTTCATCACTTCTAAACTCAACCCGACACTTCTTCGCCGGAAATTCGTCTTCTTTCAGGCCTAACTTCGATAGATCTATTTTTTCGCGCTTATACTCTCCCTCCTCTCCTATCCTTGCCATCACATAAACAGGATCCTCCCAGCCAAAGGAATTCTCTTCATTCATGGATAATATGAAGCTAATTTCATACGCCTTCCCTTTGGTAGCAGTCATTGAGCCAGTTACATCAAGCCAACACACCTCTAGCATCTCTGCAGTATCCCTATAGCTTGCAAAGAGCAAATTAATAGAATCGTATTGACATAAACAAAATAGTCTCTACAGAAACTGCAGCACCAGTATTCAGAATCAGCAGATGCACAAAAGGTAGTGACACAGTTCCATCATGATAGTAAACCATTGATCTCTAGTTTAATATACTCACTCCTAAAATCCAATCCTGGCAAGTAAAGAAAAAAATCAAAAAACTTTTTTTTATGGTCTCGACCAAAAATGAAAGGAAACAACAGGAAGAAACTATAACTAAAAGTACGGCGGGAACCTTGTATATTGATTTTTTTTATAATGAATACATGCAAGAATATTCACCAAAATTTTTTATTTTAATTTAATGATGTGGAATAATTAGCCGGGATTTTATGGATCAGATCGAAAAACAAAAACAGTCAAAGAAATTATCCAATCAGGTAGTTTGACTCAAAACAGTTAATCCAATTGTTAAATTAAGCTCAAATTTTATAGGTTAATTCCTGATAGAAAATTTAGCTTGTGTTAAGCTTCCTTTCACACTCCAAGCCCGTTCGATGCTCATATTCGCCAAATCTCACTCCAAAGGCCCTCAAAGTTTCCGTCCATATTTTATACTTCTTCCTTCTTAATTTTGGATTTTAGCTATATTATTTTTCCTGATTGGTTGTCTCCTAGTTATTTGAGGTATTTAAACCAATCTTTTCAGATTTTATGGGACTTTTGTTGAATAAACTATAGACTTTTACAACTTTAGTTGTATTTTTGTTTAGCCTTAGGGTTTTATACGTGTGTTAAACTCAAATCCATAGCTTTCTCTGTCTCATTTAATATTTCTAAGTTTACTTCTATTAACAAAATACTTGTAACACAACAGCAGAACCAGATGATGAACCACACCAAAGTTTGTAACACAACACTTCAACATGAAAATAGGCATATTATCCTCACCTTTCAGAAATTTTAGAAATTGTCCAAGCTTGACTTTCTTCCTCCGAAAAGATGCTAAGATGCTTTGGTTTAAACGTTAACGTGGTTTTACCATCAGCGTCCTATAAAACATGTCAAACAATAGAATTTCCAAATTGTCATCATGATCATCACGAACTGATGATTAATTACCATTCATTAGTATTCTCACCTGTGAGAGGGCCGGTTCTGTATCCGTCTCTGGATTTTCATTATTTGGAGATGGTTGTTGAGAGTCGCTACTTGCCTTACAGCTGTTAATATTTGTCGAAATCTTTTTAATATCAAATAACGAAAGGAGCTCTGAATTTAATACACAACTATTGAAAAGTAAATTAAAGTTTAAAAACGTGTGGGATCATTGATCTCATAGGTTCTATGTTTATTTTAATGTAAATACTCTCTGCGTGTCTAAAATAAATTGCATGATTAACTTATATTGTTTAATTTCTCATGATATAACTACACTATACTAAATATAATATATTTCAATATAAATTTATATTTAAATTATATAAAAGAATTGTGAATAAAAAAGATGTTCTTGTGATAAAATTCAATCCATGTGATTTTATGAGACCCATAAATTATTTAGATATGATTTGAAATCTCTAAGTTATAGTGCAGTGAATATCGCAGATGACAACTACTTTTAGATTATTATATTTGTTGTAGGAAGAGGTTTTATAAGTCAATTGTGTGTTTGCTTTATAATACGTAAAATAATACGATATTATTTCAGTTGTTATGGAAGAAGATTATTCTTGTCAGTTCAAAAGAACATATAGTGAGATTAACAAGTTGTGGAATGGGAATAACATTATCCTTAATCACAAATTGTAAAGAGAGAAGAGTTAAACTAATGCTAGAATCATGTGAGTTTTTCTTATTTATTTATGTTAAACAATGCCCTGTTAATTACGAAACAATCAATTACTATGAACCATGAATATGTTCTCACAGAGAAGTTCATATTCAAGACTTCACTACACTTTAAGGCCAGTTATAGATACAATTTTTCTTTATTAAGTTCAGGTCAAAAGTATAGGGATCAATTAGTAAGAGAAAACGTGAGATGTTTAATTTTTATTAAGGTAAAGGGAGAGATTTAATCCACAAAATGTATCTCCCAAGTTTTGAGAATGCTCCTTTTTTCAGCAAGAAACTATCATGTATTTGGCAGCGAATAATGAAAACAATAAATCCATTCGAATTAGTGCAAAAGTTTTAAGAAATAAAACTAGATTTGTAGTCCAAAATGACGAGTATGTTCACTTTTAAAATGATATGTTGTTGGGAGATTCATTGCTGAAAGATAGACAACTGAGACTATACAAATTGTCTCCTGGGAAGCTAGTGACAATTTTGAACCTGAGTTCATGGTATAATGGATTTTGGACTTGGCAGTTAGGTTGGCTAAGAGAGTTAAGGGCTTTTGAGCTCGATCAAGTTTCTTCCCTGAAAGGCCTCTTAAACGAGATTCAATTGTTTCAATGGAAACCAAATGCTAAAATCTAGAATATTGGAAGTGATGGGAGATTTTTAGTTAAATCTTGCAGTACACTAGTTGATGGCTCCTTTACACCAAACATTTGGGATTCTGCAGATCCCCCAAAGATTCAGACATTTTTATGGTTAGCTGTGCAGAACAGATCATGTTCCGTTCTTTTAGCAGATGGTAACTTCCATTTGATCAATCTTGTTGTTCTTTTTTGTGCGGATGATCTGGAGACTTTAGACTATTTGTTACTTTAGTGCAAGTTTGCTGGGAATTATTGGTCAAAATTCATCTCTTGGTGGGGTATCTTTTGGTGCGTCCCGGAGATTTTCGATTAGCTACTTTTTAAATGGCATACAATGGCTAAGGGCAAATTTCAAAGGAAATGATCATGGAATCTTTTCTTTTTGGGTGTTGCTTGGAGTATTTGGTTAATCAAGAATAATTAGGTTTTCAAGGAAATTCAGATGGATGAACATCAACGGTAAGCAGATAAGTCATACAAATTGATAGAGTCCAGACTAAATTAGTGAACTTTGTGAAGCACCTCTCCAAGTTGAAAAAAAAAAGAATTATGAAGGAATATGGAGAACAAAAATAAAAGCGAGAAAATTTTGGAGATATACATGTTAAGCAAACAGATTTTAAAGGATATAGAATATCGAAAGTTTTTTTAATGAAGACAAATAAAAATATTGTTATTTCAATCGTTAGATGTCAAGTAAATAAATGGCTAAAATTCATAAGAAGAAGAAGAATACAAGATGTGGCAAGGCATTAATTGGTAGCTCTTCACACCTCAATTCACAAAGATTTTATTCTTGTTTACGATCTTGATTCACCAAAAAAGTATGGAACAAATTGAAGAAGTTTTTAACAATAAATAAATAAATCCCACCTTCAATTTTTAGAGAATGATTTGACCAACACCACTCAACTCAAGGAAGTAATGTTGTTTTTCAAGATCAAGAATATTTATTTTGAAAACTGTTCAGCTGCCCCTAATGAGAAAAACACTATATTGCCTGAAAAGATCACATATTTTTTTCATATGGCTGGCTGACCTTTCGACATAGAAAAGAATAATGGACCTCATGCATGCCACTTTCCATGTGCAGATCATATACCAAAAATAAACTGATTAATAAACGGTGTTGAAACTACTGCAAACAAGCATGCTCATAGAAACTGCTAATAAAAAAGATAAAAGCATATTCTTACCCTCTAAAAATCTTCTGTAAGGGACTTTCTATCTTAGAGGAGAAGCTGGAAAACACTGATCCTTTTGATGAAGCATAAAGTTAAGGTACGAATTAGAGCTGTTCTTTGATAAACCAGGCCAATATCTTGAGGTTTAGCCTTTTTTGCAATGTTTTCTTTTTAATTTGAAACTAAAAAACGGGTTAAGTTTCAATTTACCCTATGAGATTTGAAATGAGTCCATTTTCATTCCCTAAGGTTTCAATCCCAGAAAGAAAAAATTTAGTCCTAAAAGTTGACAGAAAGAAACTTTTATGAAATGATTTGACGAGAATTAATATTTTATTTTCAGTTATATATCAAAATAAGATTTATATGCAAAGAGAGAGTTTAACTATTTGAACTGCATCATGAGGTCACAAAGAAAATAAAGAAATACATATAAATTAAATCATTTGTTCATAAAGGAAGGCGCATATTCTCACCCTTTAGACCCTCTCCCGAAGTGAATTTTCATCTTGGAGAAGTCGAGAAACGATGATCCTGTACCTTCAGCACCCTTTGAAACATGCTAAACAAGAAAAAAAAATTCAAATTGTCATATCATTTAAACATTTCATTTGCTCCCCTGATCATTACGAACTGATACCGTAGAAGAAATAGTATTCTGACCTTAGAAGGCGGTTCTTTAGAGCCTTTGGAATCCCCTTGTCTAGAACTCTTGGAACGAAAACTCATGATGATCTGGATGCTAAGGAAAGAGTTTTCAAGGAACTAGCTAGGTGGTACAAAGTTCAAACAATGATGGGAGCTATGTTGTTTGTGAGTATATATTTCCACGATCTAATATTATAAACCCAATCCATATATGGTCCTTAAATTCACCTCAATGTTTTAAAATCTCCCTCCTTCCTAAAAAAAAATCATCTACTTCTAGTGTTTTCCTCTGATAAAAATCTTTTCTGATAAATTTTCATGTTAGAGAATAATATAAATTATATTTTAGTATCTCATCTAATAGTTTAAGCTATTAGGTTGAGATGGTTCTTTGACAAGGTATTAGAGTCTTGATGACCAAGTGGTCATGAGTTCAAATCTCACAACCTCTATTTATTTGATAAAAATCAAGCACAAGGTAGTGCAGACCCATGCAAGTGAAAATAATATAAATCATATCTTGAGACCTCACCTAACAGCTTAAACTATTGGGTTGAGAGGATTTTTTGACATTTCGTTTATCAAATCTAAACTTGTTTTCAATATTAAAGTTTCGACGAACGTCCACATTTTAAATTATGCATTTTAAAAAAAAATGTTTTCATGCCACCCCATCTAAGATTCTAATCTTTATATAATAATAATAGTAGTAGTAGTAATAGTAGTAGTATGATGGATGTGTTCACGAGCTCCACGATGCGATACATTTTTATGTATGTATGTAAAATAGATTAAGAGGTTTCTATGGAATATCACGAAGCAACTAATGTGGTCTTATGTGTTTTGGGCAATGATGCATCTGTAGATTACTTTTGGAATATCAAACGGCCACTTTAGCATTTTAGATTGTTTTTACTCACTTTTTCTGGGATGGTGACAACTTTTTAGATTATTTATTAATTAAAGAATAATAGGCATGTGAAAGCATCGTCATGGGAACAAGAACAACAACTTTCGTTCACTTATTACACGACAAATATCTTGCATGTCTTTCCAACAACGCGCATGTTCAAAGAAATGAAAAATACCAATAGCTTGACTTAATTAACAATGCCTTTTGACTTAGTTAAAAATATTTCAGTCACCACCGTACCATATTTTTATTATGAAGTGGTATTAATTGTTATATATACAAATCGACAACCGATATAAAGTAATACAAATCTAAATTCTGAACCCAAAACACATAAGACCACAT
>Ga0307515_10013583_pt1 | contig 15194 bp, 4 predicted proteins | sample 17_EM_MG_FD_194513 | JGI IMG/M metagenome (GOLD analysis project Ga0307515, IMG submission 194513) | Populus trichocarpa ectomycorrhiza microbial communities from riparian zone in the Pacific Northwest, United States - 17_EM | ecosystem: Host-associated > Plants > Roots > Unclassified | place... | reverse complement strand
AAAACTACATAGTTAAATTTTCAACCAGCTCAATATTTAAAAAAATTAGCAAAGATAATTTTGAAACAAAAAAATATTAAAAAAAAAGAAGAAGAAATCAATTTTGGGTAAAAAAAAAAGCAAAAAAAAAAAATTTAAAAAAAAAAAAAAACACAATGTATGAGAATATTATAGCAATCCACAATGTTTTAAAGAAAAAAACTACATAGTTAAATTTTCAACCAGCTCAATATTTAAAAAAATTAGCAAAGATAATTTTGAAACAAAAAAATATTAAAAAAAAAGAAGAAGAAATCAATTTTGGGTAAAAAAAAAAGCCAAAAAAAACATGTACAAAAAACAAAAACAAAAGCAAAAAAAAAAAGAAAAAAAGAAAAACTTGCTACAGTAAATATCCCACACGTTTTAGAGTTCTTTAATGATAACACATCCCTGTTTGTTTTTCAAAAAGAAATAAGGTGTGGTGTGTATATTTATATTTTAAAAGGTATTCGAGGTGATGTAGAAATTATTTTTTAAAATATATTTTATTTGGAAATATATTAAAATAATATTTTTTTAATTATTAAAAATTATTTTTGATATAAGGATTTCAAAATAAAAAAAAAATATAAAAAATAACTTTAAAAAAAAATTTATTTAAAAAAAAACATGATTTCAACGGCGTTCTCAAATACAACATGTTAATATCAAGAAGAAATTATTAAATTAGTTTAAATATATTAAGCCAATATAAGGGATTAAAATCATCTAAAGAATAACTTAATCTTGATTAATACATAAATTAATCCGATTATATTTTTTACTATCAAATAAAAAAAAGTATTTAATTTAGTCGGTGCTTTATTTTTGTAGAGAAATAAAAGGCAAGCAATCCAGACTTTTTCCTCACGTTGCATAGCACCTACACCTCATCACGTCAACAAATTATTAAGTCAAAATCTAAATGGCTTGAGATTTTAACTGTAGAGCAGATATTGTCCACGCCTATATAAAACACTGTGGAGTGTGGACCTATGGTGTATTTCTTAATAATTTTTTTTTTGGTCCTTAGAGTTTAATTTTGAGTGATTTAATTTTAATTGAGGGGCAATTACTTTTGATTTCTTAATCAATAAAAGAATATAGACCAGAATAAAAAAGACGTTATACATGGGTGACATGCCAAATTTTTTTAAAAAGATACAATTTGGTCCTCACTTTCTAAAAATAACGCAAATTATACAGTTTTGGTACCTTAATATTTTTCTAATTTAATTTCGATATAAAATTTTATTTTTGTTATTTTTTAGTCTTTCGTTGAGAGAGGAGAAAGTGAGTCGCTGGATTCTGACGGTAAAGAAAGAAAGAGATATCATTAACTCCGACTTAAGCCATCAAAACTGTCGATATTTGTGTAAAATGGTTCCATTTAATGATTAAAGTTCATATTAAGTGTTTTTTTACCTTTAAAATTTGTGAAAAAAATATCCGAATTCATATTGATTTTGGTTTTTAGGATTTTTTTGTTTTTTTAAGGTCATAAATAGGTTTATTATGATTTCTAAAGTGTTTTATATCAAAAATTAGTTGAAAAAACATTTTAGGTCAAAAAAACATTAAGCATCGATTTTCCAGTCATTATTGTGGCCACAATATGAGCAAAACGAGACGACAGGTCATCTGCTTTTTTTTTAGAAAAATTTAGGGCTGATGATATGAAAACAATAAGGGTCCAGTTGCACGGGCTTTAACAAATGGACCATATGGGCTGACCTGACTTTTTTTTTTTATTTTTTAAACAAAATAAATGCTTTTTTTATATATATATATTTTTTAAAAAAAAACTATTTATATTTAGATTTATACCATTTTCTCTTTTATTTTGTTCATATAACCTCTTTAAATTGACAATTATTTTTTTTATTATGCATTTAATTTTTTTAAGATGTTTTCTTATATATATATATATAGATGAACTTTAGTTTTTTAAAATAATTTTTTTTTATTTTCAGGTAATATTTCTAATATGTGCAGCCTTGCATAATATTTTTTTCCTTTCCTTTTATTTTATTTTATTTTATTTTATTCAATCAATTTAATGTGTGGTTCTATTTCTATTATTGTTTAGGTAAATAAAAAAAGTTATTTTAACAAAACAAATTCAGTAAACACAACCAGGTAAAAGTCTTGTCTGGTAAGATTAAATATCTTGATCTACATCTGTCTTTTAATTTTTTCAGTTTTATTTTTTATTTATTGTTTATATGTTTTTTTTCATTTATTAACACACATAATTCTTAATTTTTGTGATTACATGTATGTATAAACTTTTTTATTTTCACTTAGAATTTTTCTCACTACAAAAACATGTCAAAAAACCTTGTATATAAATTTTTGTGTTGAAAACAATATATCTAACCCTTGGTGAAGCGCGGGTCAAGTATCAGTAGAATATACTAAAAAAGGTACATATTTTAATGTTGCAATCCATAATATCATAAATTTTTCTTTTAATTTCATCCATAAACTCCCGTTTATTTATCAAGTGCAACATTATATGACCAAATTAACAATCAATTTCTAAAAATTTATTAAGAAAATAAATATTCCAATAAAAAAGAATCAAAGTGTAAAATAAGGAGAATTCACATGGATAATCTTAAATTTCGTGTGGAAAAGTACTTTTATGTCCACCTATTTTTCTCTTTCTTCTTTTTCAATCCCTATAATTTTTGAAATTTTAGTTATGGTCTAAAAGTCTATTATGTTTATTTTTCAATTCATGATCGTGAGAAATGATAGAGAAAGTCGTTGGATTATTGTGAAGGAAAGAGAAAATTATTGATTGGTCACATTTTGATGATAAAAAAACTAATCTTGGTGTCATTGAGTTTCATTTGAAAATAAATCCTATTGATGTGTTTTTGAACATTTATATTGCCTGAAATAATAGATCGAGATTGAGAGATAAAAAAAAAATACCATTTGACTTTGTGTTTTCGGGTTGATAATTTTATTTTGATGTTTAAGAATGTTTGTTAAGTATTTTTAGATGAAATAGATTGATAAATGAATTTTTAGGTAAAATAAAAACCCAACCAATAAGATGTTTGAATTCTAGGTAGACAAATGACAAATCGTTTGTTTTTTTTTTTCAAAATAAAAATAGAGACAGATAATATAATGACTATCTCTTTAGAAAAAATAATATATATATATATATATATATAAAGGTCAGGCACGCGAGTTTGGCCTTGCAAGCTCTGACAAGTGGCTTTATTTGTTTATATGCTAGACATTATGGCCAACTAGGACTAGGCGCCTAATCCCCCTTTTAGCTTTGATTTTTTTTTATTTAAATATAAATTAATTATAAAGATTAATTTAGTATATGCATGAGATGTCTAACCTGTCGGATATTTGATTTAAACTGAGATTATTTAAAATAAATTAAGAAAAAAGAACTTTATGATTTTTTTAATAAAATATAATTTAATTTTTATTTAGTTTACAAATAAAATTGCAATATTTTTTTTATTTATATTAGTAGGTGTTATTTCTATGTAGCCCTGCTTAATTTTTCTGTACTTTAATTTTATTCAATTATTTTAATGTATGTTGCTTTTATTATTATTATTATTTTATCAAATGAAAATTTGACTCAAAGAAACAAACTTATTAGATATAACCGGGTCCATGACTTGTGTTTCTAGACTAGTTATTTAGATTCACATCTATCTCTTAATTTTTTAATTTTTTTTGGGTTAAATATCGTTTAGTTTTTACTTGATTTTCATATAAGATGATAACTTTTTTTTTCTGGTATTAGTAAATGTTATTTTTTATGCAATCTTAAATAATATTTTTTCCCTTAAACTTTATTCATTCGCTTTTATATGAGTATTTATTTTTATTATCATTTAATTAAATAAAAATTTAATTATAAAAACAAAATTATTAATCACAACCAAGTCTATGACGTGTGTTATGATATCAATATTTAACTTTTTAATTTATAATTAGGATTTTTTTGGTGTAAAAAAATATATTAAAAAAACCTGAATATTTATTATTTTTATGTTGGAAAAAAAAACTATCCAACCCATTACGAATTGCGTGACACATAGATCTCGTAATTAGTGACTATAATGTATTTGCTTATATCCAAACTCTTCGACAAAGTAATAGATCTCGTAATGTTAACGTGAATAGAAAAAACATTGACTCATTAGGTCAACTATATGAAAATAAAATAAAATAATGTTGTTTAATAAAAAAATAATTAACGGAAATTAATCAAATAACATACTAATTCATATATTTTTTATGAGTCGGTACTCAATTCTATAATTTTAAAATTCAATTTAAAATTAATCCAAGATAAGGTTTGAAATAAAAACCAAAAAAACCGATCCCAAATTTATTTAAAAAAAAATCAAAACACATCATTTTAATGATTTTTTTTTTATAAAAAATAATTAACATAAATTAATCAAATAATATAATAATTCATATATCTTTTTATGAGTCGGTATTCAATCATATAATTTTAAAACTCGATTTAAGATTAATTTGGGATAAGACTTGAATTCCAAACTGAAAAAATCAGTCCCAAATTTATTTTAAAAAAAGAATCAAAACACATTGTTAGATTGATGGCCGAGCTTACCAAATAAGACTCGAGTTGATGAATCAACAAGTTAACCAAAGTTTTTAAAGGGTCGATCAAATTCTTTTTCTTTTTCTTTTAATATTTCTTTAACCAAACTGACACAGAACCTGATGATCCGCCAGATGAGTCCAAGTTTTTAAACAATGCTCAAACCGCATCTATGACTTGTGTTATGCTATTAATATTTTGATTCATACTTATCTTTTAATTTTCCAATTACATTTCTTGTCTTAGATGATTCTTGATTGATTTAATTAAATATATGCATTAACTTTTTAATTTATAATTAGGATTTTTTTGGTGTAAAAAAATATATTGAAAAAACCTGAATATTTATTATTTTTATGTTGGAAAAAAAAACTATCCAGCCCATTATGAATTGCGAGTCACATAGATCTCGTAATTAGTGACTATAATGTATCTGCTTATATCCAAACTCTTCGACAAAGTAATAGATCTCATAATTTTAACTTAACGTGAATAGAAAAAACATTGACTCATTAGGTCAACTATAAGAAATAAAATAAAATAATGTTGTTTAATAAAAAATAATTAACGGAAGTTAATCAAATAACATAATAATTCATATATTTTTTACAAGTGGGTACTCAATTCTATAATTTTAAAATTTAATTTAAAATTAATCCGAGAGATAATGTACTCAATTCTATAATTACAAACCCAAAGGATCAACCCTAAATTTATTTTTTAAAAAAAATCAAAACACATCATTTTAATGATTTTTTAATAAAAAATAATTAAGAGAAATTAATCAAATAACATAATAATTCATATATTTTTTTACGATTCGGTACTCAATCCTATAATTTTAAAACTCGATTTAAGATTGATCTGAGATAAGACTCGAATTACAAATTAAAAAAATCAATCCCAAATTTATTTTAAAAAAAGAATTAAAACACATTATTTTGATTTTTTTTAAATTAATGAATTGATAACCAAATAAAACTTGAGTTGATGAATCAACAAGTTAACCAAAGTTTTTAAAGGGTCGATCAAATTCTTTTTTTTTTTCTTTTAATATTTCTTTAACCAAATTGGCACAGAACCCGGATGATCCGCCAGATGAGTCCAAGTTTTTAAACAATGCTCAAACCGCGTCTGGTAACTATGGAAAAAAGTTGGAAAAAAGCAAAACCAACTTGCAACTAATAATAATAATCTCTCTCAAACCTAACCGTATATCTCTCGAAGTGCACATGTATGTATACTCCACAAGGCAGAAAAAAGAGTCATCCACTCTTCTTTTCTTTTCTTTTCTCCTTCGACGATGAAAAATAATCCTTCTCATTCTCTCTGTCTGTGAAATAAGGGTTTCTTTCCCTCAAAATAAATCCTAACTTTCTCTTTATTTACCCCTCCATGCCATTCCCTTAAACGCTCTTCCTCTTCTTTGCATGAGTGAGTCATAAATCACTGACTTCTTTTAGGGTTTTTCTCTCTCTCTCTTTACCAGTTGAAAACGAGAAACGACGTTGTTCTCTTTTCGAAATCTAGGATTTTCTTTCTTTCTTTCTTCGTTTTATGACTGTTTGCAGGTTTTTGTAAATATGGAGCGATCTGATGGCAAAGATTTCAAAGAATTCACTGATTCTTCTTCGGGTTCTTACCTCCCTCTCTCTCTAATTATTTGGTTTTGATTTTCTTGTGTATGATTTTATGTATTTGATGAAAGATTGATTCTTTTTGGGAATTGATTTAAGGGTTTTTGTTGTGGATGTTGAGAAATGAAATGGAATAAAAAGAAGAGAGCTTTTGGACTTTAAAGGGAGTTTTATTGAAGCTAAAATCTTGGGATTCAAGAAAGATTGCCTTTTGTATTTATTGGCTGGGATAAATTCTTTAGATTTGGGAATGCGCTTAAATTTAGTTTAGGGCTGATTTTTCGGTTTTGTGTTTGTGAAGTTTGTGATTTTTTTAATCAAAAGTTCTCTTCTTTTGTTGTTTCAATGAATATTGTGCTTTGAATTTTAATGTTTTGTTGCTTTTCTTTTGCGTTTAATCTTGTAATGCAAAGCAAGGTCTTCTGTGATTAAAGTTGCGTTTAAACTGGAATAAGGTTGGTTCTGAATTGTGTGAATATTAGTTTGGAGTTCATGATTTTAGGTTGGATTGGTAATGTGATAGTCAGGTACCCTGTCTTTCTGTAGAATGTCTGTGATGTGATCATGTTCATGTATGCTATGGCTGAAAACATACCCAGCTTGGGGATAAATTCTTTAGATTTGGGAATATGCTTAGATTTAATGTTTGTGAAGTTTGTGGTTTTTTCTGTTTAATCAAAAGCTTTCTTCTTTTGTTGTTTCAATGAATGTCGAGCTTTGAATTTTAATGTTTTGTTGCTTTTCTTTTCTGTTTAATCTTGGGATTTTAGGTTGGATTGGTAATGTGATAGTCAGGTACCCTGTGTTTCGATAGAATGGCTGTGATGCAATCATGTTCACGTATGCTGTGGCTGAAAACATACCCAGCTTCTGTTGTGAACTGTCTTGAACTCCTTCAGGCTCTCACATCATATCGGGTCAATGTTTAAAAACCACAAAAAAAGAAAAAAAGAAAGAACGAAAATCCTATCTTGCAGCACAATTGCTGTCAATCCGAGCTAATTTTTAAGTAGAGTTTAAATTGGGAAGTACTGGGTTTTATTGGATGTGCATTGGGGCTTCTTTTGATGCATGTTATTGTACTTGTTAGTCCTTGGCTTTTACTCCTCTGTTTAGGGTGCAATTTGGTGTTCTATCCTCGAATATGAATTCAGATAACTCAGTTTTCCTACCGCTTTATGTGGACATGTGTGCGCTCAAGCATGCACTTCTGTTAAAACTTCTCATAATTTTTTTGTTCAAACTGTCTTTCAGGTGCACTCTTTGATGCTTCACGGTACGAATTTTTTGGTCAACATGCTGTGGAAGAAGTGGAGTTGGGTGGTTTAGAAGATGAAGGTGACAATCTTGTGCTTGGACCTGCTGATGATGAGTATCGTTTGTTTGATAGAGATGAAGTAAGAATAGTTTTCTTTTTTGTGGCACCTGTAATCCATTTGACTCTTATTCTCACCCTTACTCTTTTACTGAAAAGTTTTTTTTTAATTCATGACTGCTGGATGTAGCCTAATTAGCTTATTGTTTAATCTGTTTTATCTGTTTGATTATATGTACAATATGTGTATTGTTTTGGATGCAGACATCAATTAAGGTCTTATTACTTAGTAATTAATTGTCATTGTAGCTTGGAAACTTGAGATGATTGTCCTCACTGCGCATTCATTACTAAACCAGAAGTTTTAAGTTAATCAATCTAAGTTAAAAAAAAGATTAAAAGATTAATACTGAGCTAATTATGGCATTTGTAAACATAGGAGGTTAGTGATACATTTATATGTTTTGATTTTTGAGTGGTAATTATTCTTTTGAAAACATAAGAGGTTGCTGATATATAGTTTGATTTTGAGTGGCAATTATTCCTTTGGAAACATACGAGGTGCTGATATATAGTTTTATTTTTTAATGGTAGTTTTATAAATGATCGTTAGATGTGTATCAAATGAAGTTTCTAGGTCCTTTCTTTTTTGTGGATGAAATAAAATTTATATGTGACTTGTGTAAATAAAAAAAAAACCACTCATTTCATAAATAAAATTTATATGTTCTTCATGTAGTCATCTTAGAAAAAGGAGCCTGTAGACCTTGTACTCTTGCAGAGGAGAATGGTCTATTCTGTGCTTAATTTGATGAAGCCTTAAGTGTAGCTGTTTGGGGTCAGCTACTTTTGTTCTTTCCTGTGTTTTTATTATTTCAGTGTCCATTCTGTATTTGTTTAACTCTTATCTGAAGAGTTATTGAGAAAGAAAGATAAAACCTTTATTTCTTGGTCTGATACTTCTCTGTTCTGTTGCAGCCAACTATTGTGCATTGGTCTTTGCTCTTATCAAAATCTAATCATTATGAAAAAGGAGTCTTATCAGAATCAAACCATGAAATCATGTAGCTGAGTCATAATTAAGATGCTGCACTATTGAAACTTTGGATTGCTGTTATAATGACTGATATTTTTTCCTGTTCTTTTTTTGTTCTCTTTTGATTTCAGGGTGTAAGTTTAGGATCTTTATCTGAAATTGATGATCTGGCAAGTACTTTTGCAAAGGTTAGATTCTTTTTCTTTAACTTCTACTATAATTTAATGTGTATAACATACTATTTGATGAGTTCTACATGTTCATTTAATTCCAATGTGTTCTGTTTATTAAGACGATAAGTTTAGTCATTACACATTTGCTACTTGTAAACATGTTTGTTAAGAGCTTAAAAAAACTGCATATTATTCGGCTCCATAGGGTTAATTGGTTTTATGATGCATCTCAATTTAAAAGTATCAAAACAAAGTGTTTTACTGGGCCCCCATGGTTTTGCCCGAGTAAAAGGGAAAGATGCTAAGTTATAAGTTTGAGGAAGAGAAAAAGTGGAAGGGACATTTGATCCCCTTCTATGGCGTCGATTGTTCCCTTGATCTGTGAACATATTTTGCATTATTTGTTGGTTGTATGATCCCCTTCTATGTCGTCAATTGTTCCCTTGATCTGTGAACATATTATTTAGTATTATTTTCTTCTCAAATTGTTGATAAAAATTTAAGAATTTAGGAGAATGAGTTAAGAAAATTTGTCATGATGGAGAAAAGTCATCTCCATAGAAGAATACAAGAAATATAAATAAAATCAATTAAAAGAAGGTATTTTAGTGTCACTGAAAGCCAGCAAGACATTTTGTCAAATTCTGCAGAAGCAATGGTCCATAGAGACTAGAGAAGGCCAAGAAAACCAATCTTTCTACCCTATACTTGACTGGGTCTTTGAATATTCTTGAATTCTGGTTCATCCAGGTACTCCAGATCACCACAAACATTGTAAATGTGTCAAAAGTAATCTTCTACCTTTCCAACCTTGATCAAAAGCAAATCTTTCCACCCAGTGATTTTCAGTACAACTAATACACACAAGATCTGCTCTCTACCCCTTTCCAACCTTGATCAAAAGCAAATCTTTCCACCCTGCTCTGTGATGATCTTATGTTAGACATATTGCCCCTATTCGATGTTAAGCACAAACATTCCACCTTTTATTTTATTTTAAGTACCCCTCGATTTCTTTTCCTTTGAATGACACCTAGCTTTCTGTCTATCAACTCTTGGTTTGGACAAGTAACTCAAAATGCTTTTGTGAAATGAGTTTTGCAAGTTAGCAGTATGCGTATGCATTGAGGAGGTCTAAACGAGGAAGGATCTTAAATGCCTCTGAGAGAGGATGAACTGAACATACATTTTCTGTTAGATGAGTTTTGATCTCTATACTTGAAACTGCCACCATAAGCATTAGTTGGCCTAAGGAAGAAGTTTGAGATAAGCAATAATAATCAAATGCTTCCCTCAAGCAGGTTGGGCCCAAACTAGGAAGACAGGACTTGCTTTTTCTGTCATTATATCACATTCTTTTGTTAGGATTATTTTATCTCTATATGCTTCTGCTTCTATTATTTCTAGTCTTCTTGATTCAGATATCTTTTCCAACCTGAGGATCAAGGGATGCTTTCTAATGTTTTTTTTGTTGACTTGTGAATTTGTTGTCCAAATGCATAGTTGAACAGAGTTGTAACCGGACCAAGAAATCCAGGAGTTATTGGTGACAGAGGATCTGGATCGTTTTCAAGGGAAAGTGAGTTCAATTAATTGAATATTGTTTACATTATCTTGTTGCATCAAATCAAGAAATTTCCTAGACTTGATATTCTGTAAATTTGCTTTCTGAGTCCTGATATGACCATGCAATGGTTGAGATTTAATTCTCATATAATTGTTGTCAGTGTATTTTTGAGCCAAGAAGTATATTGAATGGAAATGCCTTCATTCTTTGTTTGCAGCTTGAAAGTTGAATTGGATGTTTTATCCTTGTGTTTTCTCTTCCATTACATGTACTTCACAAAGCATTTCATAAACTTTTTTTTATGATTTTGTTTAGTTTTTTCCACAAGCCTGATGATTGGTTAAATAGTTTTAGCAGAAGTCCTTTTCTTTGCATGCAGGTCAGAAGGCCTTTTCTTCAGTAAGATGGAGAGTGGCTTCTTGGCTAAAATGGTTTTTTTCTTCATTAACCATTTTGGGATTGATTTAGACGTTCTCATGAATTTCTGGTACATCCAGTACAATCAATTTCTGATGTGTCAGATCTTTGTTTGTCTCCCAGTTTTTGAAATAAAAGAAGTAATAAGATATTTTGCATATATGCATACTTCACATCACTTGCTGGTGACACGTGCAAATGATTTCTGTTGTGTTTCCTGTTTTGCGAACCAAAATGTGCATGATTATTTCCACCTTTCAACTTAGCATACCACGGTTAACAGTTTGCAGAGTGACATATTTTTAGGTCAGCATTACTTCTATAGGGGTGTCTAAGTATGCCTCCTGCCATAGTATCTAATACTAATTTTCTTTTCAGGTTCATCTGCTACTGATTGGGCACAAGATGGAGAGTTTGCTGGCTGGTTAGATCAACAAATGTTTTGTGCAGAAAATGATCAGGACAGCAAGAGATGGTCATCACAACCCCAACCTTCTTCCGCTCGTTTCTCAGAATCAAAGCCATTGTACAGAACTTCCTCGTATCCCCTGCAGCCACTGCAGCAGCCTCACTTCTCAAGTGAACCAATTCCTGTACCCAAATCAAATTTCACATCTTTCCCCCCACCTGGTGCTTCTCCACACCACCTCAATGTTGCTTCTCTTTCTGGTGGACTGCAGTCGCACTTGTCTGCTCCAAACCTCTCTCCTTTGTCCAACTCTAATCTTCATCTGGCTGGTTTACAGCACGGGTTACATTATGGTGGAAATCTGCCCCAGATCATGTCTCCTGGCCTTTCTTTTAATAATAGGCCACAAAAGCATTGGCCTAATCATGCTGGTCTATTACATGTAGATCAGTCTAGGCTCTTAGAGAGTATATTGCAACAACAACTATCGCATCAAAATGGCCTAATGTCTGCCCATTTGATGTCACCACAGCAGCAATTGCAACAGCAGAGACTGCACTCTTCACTTCAACCATCACTGGCTCATTTTGCAGCAATGCAATCTCAACTCTTTAATTCCCATCCTTCATCATTGCATATCAGGGATCAAAAACATAAATCATCCTCTCAAAGAAACCGGCGCTTTTCGCAAGGGTCTGACACTAGTAGTCAGAAAAGTGATAGTGGCTGGGTGCAATTCCGATCCAAGCATATGACAGCTGATGAAATAGAGAGTATACTGAAAATGCAGCATGCTGCCACTCATAGCACTGACCCATATATAGATGATTACTACCACCAAGCTTCTCTTGCCAAGAAATCTACTGGGTCAAGAATTAAACACAATTTCTGCCCATCTCACATGAAGGAGCTCCCTTCTCGATCTCGTAACAGTGCAGACCAGCATTCTCATCTCCATTTTGATGCTCTTGGGAAGATTCCTCTCCCACCCATACGTAAACCTCGCCCCCTTCTTGAAGTTGATTCTCCTAGTTCTGGTGATGGAAACTCTGAACAAATCTCTGAGAGGCCTTTGGAACAGGAACCTATGCTTGCAGCTAGAATCACTATTGAAGATAGCTTATCTCTTCTTCTTGATGTAGATGATATTGATCGTTTCCTGCAGTGTAATCAGTCCCAGGATGGTGGGGCTCAGCTCAGGCGTAGGCGGCAGAACTTGCTTGAAGGCTTGGCAGCATCACTCCAGCTTGTTGACCCACTTGGCCAAACTGGCCAATCTGTTGGACTGGCCTCGAAGGATGACATTGTGTTCCTGCGGTTAGTATCTCTTCCCAAGGGTCAAAAGCTTATCTGCAAGTTTCTCCAGCTTCTATTCCCTGGCAATGAACTCACCCGTGTTGTCTGCATGGCTATTTTCCGTCACTTGAGATTTTTGTTTGGTGGCATTCCCTCGGATACGGATGCAGCTGACACAACTACAAATCTCACAAAGACAGTTTCTGCATGTGTAAATGGCATGGATCTTCATGCATTGAGTGCTTGCCTGGTTGCAGTAGTTTGTTCTTCAGAGCAGCCACCTTTTCGGCCTCTTGGTAGTCCTGCTGGGGATGGGGCCACAGTTATTTTGAAATGTCTTCTTGAAAGAGCTAGTAAACTATTACATGGTCCTCAGGCTTCTGCCAACTGTGCTATGCCCAATTTTGCTCTTTGGCAGGCATCATTTGATGAATTTTTTGATCTTCTTACGAAGTACTGCCTGATTAAATATGACACCATACTGCATTCAGTCTATGCAAAGACACCACCTAGTACAGAAGGTATTGATTTGGAGGTGCGTGCAGCTACAAAACAAGAAATGCCCGTTGAGCTTTTACGAGCTTGCCTTCCTCATACGAATGAACGCCAGATGGAGCTCTTAAGACATTTTGGGCAGCAACGCAATGCCAGCACTGGGCTGAGTGCACATCCAGGGAATAGTGGTCACATAAACTCTGAATCGGTGAGGAGTTGAGCGAGGAAAGAATTAAAGATACTGCAACTGGATGACCATTCTGTGTATATCAAGCACTACGCTTATTTGGATACTGAAATGGTACTTATGTGCTTTGGAGCTTGGGAGTGGCAGAGATTCACCTTTATTGTGAGTCTGGTTTTACAAGGGTTCATCTTTATCTGTTTAATATTTTCCTTTAAAAGATTATCAACGACTCTAATCTCATTAAACCTAAAGTCATATGCATAAATTTGTATCATGATGGAAAATATACATGGGAGATGGTGACTGGGATGTCCTTTTTCATTTTATATTCTTCCAAGGAGCTTTATTTTGATGCTCTATGTTGTAATTCCTGGCAAACAAAAGCTAAAGCTTAGGGGATAGATTGTACAGGATAAACACTCCCTTTTATTTTGATCTGTCTTGTTCATTGGAAGTCAAGGAAGTTGTAGTGAAGAGAGTTGGCCAATGTTCAGGACCATCAAGCTGGATGTACTTGTTGGAGCATGTATCAGTCAGAACTGACATTCAAATTCTGTAATAAATTGCAAATGTTGTGGAGGCGCAAGAAATGTTCTGTCAGATTAAGGGAACTGGAAGTCCTGAAGTAAATGTAGTCAATTTCTCACACATTTGTGAGAAACTGTTAGATAGACTTAGTTTACCACATCATTGATTCTGTGTCTTGTGCTTATTGGCTTCAAGTGGTGGTGGAATCTTTCACGGGCAGAATTATTTTGATATTGGGGTTTCAGTGTATGTTTCATCACCATGACTTGTTTGCTTCTCTTTCGTTCGCAGAATTTCTGTTTGTTTAAACAGAAATTTGAGCCTTGCACCTGTTTAAGTCGATGCAAAAGGTTGTTCTTCAGTGTATGTTTCATCACCATGACTTGTTTGCTTCTCTTTCGTTTGCAGAATTTCTGTTTGTTTAAACAGAAATTTGAGCCTTGCACCTGTTTAAGTCGATGCAAAAGGTGGTTCTCGTAGTCAAGTCGATGCAAAAGGTTATTATTCTATTGATTTTTTTTGTTATTATTATTATTTTTTCCCTTGCCATCAACCCTAAGGTCTGACTTCCAAACTACATATTTATCATGGTGGGGTCTTCCCATGCAGCTTCTTCCTCTGCTAGCGATTCCCATTGGACTAGCACTTCCCCTCAATATTTGCCACCAAACCCCATGCAAGTATCAAGATGCTAAAGAATTTGGTATCTCCTTGCCAGATAGTAGCCATACCCAGTGAGCTCTTATGCCCTCGTATAATAGCAATCACAACATTAGATGCTGCTGTACATGGTTCACCAGCATTCGATTTGTTAATTGTTTTACACTAATTGCATAACATGAACATAAATAATAGCATAATGAAGGAAAATAAGAAAGACAATTTTATTGATTGCAGAACACTTTATTAATTGCAGAACACTCTTAGATAGAGATAGAGTTTTAGTTTGAAATAAAAACTATTAAATTTGAAAATTACATAGCAAACAAATTAAATACAATCAAATTTATTCTTAAAGATTTGGTCTTAAAGTAGAGGACCAAAATCTCCTGATCTTCTGCAGCTTTTAAGGCATTCTTTCAACACTTCTCCTTGCCTTAACTGCTGCAGACACTTAGCTTGCTTCTTAGTTTTTCAAAATTTATTTTTGAAAGAGCTTTAGTCAAAACATCTGCAATCTGGTCATTGGTTCTACAATAAAGCAAAGTAACTTCTCCTTTTTTTTTTTTTCTAAACTTCTTTTAAAAAATATAACTTGATTTTAAAGTGCTTAGTCCTGCAATGAAAAACAAGATTATTTGCAATAGAAATTATAGCTTGATTGTCAACATAAATATGTGTTGGCTCAAGTTGATCCTTATGCAAATCTACAAGTATTTCTCTTATCCAAATGGCTTGATTTACAGTAACAGTAGCTGTTATATATTTGGCATTAGCTGTGCTTTGAGCAACCACATCTTGCTTTCTTGAACACCAAGAGAACATGCTTGAT
>Ga0307515_10013582_pt1 | contig 15195 bp, 12 predicted proteins | sample 17_EM_MG_FD_194513 | JGI IMG/M metagenome (GOLD analysis project Ga0307515, IMG submission 194513) | Populus trichocarpa ectomycorrhiza microbial communities from riparian zone in the Pacific Northwest, United States - 17_EM | ecosystem: Host-associated > Plants > Roots > Unclassified | place... | reverse complement strand
CGACGCCGAGGGCACGCCGACGGTCCTGGCGTGCTCGGCACTGAAGCGCGCCTACCGGGACGCGCTGCGCAAGGCGCCGGGGCGGGTGCGGTTCGTGCACCTGGCGCCGTCGCCGGCCGACATCGCCGCGAGGATGCGCGCGCGGACGGGGCACTTCATGCCGCCGGAGCTCCTGGCCAGCCAGCTGGCGGATCTTGAGCCGCTGGGGGCCGATGAGGACGGGGTGACGGTGGAGCCGGCGGAGGGGCCGGAGGCGACGGTGGATGTCGTGTTGGGGGCGTTGGGGAAGGACTGAACCCGACAATCGCCGCGTCGCCGCTGCGTGGGCAGCGCCGAGCGGCAGGTGTGCGGGCAGCATCGAACGGCGGATGACCGGGAATCCACATCAGGCTGCGGGCGCCGAAGAGCCTCCTGTTCTAAGAGGCGCGTCAGCCCCCCACTACCCCTGCGCCCGCAACCGGGCTCTCCGCAACGTGCACCGCCCGCGCGACCCGGCGCAGCGTCAGCCGCTTCGCCAGCACCCCCGCGTGCCGCTCGTCGCGCGCCAGGAACAGGCACGTCGGGCCCGAGCCTGAGACCAGTGCCGCGAGCGCGCCCTCGTCGGTGCCCGCCTGGAGCGTGTCCTTCAGTGACGGCATCATGCCGACGGCGGCGGACTGCATGTCGTTGTGCAGCGCGGCGGCCATGGCGTCGGGGTCGCTGGTGCGGATCGCGGCGAGGAGCGCGTCGACGTTGTCGTGGTAGCCGCCGTCGCCCAGCTCACGGAGCCGGTCGACTTCGCGGTAGACGGCGGGCGTCGACAGTTCGCCGTCGGCGGTGGCGACGACCCAGTGGCGCGTTCCCATCGACAGCACCGGGTGGAGCTGTTCGCCGCGGCCGGTGCCCAGGGCGGTGCCGCCGTGGAGGCAGAACGGGACGTCGCTGCCGAGGGCCGCGGCGAGCTTGTCGAGCTCGGCGGGTGTCAGGCCGGCGTCCCACAGTTCGTTGCACGCGATGAGGGCGGCGGCGGCGTCGGCGCTCCCGCCGGCCAGTCCCCCGGCGATCGGGATGCGCTTGCGCAGGTGCAGGTGGGCGCCGGTCTCGACGCCGGCGTAGGCGGCGAGCTCGGCCGCGGCGAGGAGCGCGAGGTTGCGGCGGTCGGTCGGGAGGGTGTCCTCGCCTTCGCCTTCGACGGTCAGGGTGAGGGCGGCGGCGGGGGTGGCGGTGAGCTCGTCGTACAGGGAGATGGACTCGAAGACGGTGGTCAGGTCGTGGTATCCGTCTTCGCGCAGCGGTCCGATGCCCAGGTGGAGGTTGATCTTCGCGGGCACGCGCACGTGCACGGCGCCGTCGGTGTAGGCGAGCGCCTCGGTCATCGCTGTTCCCCTGTCGGCCGGGCCGCGGCGATCGCGGCGAAGTTCTCGATCGTGAGTGCTTCGCCGCGTGCGGTGGGGTCGACGCCGGCGGCGTTGAGGATGTCGGCGGCGGCGGTCGGGGAGCCGGCCCAGCCGGCCAGTGAGGAGCGGAGGGTCTTGCGGCGTTGTGCGAAGGCGGCGTCGATGACTTTGAAGGTGGCGACGCGGTCGCCTTGGGGGGGTTCGCGGCGGGTGAAGGCGACGAGGCCGGAGTCGACGTTGGGGATGGGCCAGAACACGCCTCTGGGGACTGGTCCGGCGCGGCGGGCGGCGGCGTACCAGGCGAGTTTGGCGCTGGGGACGCCGTAGGTCTTGTTTCCGGGGGGTGCGCAGAGGCGGTCGGCGACCTCGGACTGGACCATGACGAGGCCGTGCCGGAGTGAGGGGACCTCGGCGAGGAGGTGGAGGACGACGGGGACGGCGACGTTGTAGGGGAGGTTGGCGACGAGGGCGGTGGGTGCGGGTTCGCCGATCTGTTCGCGGGTGACGCGCATGGCGTCGGCGGTGTGGACCTGGAGTTTGGGGGCGTCGGCGCCGGCGTGGACGCGGACGGTCTCGGGGAGGGCGTTGGCCAGTCGCGGGTCGATCTCGACGGCGTGGAGGTGCGCGCACAGAGGCAGGAGTGCCAGGGTGAGCGAGCCGAGGCCGGGGCCGACTTCGACGACGACGTCGGCGGGGTCGAGTTTCGCGGCGGCGGCGATGCGCCGGACGGTGTTGGCGTCGACCACGAAGTTCTGACCGAGGGTTTTGGTGGGCCGTACGTCGAGGGCTTTGGCCAGTGCCCTGATGGTCGACGCGCCCAGGAGTCCGCTCACCGCCCGATCTTAAGGGGTCGGCTTTCAGGCCAGGTGCTCGGCGAGGACGGCGCGCTGGGTCTCGCGGGCTTCGGCGTGTTTGGCGCGGCCGGCGTCGGTGATGCGCACGAAGATCGAGCGGCGGTCTTCGGCGCACATGTCGCGGCTGACGAGGCCGTCGCGTTCGAGGCGGGCGACGGCGCGGGAGAGTGCGCTCTGGGAGAGGTACATGTCGGAGGCCAGTTCGTTCATGCGGCGCTTCTCGCACTGGGCGTCGACGATGCGGTCGAGGGCCTCGAACTCGCTCATGCCGAGGCCGTGGGTGTCCTGTAGGGCGCGTTCGAGCGCGCAGGAGACCTGGGAGTAGCACGTGAGGACGTCACGCCACCGCTCCACGAGGTTCGTTTCGGGCGTCGCTGCCATGAGCGGCATCCTAGCATGAACGTGCATTTGATGCAAGAGCATTAACCAGCGTCCGCATTCAATGCTCGTGCATGCAGCGTACGCCGCCGCAAAGGTCGAGCCCCCGCGTTCCCCTACGAAATCGGGTCCGCCTCGACCACCAGGTCGCGCTCGTCCTCGTCACGGTGTTCGGGTTCGGGCTCCGGCACGTCCTCGGGGCCGATCTCGATCTCGACCTCCGGCTCGACCGGACCCATGCGGTACCGCCGCGAATGCCAGACCCAGCCGACCACCAGCAGCAGCACGCCCGCGTTGACCATCGCCCCGAACGGCACGAACCGGCCCGTCCGCCACAACGCGATGTCGATCCACGGATGCCAGGCCAGCTCGAAGGCGGTGGCCGCGAGCAGCACCAGGAAACTCGGCAGCAGCGCCACCAGGCCCAGCAGGAGCAGGAAGTTCGACGTGTGCCCCTCCTCGCCCAGATCGCGCCTCCGGATCACGCGCGCCAGCAGACCCGCCGCGACACCGCCCAGCACCGCCCCGGCGAGCACGGCCCAGCGGTGCCAGGCCGGCGGTACCCGGACGATGTCCAGCTCGGGCGCCGCGTAGTCGTCGGCGCTGAACTCCAGCAGGAGCGTGCCCTTGCGGGCCGAGACGACGTACGGGGGAGCGGAGTCGTCGACCTCCCACCCGGCGGCGCGCAGCCGGTCGGCCGCGGACGCGAGGTACGCGGTCCCGGTCCCCGGCGGCTCCCCCTCGTTCAGCCAGACGACGCCGGTCGACGCCGCCTGGGTGTAGTCGCCGACGAGGACCTGGAGCCAGTCGGGAACCGAGAGGCTGAAGTCGGCGTGCTCGCGGCTGCCGAGGTCCTCGGCCGAGGAGTCGTTGAACCACTCGGTGTCGAACGGGTGGTCGGGCAGCACGAGCACGGCGAGGTCCAGGGCCTCCTTGCGCGAGGGCAGCGGCGGCGCGCCGGGCGTGGCGGCGAAGGACGCGAGCATCGCGCCGAGGGTCACCCCGGCGAGCACGGCGAGGATCCGGACGACGGCGTCACCGAAGACGTTTCGGCGTCCGAACCGTTCGAGAATCGACATTGGGGGGGCACCTCCGCGTCGGGCTGACGCGACACTCTCACGAGCGGTGCCGGATTCTCTACCCCGTCGCCGCCGGGTCGGCCCGGTAGGGGATCTCCGCCGTCCGGACGGCTTCGAGCTCGCCGGTCGGCGCCCAGCACTCGTAGAGGCCGCGCTCGACGCATTCGGCGCCCGTGCCGAGCACAGTCCCTTCGTCGGGCACGGTCAGGCGCAGACGGGTCCAGCCGTCCTGGGCGCCGACGACCGTCGCGGCCACGCCACGCCAGGTCGCGTGCGTCGCCGAGCGGCGCACCTCGGCGACCGGGAAGCGCCCCGCCTGCGACTTCGCCGCGATGCGGAAGCCGTGCGGCGGGTCGGCGACGGCCGCGTGGCGCTGCCCGCGGTAGTCGCCCGACAGTCCACTGTGCTCACTGGCGGGGACGGGGAACCACTCCTGGTGCGGCTCGATGCCGGGCAGCTCCGTCTGGAGGTCCCGCCAGCGCGAGCCGGCCATGCGCGTCCAGGCGCCCTGCTCGGTCACCAGCTGGAACATGGTGACCTCCGTGCCGTCCTCGGTGTAGGCGAGGATCTCGCTGCGGGCGGGCAGCGGGACGTCGGCGAGGTCGGCGGTGACGAACTCGGGCAGCAGGTGGCGGTTGCTGGGCGCGAAACCCGTCCCCAGCACCGGGCCGCCCCGGCGCGAGCTGCCCGGGATGCGCGTGAGGCCCGCGAAGGCCTCGCCTTCGGGGACGACGTAGTCGACCGGGTCGCCGGCGCGCCAGCGCAGCGCGAAGGCCGCGAAGTCGTCGTTCGGCCGCGGATCCCCCGCCAGGACCCGGCGCTGACCGGGCACGCGCAGGTGGGCCACGTCGTGCTCCCGGTAGCAGAAGCCCGCGACCAGCGGCGCCGACCCGAGCAGGCGCACGACCTGCCGCGGCGACAGCGGCTTGACCATGCGCGTGCCGCGACGGACACGCGCGGAGTCCCGGACGGCGCGCAGCAGCGTGCGCGTGGCCTCGTCGCCGTAGGGCGACTGGCTCTGCTCGTGGATCCGCCGCCACGTGACACCGGCCACGAGCGGAGCGGACAGCAGCGACTCGGCGCACGCGACGATCGCCGACTCGCCGCCTATCTCGCTGACGTGCACGAAGCGCCGGTAGGGCCACCGGGCCTCGGGTCGTGGATTGGGCAGGAAACCTTGGGCGGGCTCCGAGGTGAACAGCTCGTACGCGGCACCGCCCGCGATCATCTCGGCCGCGTAGCGCACACCCCGGTACTCGACAGTAGAGGGCTGTGTACTCACAGGAGGGACGCTATGCGCCTTGCGTGAATAATTGGTTAACCAGGCGCATAGGGTCGTGCCATCCTTGACGCGATGTCCAGAAACAATCGCAAGAGCGCAGGCCGCGACGCCGAACGTCCACCGTCGCCCGAACCGCTCGCCATCCCCGTACTCGACAGCCACACCCACCTCGACATAGTCCTGTCGGGCGAATGGGGCGAAGACGCCGCCGGGCCGCCGCCGCCCGACTCCCCCGCCGTCGCCGCCGAGCTCGACGCGGCCACCGCCGCCGGCATCGACCGCGTCGTCCAGGTCGGCGTCGACGTCGGCAGCTCCCGCTGGGGCGCCGACCTCGCCGCCGCCGACACCCGCGTCATCGCCGCCGTGGCGCTGCACCCCAACGAGGCGCCGATCCTCGACGACCTCGAAGCCGCGCTGGCCGAGATCGACAAGATGGGCTCCGAGCCGAGGGTCCGCGCCTTCGGCGAGACCGGGCTGGACTCCTACCGCACGGGCGAGGACGGGCTGGCCGCCCAGCAGTACTCGTTCCGCCGCCACATCGAGATGGCCAAGGCGCACGGCAAGGCCCTGGTCATCCACGACCGCGAGATGCACGAGCAGGTGCTGCGCGTCCTCGACAGCGAAGGCGCCCCCGAGACGGTGGTGCTGCACTGCTTCTCAGGGGACGAGGCCTTCGCACGGGAGTGCGTCGCGCGCGGATACTTCCTCAGCTACGCGGGAAACGTGACGTTCAAGAACGCGCAGAACCTCCGGGACGCCGCCCTGGTGACCCCTGTCGAGCAGATGCTCGTCGAGACCGACGCGCCGTTCCTCACACCGATGCCGTACCGGGGGCGCACCAACTCGCCGTACCTGGTGCCGATCACGGTCCGGTACATCGCCGAGCTGAAAGGCGTTGCGGTCGACGAGCTGTGCGCGGGCCTGTCGGCGACCGGGACGAGGGTGTTCGGGGAGTGGTGAGGTAGGCGTCCCTACAGTTACACCGTGGCCAACACCGGAAACCTCATCAACCTCGACACCGTCGCCAAGTCATACGGCACCACGACGCTCTTCGGCGACCTGTCGACGGGTGTCAACATCGGCGACCGCATCGGCGTCGTTGGCCTCAACGGCACGGGCAAGACGACGCTCCTGCGCCTGATCGCCAAGACCGAGGAACCTGACGCCGGCCGCATCACCCACCGCCGCGACCTGCGCGTCGGCATGCTCCCCCAGACCATCGAGTACCCGGTCGGCTCGACGATCACCGACGTGGTCCTCGGCGACGCGTGGCTGCCCACCGAGCACACCGCCGAGCACCACTGGGCCGGCGACGCCGCCATCCGCAACATCCTCGACGGCCTCGGCATGCACAACCTCGGCCTCGACTCGAAGACCGACACCATGTCGGGCGGCGAGCGCCGCCGCGTCGCCCTCGCGGCCCTGCTGACGCGGCCCGTCGACGTGCTGATCCTCGACGAGCCCACGAACCACCTCGACATCACCGGCATCAACTGGCTCGCCGGGTGGCTGACCGCCAACGCGCGCACGCTCATCGCCGTCACGCACGACCGCTGGTTCCTCGACGCCGTGTGCGACACGACGTGGGAGGTCACCGACCAGACCATCAACTCCTACGAGGGCGGCTACTCCGCCTGGATCCTGGCGCGCGCCGAGCGGGACCGCCAGGCCGCCGCCTCGGAGGAGCGCCGCCAGAACCTGGTCCGCAAGGAGCTGGCGTGGCTGCGCAGGGGCGCGCCCGCGCGTACGAGCAAGCCGAAGTTCCGCATCGCCGCCGCCGACGCGCTCATCGCCGACGTCCCTGAGCCCCGCGACACCCTGACCCTCGCGCGTCTGGCCACGACGCGCCTCGGCAAGCGCGGCTACGAGCTGTCCGACGTCACCGTCGACTTCGGCGGGCGCGAGATCTTCGACCGCGTTGACTGGCACGCCGGGCCCGGCGACCGCATCGGCCTGGTCGGCGCGAACGGCGCCGGCAAGTCGACGCTGTTCCGGCTCCTGACCGGGACGCAGAAGCCGACGAGCGGCGTCGTCGAGACCGGCGCGACCGTCAAGCCCGCCATGCTCACCCAGGAGCTGCACGAGCTCCCCGGTGGACTGCGCCTCCTCGAAGCGATCCAGGAGAAGGGCAACCGCTTCACCCTCGGCGACCGCGACATCTCCGCCGGGCAGCTCGCCGAGATCTTCGGTTTCAGCGACAAGCACCTGTGGACCCACGTCCGCGACCTGTCCGGCGGGCAGCGGCGGCGCCTCCAGCTGCTGCGCCTCCTCGCCGAGCAGCCCAACACGCTCCTGCTCGACGAGCCCACCAACGACCTCGACATCGACACCTTGCAGGCCCTTGAGGACCTCCTCGACAGCTGGACCGGCATCCTCATCGTCGCCAGCCACGACCGCTACCTGCTCGAACGCGTCACCGACAAGACCGTCGCGCTCCTTGGCGACGGGACGCTGAAAGAGCTGCCCGGCGGCGTCGACCAGTACCTCGAACTCGTCGAGGCGAAAGGCGACGCCCCGGCGGCCCCCGGCGCGTCCAGGACCGCGGCGCCGAACCAGTACAAGGTCAACCGCGAGGCCCAGAAGGAACTCAAGCGCCTCGAACGCCAGCTCGACAAACTGTCGGCGAAAGAGACCGCACTCCACGAGAAGCTCGCCGCCGCCGCGACCGACCACCAGCGCCTCACCGAGCTGCACGCCGAACTCAACGCGCTGGTCGCCGAGAAGGAGGACGTCGAGACCCGCTGGCTCGAACTGGCCGATGCCGAGGGTTAGCGCCGCCACTCCGGAGGCGTACGGGACAATCACCGATGTGGATCACCTACCTATCAACCACCGGCTTCGCCCCCTTTGGCGCGGACTCGCCTTCCTCACCGGCGTCTACATCCTCGTCTTCGGGGTCCTCGGCTTCATCAAGACCCGCGACGAGGGCCTGGCCTGGACCGCCCAGGAGGGCCTGCCGTGGGTCCTCGGACTCCACGCCAACCCGGCCTTCTCCGCCATGTCGATCGCGGTCGGCGCCATCGTCGTCATCGGCGCCCTGATCGGCCGCAACATCGACCGCTGGATCAACCTGATCGCCGGTTCGGTGTTCCTGCTGGCCAGCATGTTCATGCTGCTCCTGCTGCGCACCGACCTCAACTTCCTCGGCTTCGGCGTCAGCACCTGCGTGGTGTCGGCGATCCTCGGCCTCGTCATGTTCACCGCGGGCCTCTACGGCCGCGTCGGCAGCGTCGGGATGGAGGCCGCCGAGGAGGCGCGCCGCCACCAGACCGCCGGCCGCGAGCCGGGCGAGCCTGTTGAGGTGACCGAGGTGACCGAGGTCGTCGAAGAAGAGGAAAAAGAGAAAGAGAACCACTGACGGCTTCGTGCGCGAAGCCGTCGCGGCCTCACTCGTCCGTCTTGGACCCGGGGGTCAGCGACGGCTTCGCGTCAAGGTGGCTCAGGCCGTTCCAGGCCAGGTTCACCAGGTGCGCGGCCACGACCTCCTTGCGGGGCTTGCGCACGTCGAGCCACCAGCGGCCCGTCAGCGCGACCATCCCGACGAGGGCCTGCGAGTAGAGCTCGGCCAGCTTCGTGTCGTAACCGCGCGACTTGAACTCGCGGTCGAGGATGCTCTCGGCCTGGTGGGCGACCTCGTTGAGGACGCTGGAGAAGCTCCCGCCCGCCCCGACCGGTGAGTCGCGCACCAGCACGCGGAAACCGTCGGTGTCGCCTTCGATGTAGTCCAGCAGCGCCAGCGCGGCCTGCTCGACCAGGACCCGCGGGTGGTCGCCGGTCAGGGCGCGCGCAATGCGGTCCAGCAGCGACGTGACCTCGCGGTCGACGACGACGGCGTAGAGGCCTTCCTTGCCGCCGAAGTGCTCGTAGACGACCGGCTTCGACACCTTCGCGCGGGCCGCGATCTCCTCGACGCTGGTCCCGTCGTAGCCGCGTTCGGCGAAGGTCTTGCGCGCCACCGCGATCAGCTGCTCGCGTCGCTTGGGCGCAGACATGCGAACCCGGCCCGTGGACCGGGCCGGGTTCGCAGCTGAAGCTTTGTCTTCGCTCACACCGAGGCTTTCGAACGTTTTTCGCGTTGTTCGGCCATCTTAGCGTCCAGCCGGTCCTGCTTCGGCCAGCGGACGTTCGAGACCCAGCCGAACTTCTCGAAGGCCCAGATCACGCGGGCCGACGGGTCGATCTGACCGCGCAGCGCACCGTGGCGGGCGCAGGTCGGGTCGGCGTGGTGCAGGTTGTGCCAGGACTCGCCCATGGAGATGATCGCCAGGGGCCAGAAGTTCGAGGCCTTGTCGCCGTCGCGGGTGGCGAAGGGACGCTCACCGTAGACGTGGCAGACGGAGTTGATGGACCACGTGATGTGGTGCAGCAGGCCGATGCGGATCAGGGTGCCCCAGAAGAACGCGGTCACCGCGCCCTGCCAGGACCAGGTGATCAGACCGCCGGCGAGCGCCGGGGCGGCCGAGGTCGTGATGGTGAGCCACAGGAACATGTCGTCGACGCGGCGGATGTCCTTGTCGGCCATCAGGTCCGGCGTGAAACGGTCCTTGTTGGACAGGTCGCGGCTGAACATCCAGCCGACGTGTGCGTGCCACAGGCCCTTGACCAGGCCGCGCTTGGTCTCACCGAAGCGCCACGGCGAGTGCGGGTCGCCCTCGACGTCGCTGAACATGTGGTGGCGGCGGTGGTCGGCGACCCATTGGATGACCGAACCTTCGACGGCCATCGAGCCGGCGACGGCCATGGTGACGCGCAGCCAGCGCTTCGCCTTGAACGAGCCGTGCGTGAAGTAGCGGTGGAAGCCGACGGTGACGCCGAACCCGGAGATGCAGTACATGACCACGGCGATGGCGACGTCCGCCCAGGACAGGCCCCAGCCCCACGCGAACGGCACGGCGGCGATCAGCGCGAGGAACGGCAGGACCACGAAGGCCCACAGTCCGATGAGCGTGGTGCGGCTCTGCTTGCCGCTCGTGAGCGGCCTGGGCGCGTTGGAGGCGGGTTCCTTCGGATCAGCCTGGGACGCGCCGGACGCGTCGATCGCGGGTGTGGTCATGGATCCTCGCAGGTGGAGAGCGGGAAGGCTGGACTTACCTACGAAACCGTAGCCTACGGTGCCGTAGGTTTCTAGGGGGTCTACGCCCCCTATTTGCTGGGAGATCGCTGGGCGTGAGGCGGATTCGCGTTCAGGAATGAGGGAGTGGGCGATATCCCCCCGATCCTCAAATCCACCCCCGCCGCGCGGCGATCACCCCTGCCTGGAACCGGTTCTCCGCCCCCAGCAGCGCCTGCAACCGGCTCATCCGCCGCCGCATCGTCCGGATCGACCAGTCCAGCTGCCGCGCGATCGCCTCGTCCTTCAGCCCGCTGACCAGCATCCGCAGCAGCGCGCGGTCCTCCTCCGACACCGGGTCGACCGTGGGCCCGTCGAGCGGGAGCGCCTGCCGCCAGGCCAGCTCCCAGTAGTCGATGAGCGCGTCCAGCAGCGACGACGAGCGGATCACGGCCGCCCGCACATCCGTCATGTCCAGCGACAGCGGCATGAGCGCCAGCCGCTTGTCGGCGATGGCGAGCTTGACGCGCAGGCCGGGCAGGACGCGGGCCTGTTCGCCGTCGGCGACGAGCTGGCGGATGTCGTCGTGGACGCCCGGCCAGTCGAGGGCCTCGGGCGCGTAGATCGCGCGGTACCGCACACCGCGGGTCATCGCGTTGGACTCGACGGGGTTGGCGGTGGTGAGCGCGTACGGCGGCCGGTCGAGGGTGATGACCTCTTCGCGGGCCTCCTGCTGGAGGCGGACGAACCAGCGCCCGAGGGCCTCGCGGCCGGTGAGGATCTCGACCTCCTCGGCCTCCGATGCCTTGGCGGCGGCGAACATCCGCGACAGTTCGGCGGTGGCCTCGGCGACCTGGTCCAGCTCTTCGGCGCGGGCGCGGATGAGGGCGCCGACGGCGGTGTTCGGCTCGATCGCGGCGTAGCGGCGGCGCGCGCCGGACAGGCGGCCGACGAGCCCGTGGCGGTAGAGGCGGTCGAGGGCGCGGCCGACGCGGTCGGCGCTGTGCCCGAGGTCGGCGGCGAGCTCGGCGGGCGTTCCGGACGGGCGGGCGAGGATCGCCCGGTAGACCTCCTCGTCGAAGGGATCGACCCCGGCGGGGGTGAGTGCGGCGGCCATCGGTCGAGCGTGGCCCACCTATGCCACTGACCGCAATGGGCCAGTCCGGATCGTTGTGGCGGCGATACCCGGCGGTTACGTTGTCGATCACCCCCACCCCTTTTCACGGGAGTCTCCCGATGCGAAAACTTCCCCGCGCGGTGTCCTTGGGCGCCGTCGCGATCCTGGGTTCGGCGCTCGTCGCCGTGCCCGGAACCGCCCAGGCGGACCCGCCCGGTCCGTTCTCGACCCCTTCGCCCGACGCGGCCGCGACCGTCACGCTGATCACCGGCGACAAGGTCGTGGTGACCCGCGACGGCGAGGGCCGCCCGTCGGCGACCTTCCTGCCCGCCGCGCCCGAGCGGAGCGGCTATGTGACGCGGACGGTCGGCGAGGACCTGTACGTCTACCCGACGGTGGCCGCCGAGGCGCTGGCCGCCGGTCGCCTCGACCGCGAGCTGTTCAACGTGACGGGCCTGGTCGAGCAGGGTTTCGGCGACGCCTCGACGACCGCGCTGCCGCTGATCGTGGAGAACGGTCTCGGGACCTTCGCCTCACCTGAGGGCGTCACGACGCTGGCCGCGCTGCCCGCCGCCGACGCGACGGCCGTGAGCGCGGCCAAGTCGAGCACCGTGACCTCCTTCGAGACCCTCGCCGCCGCCCGGCACGTGTGGCTCGACGCGAAGGTCTCGGCGACGCTGGCCGACTCGGTCGCGCAGCTCGGCGCACCCGAGGCCTGGGCCTCGGGCTACACCGGCGAAGGCGTGAACGTCGCCGTCCTCGACACCGGCTACGACCCCGCGCACCCCGACCTCGCCGGCCGCGTCACGGCCGCGCAGGACTTCACCGGCGGCGGTTCCGCCGCCGACGGGCACGGCCACGGCACGCATGTCGCGTCGACTATCGCCGGGACCGGGGCGGCCTCCGACGGGCTGGAGAAGGGCGTCGCACCCGGCGCCGACCTGCTCATCGGCAAGGTCATGGACGACTCCGGCAGCGGCCTGACCAGCTGGATCATCGCCGGGATGGAATGGGCGGCCGCGCAGGGCGCCGACATCGCGAGCATGAGCCTCGGCGGGGACAGCCCGTCCTGCGACGACCCGCTGGCCGAGGCCGCGCGGCGGCTTTCGCGCGAGAGCGACACGCTGTTCGTCGTCGCCGCCGGAAACGCCGGCGGCCGCGAGACGATCGGCTCGCCGGGCTGCGTCGCCGAGGTGCTGACCGTCGGCGCGCACGACTCCGAGGACGCCACCGCGTCCTTCTCCAGCCGCGGCCCCGCCGGTGCCGCGCACAGCCTGAAGCCCGACGTCTCGGCGCCGGGCGTCGACATCCTCGCCGCCGCCGCGGGCAGCCCCCACGGCGAGGCGTACACGACGATGTCGGGCACCTCGATGGCCACGCCGCACGTGGCGGGAGCCGCCGCCCTGCTGCGTCAGCAGCACCCCGACTGGACGGCGGCGCAGCTGAAGGCCGCGATCATCTCGACCGTCCGCGACGCCGAGGACGACGTCCACGCGCAGGGCGCCGGTCCCGTCGACCTGGGCAACGCGATCGACGCCGAGGTCTTCGGGCCGGGCACCGTCGACGCAGGCTCCTTCGACTGGCCCCACAGTGGACAGTCGCCGGTCACCGTGCCCGTCACGCTGACCAATACCAGCCGCTGGCCGCAGGTGATGATCGCTTCGGTCGAGGACCCCGTCGGCGCCGACGGCGAGCGCCTCGCCCGCGGCACGGTGTCCCTTGTAGACCGCGTGGTCGTGGTGCCGGGTAAGGGAACCGCGACGGTCCGGGTCCGCGTCGACCCGCGCAAGGTCCAGGACCTGGCGACCTACGGCGGTTCGGGCTTCCGGCTCGTCGTACGCGGCCTCGGTGAGAAGGTCGTGACGCCGGTCGGCTTCTGGTTGGCGCCGAAGACGGTGGACCTGACGGTCAGGACGCTCGACCGGCGCGGACTGGCGCCGTCGTACGGGAGCACCCTCGATCTGATCGGGATCGACCGCTACACCTACGATCTGCGCTTCCTCGACGGTGACGTCACCGAGCAGACCTTCCGGATTCCGGCGGGCACGTACGCGCTGAACGCGCTGATCTCCAGCAACGACCAGGGCACGACCGGAGAAGACGGCATCGCCGAGTCCCTGTCGTGGCTGGGCGACTCGGAGGCGACCTTCGACGAGGACACCGTCGTGACGCTCGACGCCCGGAAGGCGACCAGGCGCGAGGTGCGCGGCGACCGGCCGATGGAGTCGTCGTCGATCTACGTCGGTTACGGGCGCTGGTGGGGAAAGGCGGCGATCTCCGGCGGCATCGCCGGCGACCGCTACCTCGACGCGGTGTACACCATGGACACCGACAAGGCGCGGACCGGCGGGTTCGAGCTGGGCATGTACTACCGGATGATCGCGCCGACGGTCGCGCTGGCCAACAGCGCCGACGTGCCGCTCAAGCCGGAGTACCTCTACGACGGCACCAAACTCGACGGCTCGGCCACGACGGCCCTTGTGGACGGCGGGGACGGTTCACCGGAGGCCCTCGAAGCCGCCGGTGTGGCCGGGAAGTTCGTGCTGGTCAGGGTTTCGCGGATGTGGGACGTCCGGCCGGTGCTGGACGCGGCGACCGCGCTGGGCGCCACGGCCGTGCTGTTCGACCAGGACGTGCCCGGCCGCTGGTTCGGGTTCGGCGAGCTCACGCTGGTCCCGGGCCTGACGATCACCGCCGCCGAGGGCGACGCGCTGCGGGCGGCCCTGGCCGCCGGGCCGGTCGGCTTCGACTGGTCGGCGACGGCCCTGAGCCCCTACGCCTACAACCTGGCGTTCCACGAGGAGTCGGTGCGGTCGCCGAAGGCGCTCACGGTCCACGACGAGGACCTGGCCACGGTCACCGAGAACTGGCACGCGCAGGGCTCCTCGAAGCCGTTCAGCGACGCGGAATCCGCGATCCGGCCGCACTACGCCGGCGGCGGCTTCGTCAAGCAGGACGAGCTGCCGTCCGGGTTCAGCCGCACGGCGTACTACACCGCCGACGATGGGACCCAGTGGCAGCACAAGGCCGGTGACTTCATCGTCCAGACCTACATGGTCGACCGGCTTCGCACCTACGCCAAGGGGTCCCACCGCGAAGAGGACTGGTTCGCCGGTCCCGCCCGCCCGGGCCCGTGGCGCGAGGACGACGGCGCGTCCTACTACGTCGGCCTGCGCGAGTGGGACGCCATCGGCGTGGAGTTCGCGCAGTGGAGCGACTCCGACCCGAACCACGCCGGGTACGGCAACTTCCTGTCCGACTACGGCACCCTCGACCTGAAGGCCGACGGCGAGAGCCTCGGGGTGTTCGAGACCTTCGGGTACATGGGCGCCGCCTGGTACGTACCGGCCGGAACGGCGTCCTACGAGCTGGCGATGAACACGCGCAAGGGCTACACGGGCACCGGCGAGGAGCTGTCGGCCTCGACCGGAACGGTGTGGCGCTTCGACTCGTCCACTGTGGAGGGTGTGGGCGCACTTCCCATGCTGCTGCCTCAGTACGACTACGACGTCGACCTGTTCAACCACGCGGCGGCCGACTCCGGCTACCGCGTCGGGTTCAGCGCCATCGGCCAGCCCGGCTACCAGCCGGGCGCACTGACCGCGACCGCCTGGGCGTCCTACGACGAGGGCGCCACCTGGGTCGAAGTACCGGTGACGACCGACGGCGACGGCTTCGCCGCGACGGTGGACAACACCGCCGCCGCAGGCGGGTACGTATCGCTGAAAGTCGCGCTCACGGCGGCCGACGGATCGAGCGTCGAACAGACGATCATCCGGGTGTATGCGGTTTAGTTTGGGCGGCGCGAACGAAACCGCCTGAGGGGTAGGGGATCGGGCTCGGCCCGCCGCCGGTGCCAGGTCCCCGACCCCGGGGGCGAACGAAACCCGGGACTCGCTCTCAGCGGGCACGGGATCGGGCTCGGCCCGCCGCCGGTGCCAGGTCCCCGACCCGCGAGTCGACCGACCGGCCCGAAGGCGCGTGGGTGAGTTCTGCCGGGCTTACCCACGCGGAGGCGGGGATCCCTCGGGATCCCCGCCTTCCCTTCCCTTCCCCTCC
>Ga0307515_10013580_pt1 | contig 15200 bp, 11 predicted proteins | sample 17_EM_MG_FD_194513 | JGI IMG/M metagenome (GOLD analysis project Ga0307515, IMG submission 194513) | Populus trichocarpa ectomycorrhiza microbial communities from riparian zone in the Pacific Northwest, United States - 17_EM | ecosystem: Host-associated > Plants > Roots > Unclassified | place... | reverse complement strand
TCGGAATCTTTTTGCACCCAAAACGGCAATTTGCGCTCAAGATGGGAAGTCTATAGTTGAAGAGCTCTTGCTATTGAGTTACGGAAGTCTCAAATTTCTCTCTCCAAAACGCCATTTATACGCCAACCCAGTACCCTTGCTATGCAGATCCGCCAATTCTCAAAGACCTGTCCTCTCACTGCAGGAGTTCTTCGCAAGTCCAATCCTCATACCTTTGCCAAGTTAGAATTTCAGCTGCACAATGGCTCTGCACCACTCACCAGCCATCAGGCATATATCTCCGCACAATCAGGGGTATCTTCTTTTCTCTTAGCTCCTTGATGGCAATCTGAAGTGGATCCGTCTCTCCCTCCAAATCGACCAGAACAGGTGCATTCATACTAGAGATTCTCCAGTCAGTAAATTTCTCCCAAGTTTGTCCTCCCATTATTCGCAGCCTGTGAATACCAACCTGATCTGCAGCGCCCTTGTGCCTAGAATCCGAGCTCTCTCGTACTTCGTCATGTAGGGTGTAGTCGTCCGCTGATCGTGGGGAATCTTCTTGTCCTTCGGCGCCTTCTCTCCTCCCTTTCCTCGATTTGCAGCAGCAGCCGGATCCCCCGAGACAACAACACCACGATCGCCAGTAGGTAGAAGCTGATCGGGATTTTGCCCCACTGCAATATCGTCAACTTGGCCGTTGGTCTCGACATCGGGGTCAAATGGCTCCGCGGGCTCATCGGGATCGTATTCAGGCTCGGCATCGTCGTAGGCTGGGGAGAAGCTGTGTATTGTCCAGTGAGTGGATGTTCAGAGATAGAACGTCTGCAGCAGCCAAAAGCGCTGACTCACCCGCCATCACCACCGTCCTCGTTGTCTGACATGACGGCCAAGAGGATCGCAAATGCTTCTAGATGATTATGACAGTCGTTGAGAATTGTAGGAACTCGATTGCGGTACGACTGTGAGGTTGTTAAAAATTGATTTGCGCCTTCCAGCCCCAAGAAATTTAAGGTTTAGCGTCACTCTAGCGCCAATTCTCGCCAAGAGCTTATTCCGCCCCGCAAAAATAAATCTCGATTTCTTTTCTTAACAGCTCCAAAATATGTTCTCGCTGTCTCAACCTTGAAAGTGCTCAAAAATGGCCACCATTCCAAAAAAGAGGAAGGCGGCGAGTGGCTTGAACGAGTCTGCGAAGATGCTGCGTGTTGAAAACACACTCGAATCGTCGAATCAACTCCATCTGCCAAGCCGTCTGCTATTGGAATCAAGCAAAGCCGACAAAAACGCTTCGGAATTGGAGGTCGATGACGTAGAGGATAGATACAAGAAGAGCGATTCGGACTCCTCCGATGAGCACGAGACTGCGGACACGCCTGCCACTCCGTTTTCTCCTGCCCGAAAGAAGTTCCCATCCGAACTGAAGACTATCAAATGTACCTGGGAAGGCTGCGACAAGACTTTCAACCGGCCAGCCAGATTGACGGCTCATTTTCGATCACATACTAATGAGCGACCGTTTGTCTGCACCTACGAAGGCTGTGATAAAGCTTATCTCACGGACAAGCATCTACAAACCCACATCAAAGGCTCCCACACCCACGAACGTTCATACCACTGCGATTGGGAGGGGTGCAACAAGAGTTTTCTCACATCAACCCGTCTTAAGAGACATAAGGAGTCACATAAGGGCCATGAGAGATTTCGATGTACGGCTTATCCGCCTTGCAACCAAACCTTCAGGAAGCATCAAACTCTCCAACGCCATATCCGCTCGGAACATCTCGAGCTCGCTCCGTATCCGTGTACCTACATCGATCAGATCACGGGCGAGGCCTGCAATGCCGGATTTGACGGATCAGTAGGTCTCCGCAAGCACGAAGAGCGTGTCCACGGAGCCGCCCAATTCTTCTGCCCGCAATGCGTAGTTCTGGGAGCATTTGGCCCAGATGGAACACCCATCCATCTTGGTTTCACCACAGATACCCAACTCCAGTCTCACGTCAAGAAAGAGCATGCCAATTGCCCATTCTGCGACCTGAAGTGCTCCAGTCAGCGAGAGCTGCAAAACCATATCGACAGTCAGCATTCTGGCAAGTCATTGGAGGAACGAAAGAAGATATCCTGCACATACCTTGGTTGTAACAAGAAGTTCACCAAGCCCGGAAATCTCAAAATCCATATCCGCACCGCCCACATGGGAGAACGTTTCATCTGCTGTACCTTCGACCTTAGTGACTATCCGGATGTCAGCGACTTTGACACAGCAGATGCCTGTGGGAAGGACTTTGTCTCCAAAGCCAGTCTGGTAGACCATATCCGCAGTGCACATCTAAGCCTCCCAAGCATGGTTAACGCAAACCGGAAGAAGTCAGCGAAATCGGCTGCCTCGGACCAGGAATTTGGATCAGGCGATGACGAAGATGACTCAGAGGACGAGTACGTTGAGCAGCCAAGGAGAAAGACCAAGAAGCGAGGCGAGAAGCCAAGACAAGCAGAAATGGACGACATGCACGGTTTCCCAGACCACAGTACTCCATTTTCAGCTTTCGAAGGTGCTTTCCAGCCCCTTGATCAAGACAACCAAAGCTACAGCCAAGGTTTCGGCGGAGAAATGGGCGGAGAGGAGGGAAGAGAGGAGATTGGTGCATTATACGACCAAGCTGATATCGATTGGGAACTCCAGCGACGTGCTCTTGAAGGTGGAGCCTTCTGGATTGGTGCTGAAGAGACGCAGAAAAGTTTCAGAGGGGAAGCAGTGGATGAGTGGACGCAAGAGGAAATGGAGATGAGAAGACTGGTGGGCGATGATTAGCTTTCTTGGAGGCATTCTGAGGAGTATTCCGCCATCTCGAGCAACCCGATTGCTTGTGTTGCAGACGAGATTTTGGGGAGTTATATGCATTATGAAACCAAGAAGACAAAGAAAATTTGCGGCTATCGTTAGCAAGCACGCTGCAGCGCTCTGACCTGTAATGAGATATCGCCTCAATATACCAAGCTTTCAGGTACAATGAGGTCTCCTCCATCCAAGTCCAGAGTGAACATTGGCCTTAACACTTCTTGCTATAGGTTGCTTTGAATGTCCTGAAATTTTAATAGATTTAGATCATCCTGGTATGGGAGGTGAATCTCCTATCTCAAGTCTCAATGTTGCACATAGAGTCCCAGTAGCAATTCATCACATCATAAGGACACCGGGGTTCATTTCAATGGTGATTTGTGTGACTATCAGTACAGTAAACCCTTTCTAGCAGTACCTCACACCACACAGCTCACACTTCACGCCTCAGGCTCGTTCTCATCTGAACGCATCACAATCCCAACATAGCAGTGGTTTACCACTATAAACAACTCTGACAATCATAACGTCCGCCCAATGCAACAATCAAACAGCTCTTCCATGCAATCATCCCTCTGCCTCGCCTTAAAATTATACACAAAGGTTTTCTGAAGACTCTGAACAGTGAAGAGGAACTCCTCCCATGCAATGCAAGAACCCGAACAATAATCTCTCATGACACGTTGTCTGGACCGTGATGAATGGGGAGAAGAGAGAAGAGACCGTAGAGCTTCACCATGAAGTTGTGTCCTCGGACAGTGCCATCTTGCAAGCGAAGAATTTAGTTCTGCTGGCGCATCAGCTCCAAGAGTCCATTGGCAGCACGGCTCTTCACAACACTGCTCGTGGCTTCGTTCCAGATTGGACTGCCCAGTTGGGGAGGGTGGAGCATGCCTTGGCGTTGACGTGGGAGGATAGGGGTAGTGCAGCCTTCATTTTCACCTCCACGCGTCGCGTCGCGTTCCTTAGTTGGGGAGTGCTTGGTGATTTCTAGGTACGGAGGTGGCGAGGAGGCGACTCTGGCATGGTGTACTGGTCTCTTCTCTGCAGAAGGTGTTTGGAGCTGCGCCTCTGGCAGGACAGTCGAGCTTGAAGGGAGTGGAATACGGCGTTGCGAGGTGTTGGCTACACGTGGAAGGCGAGGGAGTTCTGGTGATGTGGAACTCAACGTCTTGATTTGAAGGCGAGATAGAGGGACGTCAATTTGGTTAGTTCGGACCTTGTAGCTAGCCAGCTTCAATCGCAGCCTGAGCGCTTCAGCTTTCTAGGAGAAGGTCAGAACCTCCAGAGGTAAAAAATAACTGGATGGAAGCTTACCTCGCGGATCTCCTCCATCGCCAATGGGACCGAGACGGAGAGAGCGAGTGTTGGGACAAGTAGTGCAGCAGGGAGAGGAACGTCGTCGGGCTCAGTGATGGTTGTGTTCTGCGAGTCGTCGAGACCAGTTTGACGCGAACCTAAGGAAGATGCTGGGGATGAAGCAACAGACGGCGAGCTTCGAGTATCATGTACCACAGTTTGCTATCAACAAAATCAGTACGGGGTCGCTCGCTAGTCAAAATTCTTAAACACATACTCGCAATGGTGGGGATTGAAGGACTGGGGCGTCATCAATGCCACCCCCGAAGGTTTGTCCGCCTCTTGGATCGGGTAGAACTCTTTCGCTAACAACCTTAGGTCTAGAAGTCGTCTTAACTCGCTTGTTTGGGAGTCCATCTGACGAGACGTCCGAGCATCTCTTGTTGGTACCCATCCAAGTCTCCTGGCGAACCGCAGCTCTCTCGGCAACACCCCTCGCATCTTGTTTAATTTCTGCTTGGAAAGATATATCTCCTACGTTTCGCGGCTTCACAGAACTACTAACTTCGAGTTTGGATGGCTGCATAGCAGCTCTGGCAGTGGGTGTATTGACATTGAGGTCACTGAGCACGCGACGCGTGGGTGTGGAGGATGCCATTGTTCCGGGGCAAGGAGAAACCCAAGGATGTTCGAGTTTGTGAGGCTGGGGAAGGTGCAGTCTCGAGCGAACTTGTCGTGAGGAAGGCGCGTTTGTCCTAAAGCGCGATGGGGTGAGTCTATGTTCGCGGGGCAGTGAGGCATGGGGCTTACTTGTTCTAGAGCAAATAAAGAGCCTGTTCAGTGTGTCTTTACTACAAGAAGAAGAGGCAAAGATCTCTAAAGTAGCAACGCTGTTAAGAAACAATTGGTGGACGTTTGAGTCGCGTCAAAAGATTGTTGGTGGAAGTCTTTTGGTCTCCTTCGCGTCGAGGTTGATATCAAAGACAATCCCAGCAAGCGATTCTTAGCGACCAGAAGCCTCTGTCCGGTCCGCGATCGCTACCCGCTGGCCCTTGCTCCGTCCGCTAGCAGCCACGCTAAGATCGACACTCAAAACAGCTGTCAAAAGCAAAGGGTAGTTAGATAGGGGTCCATGGGGCTAGGATGCCACCGTTCTGCTGCAAGGTAGCTAGGAGGAATTCTGAGGGAGGGAGTTAATGAGAACCATCGTATCAGGGAGATTTCTAATATAGCTAATCTTGAGTAGTCAGGGGATAATGTCCCGCTTCATTCATAATAGGAAATGCAGAAGAACCCCCATATATAGCTATGGAAAAAGATAATTTAGATTCCCAAAATCCCACTCATGCGCATCATAACCCCCACCCAATAGTATATCCCAAATAGTACAAGTCCCGTAAAATCAATCGTAAATACACAGGAAATGCTGTGCAAACTCGACGCCGATTACCGGTAGGCCTATTCCATACATTCCCCAAAATATCCTGTCCAATTGACAGTATGACCCTAACGCCTGACGTGCTTTTCCATGGTATATCTTTCCTCGGTCCTTGCTCCTTCCCGCATTTTCATCCATACAAAATAACTCCAAAATACAATCATCTAAGCCCAAAACACTGCCTAGTCGGCTTGCATAGAATAAAGGGAAGTATCAAAAGAAAATGGCTTGTCCAATGCAGAGATATCCATCATATCATCCCATGCCTGCAAGCTGGCCATTTGTTGGTCATCATCAAACATTGTCAAATCATCCACACTATTGACATTGAAGCTGTTCATGTCGAACAACCCATCAAATTCGCTCAGGCCAAATGGCATCCGGCTATCATCAAAGCCATCAATGTTGATATCTAGCCCAACACCTTCTGAGATGTCACTATTAGGTTCGGACACTCCGTCCTTACTCGATTCCGGCGTGTCGTTGGGGGTGATCGAGCGGTAGACGTTGAGATCCGAGATTGCCCCACCGGCTCCGGTCTCGAATGGTTGGAAGCTGTGCAGGAGTTCATGAGGATCGATAGTGGCATTTGCCCAAGGAACCAAGATGGCAGTTTCCTGCGGCGCTTGCTTGCCCAAATCCTTCTGTCCTGCTTGAGGTTTTGCAGTTGCGTCCTTTGCTGCACCATTTTTTGACTGAGTGTTCGGTCTAGCGCTGGCAGCACTGCCTTGGCGATTCATAGAAGCTTGTCGGTTCATTGGTGTGCCTGCTGCAGGAGTAGTTTCTGTCTTTACATTCGGCGTCTGCCCTTGTTTGGAGCCACTTGCAACCATCTTCGTTGAATCCTGAGTGGATGCGATGGCCTTTTTAGCCTGCCCATGAGAATCTAGACCCAAGATAGCAGCTAGGTTCTCTTCGGCATATTTCGAAGGGTTCTCGAGAGGCCTAATGTGCTCTTCCTGGGTATGGCGCTTCAGGTCGTCTTCGTTGTCAAAGCCAACGGTGTATCGATCGCAATCAGGCTCTGAGCAACACAGTGAAGGCTTTAGGTGTGATTTCGAGTCGACTGGCTGTCGTTTCACATCGGGCGATGCCGCCTTGGGCACTTGAGGAGAAGATGTAGAGCCAGGAGTACCTTGACCAGGGGCAGCTGTTTGCTTCTGCTTCTTTCGAGCAGGTGGGAGCTGCAAATTGTCTTGTGTGACGGTCGATTTGCCAATGTAGGATGGTGCTCCGTGAGGCGAAGTTGCTCCAAAATGAAACGGAGCTTGCTGTGTTGTTGGGGCTGCCGGGGTGTGAGAGCTGCGGCTGTTCGATCTCTGATGCAGCTTATTCAGTTGTTGCTGTTGCTGCTGTAGATTGGCCGCATTCAATGGAGTTGGCACACTTGGAGCCTGAGCAGACTGTGAAGCCTGAGGCGCTGGTTGAGCAGCAGACGTCGAGGATGGTTGAGATTTGGCGGCCTCTTGTTTCTTCATATTGGGGAATCTAGCACTTAGATCCGCTACCATACCATTCAACATCTGTCGAGTGCTCTCAATCTCTTTAGGCATGACAGAAAAGGTGTCTTTGAGCTGCGTCATTGCGAGACCATCACGAAACTGCTTCGCAAGCCGCAAGCGCTATATTGTATTAGCAGTGAACTTGAACAGTCCAAATAATGGTAGGTAACTTACAGCCCGGAAAAACGCCCGAGTCCGCACGTCGTCAAGTGTAACTAAGTACCATCGTAAAACGACACGTCCAACATTGTTCAATGGCGGGACTATCGCTTTCAACAGCTCTTCCGTAGATGCCTTCGTATCTGGATCCATAGGGATATCAGGCAGTGGTTCTTTGCCCCGTTCCTCTTCTTCCCTCTGGATAGCCCGAAATTTGGCGTGCTGTTCCGGATTTGGTTGACCAGCACGGTTGGCATTGGGTTGATTCGCCCCTTGTTGCTGGCTCGCTTGCGCTCGCATCATACCCTCATATTTCTTTCGGTTTTCAGGGTCGAGTGCAGCTACTTGCTCTCGAGTTAGATTTCCACGAACCTGTTGGTTTGGTTGTTTAGGTTGCTGGGTTTGCTGAGGTGCTGGCCGAGGAATCTCAACGACATCGTCGCTACTTGCACGCTTCAAATTCTTGGCTGGTGGGGCTGGCGATGAATTCCGTGCTTGATTGCGGCCGGCTGGTGGCTGTGGGCGAGCAGCACGAGATGCAGTTGCAGCGCTCGCATTGGAATTTGGCAGTTCAGGACCTGGTTGAGGTTGTTTTTGCTGAGGTATTTGAGCTGGCATTACTGCTGCAGCTGGCATGGCATTATTGGCATTCTGCATTGGTTGTCCCGGCTGCTGAAGTTGTTGCCCGTTCTGCTGATTCATACGTTGTTGCTGTTGCATTTGCATTCGCCTCAAGGTTTGTTGTTGTTGAAGCTGTAATTGCTGAGGCGTCATTTGTTGCTGCTGTTGCATCTGAGCTTGATGATTCCTCATGAAAAAAGTACGGATCTGCTCATCGGTTGCTTGAGCCATCTTGCCGCTAGGATGATTTCGAATATTTATGATCTCTTGGGGGGTCGGTCCTCGAACGCCCGGTAAAGGAACATTCATTGGGTTCGGCACTTGCATTGGATGCTGACCCATAGGAGCAACTGGAGCTGCTAACCCTGGAGGGACTGTCGGCATACCAATCTGACCACCTGGGCCGCCTGGTTGCATTTGTCCTGGCTGGCCCTGTGCCTGATTTCTGCTCCTCACCATTGACTGGTAGTGTAGCTTTTGAAGTCCTTTCATCGATTCGAGCATGTCCGGTCCTAAACCTGGACTTGACGCAACCCATTGCTTCAATTGTCCCCATTTCTTGACTTCCGGAGGAATACCTTGCGGCATGGAAGCATGGCCTCGGAAAACAGGCGGAATGTCGAAATTATCCATTTGGGCCATAGTACGCTGCTCATTGGGGCCAATGCTCTGTTGCATGGCGCGTTGTTGCATGGGGTTTTGTCGCATCGCGTTCATTTGTTGTTGGAGGAGAAGTTGTTGTTGTTGTGTATTCATGCCAGCTGCCATGTTCTGAGGAGTCCGTTGGCCTGGGTTTGGGATCATGCCGAAAGGGGCAGCATTTTGGGGATTGAATTGGCCAGGTTGTGGAACTTGAGGACCCGGCCGGACCTGGCCGTCTACTTGCTGCATTGGCATTTGTGGCCTTCCTGCGCTTTGCATATTGCCATTGACCTGTTGCTGCCTTTGCTCGTGCCATTTATTTACTACCTCATTCAACTTATCCGGGGGTAAGGTAGCTAGACGTTGCTGCTGTTCTGGGGCCATATTGGCGAACATGGTAGCAGTCAAACCTCCCGGGGGGAACGCGTTTCCTTGCCCTTGTGCTCTCTGGTTTCCTTGTATGAACCGTGGATCAAGTGGTTGTCCAAATTGGGCGTTCGGATTCACTTGTGGCGGCTCAGGGTTCATCTGTTGAGATGGAGTCCTCAGGGGCGTATTGAGCGTACCCATAGCGGGGCTCTGTTGCGGTGGCATCGGGCCAGATCCCATTCCGCCAGGTTGACCTTGGAGGCCAAGTGCCTGAGCTTGTTTTTGAGCATTTATTCGTGCTTGAACTTGGGACTGCTGCTGCTGTTGCTGTTGTTGTTGGGCATGCTGCAGTCTTTGTTGCTGTACTTGCTGGGCATTGAGCATTTGTTGCTGTTGCTGAACCCTGGGATTGGGGTTCGCTGCCCCTCGCTGATCGTTCATATTCATCGCCTGGCCCGGCATGACGCCTGGTTGCGGGGTTCCATTTCGAGGGGCAACGCTCGCTGGTACAACCATTTGCCCGGCCTCCTGCGCTATTACACCTTGCTGCTGCTGCTGAGCGGCGAGATTCTCCATATTGATGAATGATGCGAAATCTCCATTGCCGGCCATCGACGTCGGTGGTTGAGTCTGTCCATTCAGCGGACTTGGATTCATAGACCCTCGCTGTTGCATAGGTGCTCCACCAGGAATGTTCGTTGGTTGCGCAAGCTGCTGCGCTTGTTGTGCCAGCCGAGCCTGCTTCTCCTGGCGTAAACGATGCATAGCCTGGTTCCGATAGTACAGAAAAAGGGGATCGACGCCTTGTGCCTGGTACTTTTGGAACTGTTGCGGATCCATACGTGATTGCAGTGACGCCCTCGTGGTATTCTTCTCCTCCTCCGATGCCTGAGACATCAGCCTATTCGTCAGATCCATTACCAATGCAGTATCCTGTGCTGACATCTGTTGTTGACCATTTGGTTGCCTCCCAGGAACATTTTGCTGCCCTTGTGGCGGCTGATTCTGCTGCATAGACATTTGGAATTGCTGCTGCTGATTGGGTGTCATGTTCGGAGGAAGTCCTTGGTGCTGCATGCCCATTGGGGCCTGTTGCTGAGGTTGCTGTCCGGGTAGAGGGGATGCTTGCATCTGGTGTTGAAGATGTGAAAAGCCCTGTTGCGCAGGTTGAGGGGTGGGCCTCGGGCCCTGGCGCTGCATGCCATTTTGGTTCATCATCATCTGTTGAGCCTGGACAGCTTGCTGCGCCTGGGCTTGGGCTTGGGCCTGAGCTTGGGCTTGAGCTTGTGCCTGTTGATTAATAGACTGCTGCATGTTGGCCTGATTTTGATTCCGTCTCTCCATTAACTGCTCCAACTTCATCTGAACTTCACGTTTGTATTGATCCTGCTCTCGTTAGCGACGTGTCTCACCATTAAACATTCCTCGCTGCACACCTTATTCGGGGACTTCTCGAAGATTTCTTTCTCGAATCTGATACCAATCTGGATCATTCGATTCAAGTCTGGAGGGTTCGGCTGGCTTTGGCTTGCAAGACGGAGATTTCCAATTCTGACAAGAATTATGTCAGTCCAAAGTATGAATTGGAAGTTAAATGCGCTTCCACACCCAGAAGAACTCACAAGTTGAATATCAGCCCCATGCGCTCTTGAATCTGCACTGAAGCTTGCCAGCCGCTCAGAGGTCCCGTCTGCTGGTTAAGGGTTTGGAAAATCAGCTGCTGAATCTGACCGGATGCATTCGGACCTTGCTGCTGACGTTGCTGTTGTTGCTGCTGCTGCTGCTGCATTTGCTGCATCATCTGCCCAGGTCCGCCCATGCCCATTTGTTGTTGGAAGTTCGCCGCCATTTTGAGAGCGGGCGTGGCAGCGCCACGCTCCTACAAAGAGGAGGTCCGACTCGAAAGGCTCGTGAACCAGCCTTCGTAGTGAATGTGGAAGTGCAAAATCAGTCCGTTGAAGAGGCGTAGAAGTGGTGAAAAGATCAAAGCCTAGATCCAAGGGGGAAATGGAGCGGCAAGTGTGTAATCGCAGCGACAATAGACGGGCAGCCGTGAAGTGACATGCAGGAAGCCTATACCGGTTCCGTTACGTCCACATGAGCCAGAACTTGTGCTGCGTGAGAATTCTGGTATTGGAAAATCGTGGGTTCGTTTGCGACGCAAAATGAGGTGTTCGAATCGATTGGAGAGGAGTGTGAGGCTGTATGCTGTAGGCAGACGGCGGGACGAGCGACGAATTCTCTCGAGGAGGAACTGCGGGCGCCCGAGATGTCCAACTCATAGAACGATCGGAGATGCGAATGGGAAGAGATATACTGCAGCGGCGGATGGGCAGTGGGAGGGCGACAATGTAATGCGTGCTTGGACAAGATGAGACAGACTGATGAATCGCTAAACGCAGGCTAAGTTGTTCCGGCGAGAGGACGAACAGAACGGGGAAACGAAACGGGCTCGCGAGTACGGCAGACAGTCCGGTGCGAAGGTCGAGTCGAGGGTGGTAGCAAGCCGGTGCCAGTGTCGGTGTCGGTGCCAGTGCCGCCGTGCGAGGAGAGTGAAGGAGAAGGGGATACGGTATGGATTGTGGTGTTGTCGATGAGACTGCTGGACAGGAAGTTCAAGGACGGGCGCGCAGCAGGGGAGCCCAAGCGGGCGGCTTGCCAGGACTGGGAGTGGGAAGCTAAACTACGAACGAACAAGCCAATATTTTCATTTCGCTGCGAGCACGCACATTGGCCGGCATGGCTCTGGCCCTGGCTCTCGCCCTCCTCTCTCTCACGCTCACCCTCGCCCTCACCGTCACCGTCACCAGGCTATGTCGAGCAGAAATACTCAATAATCAGCCCTGCGCGAGATACAGTTTGAATGATGCGATGGCCTGCGGGGTCTACGGAGTCTACGGACAAGGGACGACACTCACCTCACTCCCTCACTCACTCTCTCACTCAGCGCAGTGCGCGGCTGAAGAAGACAAGAGAGAGCAGCGCTGTCGAGGACGGCGAGGGGAATCGAATCGATCTTCGCTGCTGAAAAGGGTTTCAGCTTTTTGCGTCCAGAAATCCCCCGAGACCTGTCACGCCGAGCAAAAAGAAGTGAGGCAAATTGTTCGCCCCAGGACTCCCTCCCCTCTGCGCCATTGGCCGTGACGAGGCCAGTCATTGCACTCATCCTCCTCCTGACACATCTGCTGAGCGGGCAGTGATTTATTGCAGCCTGATTGCCCCGTTGCTATGGTCTCCTCTGCTCTGCTCTGCTCTCCTCTCCTCTCCTCTCCTCTCCTCCGTGCTCCTCATGCTCTGCGCTGTGCTGCGCTGCTCTGGCTGGAGATCCGACGCCGTCCGCTCCCCAAGCCCTGCGGCGTCTCTCGAAATGATCGAGGCACATGCGGCGCGATCAATCGAGGAAGGGGAGTGCCTGCGCACGCACGCCAGTGGCTGGCCCCGGGGTCACTCGGAAGATGGATGGGGTGTGGGATGCATGTCGGTCTCGAGTTTCGCAATCATCGAGAGATTAATCTCTGGACAACAGATTGAGCTGGAAAGATACAGTACTGTACCGATCGCGGCCCGGATGATCGTCCGAAGCAGAGTATATCTCCCTGTGTTGGAATCCCGCCTCGCGTTTGAAGCCCTGCTGCGAGAAATGGCGGAGTGCGACGGGCCTGCAGTGCTCAGATCAATCCAGATCCTGCCCAGCGATGCATCGCTATCCATCTCCCATCTCCCATCTCCCATCTCCTCGTCCCATGAGCCACCCATGTCTGAATGATCGCCGTGCGGGACGCCCTGGAAGCCCTCGCACGCAAGGACGCCAGCGTGGCCAGCACCCAGCAAGGCTCAGAGGGCAGCACTTCGTACAGTACATTTACCCAGGAACGACACCGCCAGGGACGCAAGTCTCTCTACAACTTGCCCCATGGAAGTGCACATCGGCGGGAAGACCTTTGCAGCACCGCCAAAACGATTCTTCTGGAGCGACGTCCGCGACTCCGCCAGCGATGTCGAGTCCAGGCTCCCAATCAGTCTCAGCCCTCCATCTCCTGTTAGCGTTTGAGCAGGGGGCCTCTGCCGCCGGTCATCGATTTGGGCGACAGGGCTGCGCGCGAGCAAGGTCCCTCACTGGTCTGTCGCGACCTCTGCCGAGCAGCCCTCCCTGGCCCTGGCTCTGTCTCCGCGTCGCACGACGTACAAGGGATGTACCACCAAGTCTCAAGAGACCGCTGTTCTGCACCTTCAGACTTGTCTTGCAAAATCTTCGCACCATCTTGCTGAATGAAGTAGCAGAGTCAGAATCGAAATCGCGTGTTTCTTCCAGAGCGGCAGCGGCAGCGGCAGTCCAAGTGGGCTCCCAGCACGGGAACAAGCGACCCCTCAGTGGGGCAGAACACGGGCACCAGGGAAAAGGGGCTGTCACGTGATGCCAACCTGAAGCCTGCTCTTCTTCGTATATTTGAGCGCACCGACAAGCCTCCCCTCATTCAACTTGAAGCTTCGTGCCTCCGTGAGATGCTAGTCTGATACGTTGGTCGTTCACTGCCAGCTGGGTTCGTGAGGTGGGGTCATGTGCAATATTCCAAAACTTGTCGTTGAAATATGACCGCTCGGCAAATCATGTCACATTCCTGTCGTTCTTGGCTACACGAGCCCCCGTGTCTTTAGCATTCGCCACGCGGAGAGAGCTTTAGCCCGCATGTCTTGCCTTGGTTGAAAATGAACCGGGTATAATCTCCCCTCGCGAGTGAGTTCCTGAGCAGGTGTGGGGGGACGGCTCGACCATCCAGGGGGAGGTTGGAAGAATCACGATAGCTCGACAAAACCACACCGCGCTTCTGTTTTGATAATTCCATAACTCTCTCGTTGACTCAAAGTGAGGAAATTCTCAGCCGGAGTCATGACAGCTCACGTTTTCGCAGAGTGTCACGGGGTCCTTTTACTAACGGCGAGTAAATGGATTGATGGTGTCCTCATCTATTTGAAATTGACTTTATCACGCGATTTTATACCACCTGCTTCTCGTGAGGCACCATCTGAAATCCTCCTCGACGTGGGCGGTTCGAGGCTGAGTGCAGTTGCCTGCAGCACTGCCACATCCAGCAGCAAGGCTACTTCATCCAAACTCCCTTATTCGATCAGCCTTACCGTCCTGTAGTACTTACGCAGACCATTCTATGCTGTCATTGTGAAGTCAAGGCGAATGCCAGTGACTTCACTGTTCGCTAACTGTTATACTAGATTAACCCAGGACAGATTCTGTGAGAGCTCACACCAGAAATCTATCTCCCTGGGAGAAATTCAAGGCCCGAAGTTTATCACAAGAGTCTAAAGCGAGCTTTATCAGCAGTATATAATGTATTTGTTTTGTATAGAAGTGAATTCAATCTCACCTTATAACCCCTCAGAATACTGGGTATGGGTTCAAGTGAAGGATGAGGAAGCACCAAACGAGACACAAAATCTGCCCTAAGATGCCCAGTCTCTGGAAAATCGAGGTTTTGCTCTCTCTCGGATATCTTCTCCGAACCGTATGCCTGTCAAACATTTCCGACAAAAATGGCACATTGTCACCGTCTCCTCCTAAGTCGCGCTCAGGTCATCAGTTGGCCGAAGACCTCACCCATCCCCTTTCCCGGATCAACCCCTGTGCGCCACACCCGCTTATCAACGTCGAAGCCCAAGAGTGGGAGCATCCACAATTTTCATGCATATATCCCCACAAATGATAGAGGAAACACAGGTCGTTGACTTTTGGTGACATTCCTAACGTCATTCCTTATTGCGCCTAGTAGAAAACATGTTGCGTTCTTCTGAGCAGCTACGAGCTTGGATACTTTGGCAGATCGCCGCTGAATTGAGGCATGGCACGGTCACCTTTTATATCCATTGAGCGAAACTTTGAAATTCTCCTTGACGGCTATTTCATCCTCGATGTTGCATTATTCTCCTGCATATTGGCATATTGATGATGAGGATCTTGGCCCCTTTTGTCTTTCTGGCAAGCTGACGTACCTGCCTATCTCGTTGGTTTTCCTATCAAACGGCATGTCATCCATTTACCTTTCCAGACCGCTGCCCAAATCCGGTCCCTGAATCCCGGCTGTTTGGTTCCTTGATGTGTCAAACACTTCTTATCGAGTATCAAAGACTTCAACGCGATATGAGTTCATCTCCCCAGCGGGAAAATCGTCAATCTTCGCCATTTTTGCTGAAGGGACCTGGGAGTGACAACACTCCGACGCCTGTGTGTGCAGTCTCGGTACTCTCTCTTGCTCAGTCTCTGTAACTTAATTCTTACTACATTACTGGTCTGCTTCATACAGTCTATTAGTCTATGGATCAATGCTTCCTATCTCAC
>Ga0307515_10013579_pt1 | contig 15200 bp, 21 predicted proteins | sample 17_EM_MG_FD_194513 | JGI IMG/M metagenome (GOLD analysis project Ga0307515, IMG submission 194513) | Populus trichocarpa ectomycorrhiza microbial communities from riparian zone in the Pacific Northwest, United States - 17_EM | ecosystem: Host-associated > Plants > Roots > Unclassified | place... | reverse complement strand
TCTATCTTGACCTTTGTTCCTCGATACGCACTTCGAGTTCAGTCCAGCAACATTCACATCACCTGCGTCCGACCCCGCCCGTTACACCCAGCCTGTTTGGCTGTGCGCTCCCAAGTACTCTTTTACAACACTTTGAAGTATACTCCAGATTTCACTTGAACGTACACTGTTAGGCTGCTTGGCTATATCCTTCCAAGAACACTCCCAATAAGTGCTCTCATGGGCAGATTATCAACTGAGCCCGGATGCAGAAACTTGATCAGTAGCACGAACCTGAAGCTAAGGGAATGAGGCGGGGGGGTATGGTCCCTGAAACAATGACATTGGCCAATGTCGTAGTCAGAACATTATTGTTATCGCGCCTACTGCAATGGGATATCACAATGTCTCATGGTATTGGTGTTGATAATTGCAGTCTTCAATGCTGTCAGAAATGGAGACCATTCGATCCTGGAGAGAGCAGATCTCCAACTCTGATTTTTGCGTGGAATTGGTTGGCCACTTCTCCTGAATTTTGAATATATCTCTGCACCGTCATTGACAGGCTGATCAATAGTATGGTGGTGATGACGATGATGGTGACGGTGAAAGCAATGCATCAGGAAAATGTGAATCAGTCCGGAAGCAACACGCAATCCTCCCAGACACTCAGGGTGACCTCACCAGTGCTTCTAAGTACTTCTAGATGCTCCCAGACCCCCCTGGAGCTTTGCACAGTGCTCTCAGACTCTACCAGAGCATTTTCAGGATGCTTTGAGATTTGACTTAGAGAATAGTCAAATGTTGGAACTCCTGAGACCTCTGCGCAGATCAGCGGGAGACTTCGAGAGAAGCTGAGTCGGCTGCACAGCTCTGCAGGATACTTCGAGGGCAGCCGAGACTGCTGTGCAGCTGTGCGGGAGACTTGGTCCCATATTCTCACAGCAGTGGTTCTTACATATCCACAAGCCATTTCGTCTTGTCATATTCATCTTTGTTACAGTCACCAGATTCGCTACATCATAATATGGCATGTATCATTTAAGTCTCTCTATATATATACATACGGTCAATCTGGCCGCAGATGGTACTGGAGCATAATCAGAGACGCACCTGGTCACGCCCATTGAGAGCACATAGAGATGCACAACTCGGTGGCTGTTGTGGTGAAACGAGGGAGCTAGATGGCAGAGAGCCCACCATCAACACTCCACCGCACCTCTTGCGACATCCAAACGGAATTCATGAGAACAAGGGGTTCTGGTTCGAGGAGCGTAGGAATCTGGTGAGGAGATATGATACTACCTGGCGTTGAAGATCCACACGATTGGGTGGATCCACAAAATCTCGGACACAGCGAGTGAGACCAAAAGTTGGGAAAGATAGAGTGTATATTGATTGTATGATAAGATGAGATGGAACTGAGATGTCTATCTACTCCGGGGTCTGCCGAATGTATACTCCCCGTCACTCTGTCTACCTCCGTTACCCCTGTATCTCCGTCCAACCGCCGTCCCTACTTGAACATGTACTTTTAGGCCATGATCGAGTGTGTTTGGAGATGCACTTGGAGACTGAGATCGGGTGAACTCAGAGATGTACTTGGAGGCCGGGATCGAGCGAATTTGGTGATACACTTGGAGACCGACAGATCGAGTGAACTCAGCAATGCACTTGGAGGCCATGATTGAGCGAGTTTGGAGATGCACTTGGAGGCCGAGATTGAGTGAACTCAGAGATGCACTTGGAAGCCGTAATGGAGTCTGTTGGGAGATACACTTTGAGGCCATGATCAATCAAGATTGGAGGAGTACTGGGAGGCGGTTGATCTGGAGGCGATTGATCTGGAGGTGATTGATCTGGACGCGATTGATCTGGAGGCGATTGATCTGGAGGCAGTCAATCGGAAGGCACTCAATCTGGAGGCAGAGAATCTGGATACAGTGAATCTGGAGGCGGTAGATCAGGAGGCATGTGTGATGGAAGCTGAGACTCTATTCATTGGTTAACTCGTGATTGTGGGAATGTACAGAATTGAGTACAGCACGGTCCGCTGAGAGACAGGCTGGGAGCGGGAGATAGTCAGTCTTGGGATGATGCAGTACGCGGTCTATGCAGTCCTCAGTGTATGCTGTACTTGGTGTATGCTGTACTTGGTGTATGCTGTACTCGGTATATGCTGTACTTGGTGTATGCTGTACTCGGTGGATGCTGTACTCGGTGTATGCTGTGCTCGGTGATAACTCTTGATCAAGGCATGGAGAGATAGAGAGGGATGACTCAACTTCATGTTCTTAGGTGACGGCAGAGTTGAGAGGACGAGACGGAGAGAGATGGGAAGAGTTGGGGTAAAGAATCATGAGAAATTAGGACTGAAGAGAATTCGGTGTGCGAGTCAATTTAATATCCCTGATACGTCAGGTACAAATCCTGATCCGGCGTGTGATCACACCGATATGAGGTCTTCTAAACTCAATGAGGTAAGTCGTACCCTAATTTCTCATATCCGCTCGTATCCTCCACATTGTTCTCATCATCATCCCCCATCCCTGTATTTCTCGTCCACAACTCTACCATCATCGCAGAACACAATGTTAAGTCATCCCTCTCCATCCAGCCATGCCTTGATCATGAGTCGACACCGACTACAAGCATACACCAAGTACAACATACACCCAGTACAGCGTACACCGAGTACAGCGTCCACTCAAGATTGTTTGTCTTCCCTTCATTCTCATGATTACGAGTTGACACCTGAATGTAGCTTCAGCTTCCGGCATGCCTCCCTACACGATCCACTGCCATCAGCCAGCTCGCCATGGGAGCTCGAAGGTAAAGTCACCTCGTCACATTCCCACATTTGCAAGTCAACTAACTGATGAATAGAGTCTCAGCACCCGGCGCCCCGTCCATCGACCGCATCAAAGTGCATCTCCAAAGTCACTCGATCTCGGCCTCGAAGTGTATCTCCAAACTTGCTCGATTACGGCCCTCAAGTTCGCACGATCGTGGCGTTCAAGTGCATCTCCAAACTCCCCTGATCATGGCCTCCAAGTGTATTTCCTAACAGGCTCGATTACGGCCTACAAGTTCGCACGATCATGGCCTCCAAGTGATTCTCCACACTCACTCGATCATGGCCTTGGAGTGTATCTCTGAGTTAGCTTGATCGTCATTTTCAGGCGCACCTCGAATTGTTCTCAAGCACCACCTGCCGCCAGTCCAGATATATAGTGTGTAGATAGCTAGCTATATAGATCGATGAGAATATAAACTGAATACATGAGTTCTAAAAATCGTTGAACGACAAGTAGTATCTATGATCTCCAGGCGCACCAGCAACGTTCTGAAAGAAGATGTCGTTTTCCCAGTCTGCTTTACAGTGATCCGAGGTGCTCCCAGGTGCTCCGAGGTTTGTCGTCGGCGCTCCCAGGCTTATCGTCGGCACTCCCAGACTTCTCGTTGGCGCTCCCAGGCCTATCGTTGGTGCTCCCAGGCCTATCGTCGGCGCTCCCAGACTCGTTGCTGGCGCGCTCAGGTGCTCCCAGGTGCACCCAACGTTCTCTCCGGCGCTCTAAGATGTTCTTAAACTTATCACAATCACTCCCAAGGTGCTCCTGTACCAGTCTTCAGATATCCCAGTTACTCCGAAGGCCGGCCGGTTGTAATGGCACGGCTGTACGTGACGTGTCCAGGGCCGGGTAATACCCGCTTTATATAGTCGGCTCGCCACGAGCCTTAGATCTCTAGCGATAATCTTACCTTAACTACCTTTCGACTACTCTACAATATTGACATCCACGTTTGCAACCGTATCTACTGATATACCTTCCTACGAGGCCATACACGGGCGTATGCCTTTACACCGGTGTGGTGGTAAAACAGCTCCCACTACTCCAACGCCATGCATCTGAGTAGGTACGTGACTGGGTTAAGGGTATCGCGGCTCTGCATCACGCCATCGACAAGGTTGAAAAACCTTTGCTGGACGGCATCCGACACCACGATCCAGAGACCCCACCAATCACGTACCAATCATCATCTCATCTGTTTTCTTCTTCCCTCTTTTGTTTCTTAGTCCTAGCCAATCAACTATCTCGCAGCGGCTACTCCCTCCCTACGCTCCTCGAAACGAAACCTCCATTTTCGTAACTTCCTACGGAAGCTACCGTGTGCGATCTCCTGATCCTCGATTTCCGCCACCAATGGTGCTCTGAGTCGGCGGTTGTTTCGGAAAGCAGAGCACGGGAAAGAAAGCTGGCAGCGAGAGACAGACAACAGCGCGACAATACGGACGTGGATGGAATTGACGCGATAGGTCTGAAAAACTGGGCTGCAAGCAGAGACTACACCACAGCGACAATTGAACATGAATCAAGCACGGAGGACCACGAGGCAACGACAGATCGACGAATAGAAAGCGGGAGAATCGAAGACGAGGATACAGGAATCGCACTCAGAAACGCGTTGATTTGACTCCTACTGAGGGCTGAGCCACCATCAGCATCACGAGAACCACCCCTAGGAGCAATCTTACCACAACCTTACGCCCACATATATGACAGGCGGGCTTGGAAGCATGGAGATCTCACGGCTACTTGTTGAGGCCATCTCGGCTGCCAGCACACAGCGGAATCAGATCTCACATCCGTATAGTCCAGGGGCGCCTATCTTTTGTTGCTCTGACGTGACAATGTTCCTCCACAGGTACGTGAGCCTCGCCGCCTTCACTAGTACCGATCCCTCTAGCTCCGGTGCCGTTCCGATGTTCCCGTACTACTGTGTGGAAGACTCCGACGTTCGAGACACGGTTGTCATGATGCGCGGATACGTGGAACGAGATTGGTCTGTACTCAGGCAAGAGATGTTGGACGCGTTTCGGCTGGCTGATAGTCGATCCCGGGACGTCATCTACACACGTCGATATCTCGAGGATCTCTGCGCCCGGTTCGGAGGTCGACAAGATACGGTGACTCTTACGTCCTTCCTTCGCACGTACGACTATATCAGTGGAGTAGTCACCGAGCGCGGCATGATGGTCGAGTATGAGAGGACAGAGATGTTGCTGCATGCGCTTTCCAAGCCACTCTGGAGGAAGGCGATCGCTAAGCTTGGTCTCAACTTGCTCGAACCCCGTACATTTCAATACGGCAAGCTTAAGGGCTGGATCGCCGCGAGAATCGGTGCTGCGGAGGCCTTGACAATGTTCGATTTTCTTGCTCCTGCCACACCGCCCCTGACAACTTTCCCGGCTCTCGCAACATCTCCGACTTCGATAGCTTCTCCTGCGCCGCTGGCTCCAACGGCTTCGACCTCTTCCACGGCTCCCACAAGTACTTCGGCATTCCCTGTTTCTTCGACTCCGGCAACTGCCAAGACTCACATGACTTCTCCGGCTCTCCTGGTGTCCCCGGCTCCCACGGCTCCCACGGCTTCCACGGCTTCCACGGCTTCCACGGTTTCCATGGGTTCCACGGCTTCCACGGTTCCTTTGGCTTTCGCAGTTGCCGAGATTCCCACGACAACTCCCACGGCTAAACAATATACCATCGGTGCCGGACTGACTGTATGACTGGGAATAATCCGTGTTGAGCCACCTCGAGGCCCGCCTGTCCGTTGACACTGTTTTGTGCAGCCCAAGCACCGTCAGGAGTCTGCCCTGCCGAACGGTCAAGTACCTAACCAGCAGCACCGTCCACAGCCCAACCCGCGGTCCAATCGAGAACCCGCTCCTCCAAACAGTGATGCAGTCGTCCAGCCGCCACCATGTCTACATCCTGTACAACCGCAGCGAGATGTTCCACCTTGCTACTACTGTGAAGGCCAACATCACCTCCGGAAGTGTGTCGATTTGCGTACCGACCTGGAGGATGGTGTTGTAAGTATCAATAACCGTGATGGACTTGTGCTTGGGCGTGCGGGACAGGAGATACCAATGGCACCGGCTGCCCGCAGTGACCGCATGATGAGGGACTGTGCACGTGCAGGGCGTCCAGTTGTTTCGACACCACCACCACCACCGCCACCGCCATCACCATCACCAGCTCTCTTGAACTCAACACCTCTGCCACCGGTGTCATCGCTCACGTCCCTGCCATCGCAACCAGCCCGTCCAGTCTCACCAGCCTCATGTCCAGCTCGACCGACACGTCCCTCCGCACCACTGCTCTCAACGGAACAATTGACGCAGCTAATGCAAGAGGTCATGGAGCATTTCGCACGATCTCGGCAGGTCGATGTCGATGTGCAACCCCGTCCGAGATACACAGCCCGCCCACCGCTCGCCGTACGACTTGAACGAATGCGGGAGCAGTCACGCTCTGAACGCCATCTACTCAGTAGAGCATAGGCTTGCTGACTGCGAGCGGAGACGGGAACGCAGAGTGTGCTTCACACAAATGGCCAGGGAGGGGAAATTTCATCTTTTTTCACCACCACTGGATAGTAGCGCACTCGAAGGAGAAAGGCGGCACTTGGGATGCGGAGGTGAACTTGGAGCCGGGGGATGCACTAGGAGGAGAGAAGTGGACTTGGAGGAGAGAAGTGGACTGGGAGGAGACATGAACGCGGGAGTGGGAAGCACACTTGGAAGATGTGTGAACGAAGCGCACTTGACGTGGGTGCATTTGGAGGATATGACAGCAAGAAGCACACCCGGAGGATCCGGAGGTCACGCGGACTTGACAGGCACGGAGGATAAGGCTGGAAGAGTGAGCACCGTCTCGTTGATCCGGGATGAAGGTCTGGGCACAGAGGACACAGGATCGTGAGTACCATCTCTTTAAACCGGGACGAAGGTATGAGCGCGGAGGACGCGACTTGGGAGAATCACCTCCGACTGCAAATGGGATGATCAGCACCCACTGCAAACGGGATGGAATATGAGTGGAGGAGACTTCGGTGGAAGGTTGGATAGAGTTGGTTTTTGGGCCGGGATTTCGTTTGTATTCTCGTATCTTTGTCGTTTCTCGTTCCTTTCTCGGTGCATGTTTCGTTTGGCATATGGCGATTGCTTCCGGAGCTAGATCTGCATGTTGCGGATGTGGTATTTTGAGGATGCGGAGGTGACGGATAGGATGAGGAGGAGGATGGTGGAAGAGGAGAACGGGGTGCTTCGCACCAGGTGTCTGGGGAGGAGTTGTGGTGGGAAAACGGCTCCCACCACTAGAAAGCCACGCATTTGAGTGGGTACGTGACTGGCTTAGGGTTATCTCGGCTCTGCATCACGCCATCGACAAGGTTGAAAAACCTTTGCTGGATGGCATCCGACACCACGATCCAGAGACCCCACCAATCACATACCAATCATCATCTCATCTCTTTCCTTCTTCTCTCTTTTGTTTCTTAGTCCTAGCCAATCAACTATCTCGCTGCGGCTACTCCCTCCCTATGCTCCTCGAAATGAGACCTCCATTTTCGTAGCTTCCTACCGAAGCTACCGTGTGCGATCTCTTGATCCGGGATTTCTGCCACACCGGAATGCCCTCCTATGGTCTGATACTCTCCTGAAATTGACGCATCTAAGTTTACACTCCACATCCTCTCAGACACTCCTGGAGACTTCCAGTGACTAAAATTCATTTTGCTGATGTGGTGATGGCCATGGTAATAGCGATGGTGGTGGCCATGGTAAAGACGATGGTGATGATGATCGTATTGGCTATGGTGTTCATGGTACCGAATGCATTCACATCTGTAGGTTGGCTATGCTGAAATCAATATCAAAACATCCGCCGACTTAGAGACTTCTCTTATCCAAAGCTCCCATGAACTTAGAGTTCATTATTGGCCCAAATCTTCATATGGGAAACTTAACTCCTGCTGATGCACAGTCCTCTCGTGCGCTGCTTGTTCAGGAGTTGCCCTCTCAACGAACCTCTCGGAAGCAGACTGTCGAGAACCAGCATGCTGCGAAGCCTACTGTTGGCGATGGTGATTACAGTACCAGTATCACAGCGGCATCTCCAGGCAGTCAAAATAGGCATAGGTCCATCTCCATAGACCTGATGGCCATCAGTGATATATTGTTCCAGAGGCTCACACTGACTTCTCCATGGATCAACTAAGGTTCACTATAGTGTGCACGACATGCAGGGGCCCATGTGCAGCCTGATTTGGGCTGGGCATCTGCACTTAGTAAAGCTGATGGTCGATTTGCCGTTTTGTGAATGTGTATATCCAAATAAATACTGCACTGAGCGCATGGTGGGAAACGCAGAAGAGGGATGCAGCCTGGCATCCCATACTATCATAACACTCTGCCTCCATGGGCTAGCTGGGATCATGAAGAAATTATCTACACATAATAACCAGTTGACAAACTATGCGACAATAGTGTGCCAAATCAGAGGTATGTGAGGAAGGTTAGATTACTAACAGCGCATTCTCACAAGACCTGTATCGGGATTACGCTGATTACATTATAAACCATTCAAATTGCAATATATTGAGCAACATGCACTACATACTACTCCACTGTCCATTGTTTCATAGTTACACTAGTGTCTAGATCCCAGAATTAAAGAGCCCCCGTCAAGAATATTAGCTTGATCTACAGGCCGCAGTGCGAATAGCAATAGATGGATGACCTCCCATGTAGTGACTTTCCAGTGCGCAGGTGATTTGCAACAGAACATCATACTTGAACTGGACTTCATCTGTGCATGCTGAGATGATGATCCATTAATCAGCCAAAAGAGAAATTGGTTTCTGAACATCAACACCATGCACCAATCCTTCTCCACATTCTCCACACAGTATCTGGGCGACTGATTTGCAATCTTCCTCCATACTTCAAAGCGTTCAATGATGTGATTGCATCGTTATGACATCATAAAACCTTGTTTAGTTATGTAAGCATATTGACTGCAGTTGGTTGTATCATGTTGTTTTACAAGATTTCAACTGTGTGGATGGTTTTTTGACCTGTTCCATTGAGTGCAAGAATATTGTTAACTGTTTAATCCCTTGAGAGATCCATTATAAACAAGGTTGCACAACACCCATTAGAAAAATTAAGTTACCCAGAGTAAACATGGATCAGATGTCTATACATCTCTGCACTGAAAACTTCAAGCATTGAGTCAAATAATCTTGAAGTAAAATAGATTGAAACCATTCAAGTGGATGATGATGCTTATGTACCACCGCACGCTGTCTCGGTTTGGTGTCAGCAACTCACAGTGTACAGCACCTTGGATTGTTCTTATGGGGACAATCTACGTCATTGGAATGCTGAACTGTGGCTGACAATGGTAGCTTCCGTCATGCAAGGGTTGCATCAGAGGATGATGCCTTTGCTTCACAATCACCATACCAGCAGTCTGACTTATCAGCTCGGTTGCAAATAATTGAACCAATTGAAGGAGTCCCTTAATGGTCGATTCAGTATCATCCATGTCCAAAATCCACCTCAACTATGTAGGACTGAGTCCATCAGGCATCCGAAAGCGACTATCTGGACTCGTCCCCATCCAGAGATGCACTGTAACATTCCTTGCCAGCATTTGCTTTCTCCACTACATGGACCCAGTGAAATAAATCATATAAACCGCTTCCTTGACGCATTGAAAAGAAGTGACCAGAATTGTCAGTGCATTGTACTGAATGTATTTTGGGTCATTGAGACAACGGAAATATTGTTGGTGATGTACGTAATCTGTGATGTCAACAATTCAATTGAAACATGAAGCAATATGATTCTGTAGTGCCACTTGGGGCATTGCATACCACCTTGCCGAATCATCAATGGTCTAGATTTCTGCTTGCGGGTTTATATTCACAGGCTTGATAGGTGCTTTCGTTAGAGGCATTTCATCATCACGATGAGGTTTGCAGCATCCAATTCCACTGTCAATACTGAAAAACCTTGATTCGGACTTGCCTTGGCACAATCAGGAAGTAGGCCGCATGACAATTGGATTGTTGCTATGTTAGTTCAAGATCAAGTATTGCTCCTTCTGGGAGTAGAGAGCGTGCATTTACATGGTTGGTAAGTAGGCAGATATGTTGCGAGAAGTGATTGAGATGATCTTCCATCCCCGCGTTGAAATCCAACTAAACGACAAGATGCTGTGGAATTTCTGACTCGATCTGCATTCCATCTTCATCTACGCGTCCATGCTTAGCAGACCCAGTAAGATTGTCCCAAGTATGGTTAATATCCTGCTGCTCCTGTTTGATCAATATAAGCTGCATTGCCAAACCTTCCAAGGCATACTTTTAAGACTTACTGTCACGGAATCAACTGAGATTTTCCTGACAGTGATGAACCTCCTGCAGACAACTCTCGAAGCTCTGAATCGTGGCCTCCGTATGGTAGTAGTACCATGCCATAAGGTGAAAATCCACTAAGTTCTTGCCATAAAATAGGGTGTCGGTAAATGTCAACCTTAGCACTGCCTAAGGGGTAAAAAGAGTCACTCTGGACACCAGAACAATAACACGGTTGAGTGATTTCACTTCTTTACCACTCCATTGCGTCACCTGGCTTGTGCAATCGAGCGAAGCCAGGATAGCCAGGCATGATCGCCCACTGCTGGTGAAAATTGTCAATCCTGGATTGTTGTTCGAGAAAAGACATTACCCAGTCCATCCAACAATTAGGCATACCAGGATAGACTGTTTGAAGAATATCATGTATAATTAGAGTCATCGGGGAGATGCATTTTATATTCCTGATGATGCCATCTCAGGTTCCAACCACTTTACATTTCAGATATTATTTTGCTTTCAGTTTCTCTGTCTCATCCCCCTCAGTCGTGCATATTATCGTTTTCGTATATAGGCAATAGTCACTTAATTGACATGACGATCAATTCCTTTCTCCAAATAATGATTTTGGAGCTTCTTACACAGTGCAATGGAGCTGATCGATCATGTGCAAGTGAATGTTTTTGAAGTAGTCAGCTGTCCAGGTACTGATGACAGGATAACATTGCCGCATCCAATCATCTGTACACAGCATATGCTTTTGAGTCTAGAACAGTGTGTTCAGGGGACCAGGAAACTGGTCAAAGACCTGTCTGAAAACCACCTGAATGTGGATTTGTTGTTTCTTCATGGCAGTTGACTTTGCAGGTTGTTTAAAGTAATATTCCGGCGGAACTGCAAACAGGGCAACAAGGATGCTTGCTAGAGTAGAAGGCTTTGATCAAATTGTGGAGTCGATGTGTTGGATACCAAATTATGCTGGCCATTGGATCTGGTCACCTGAATATTGTGTAAGATGTGTCTGATCTGAAATGCGGAAGAAAGGGACAATCGTAACTCCAAGTGGCCACCGTAGCTATTGAAGTAGTCAATATCACCATAGTCATGATGAAATTCAACTAACGTACCTGTTCGTTCAACTACTGGTCAGTTGATTTCACCTCTGAGTATATATATTCTCCAGACTTACTGTATAACTTTGCCAGAGCATACAACATATAATTGCTGACCGCAGGCTGTTGCATGAGGAACTCGATGCATTGAACAGCATTGAGGCAAAAGATACATCTGATGTAATCATCTTGAAGGTTGTTTGGATCTGCAAACCGATTGTATCACACTTTGCATGATTTTGATGAGGCGGTGCCTATTACATAGGAGATGATGTTCAACCTTTGGGATAATATGTTGGATGAAGTGAAGTCTCTGATGTCAGCCAGTGTAGGGTTCCTGAAACACCCATTGGTACCTGCTGGGCTCAAGTTGTGATTGACTCGCCAGTTAGTTAAGTGATTCTCCTCCTCACACTACAAGAGTGACCATAGATCCATTTCAATGATCAAGATATTGAAATACTCATTGCAGATAGCCTTGCCAGCTAGACTGTTGTCCAAGTGTGGAGTACGATAAATATGTGTCCGAACTGGCAGTTGCTTTGGATCAATCCACACATTGTCAGCATTGGCTTCTGTATTGCTGCAATCATCATCGAAAGAGTGCATGGTAGAGTTGTAATGCAGTTCAACAATTGATGGTTGCCGAATACTACCATGCTTGATCGCAAACCATTATCTCGTAGTTGTTCAGCGGATCAGTATAGTATGTTATCTCTGTGGTTGCAACGGAGATGAGGAAGGGAAGCATCTATGCAAGAGTCCATTTTCGAGCAGTAAAGACAATGTCAACATATATCCCTGTTTGTTTCCCATAATGAAATATAGCAACAATAATAAGTCCTGTCTCGATGGACTTCTAGGTACTGATACTATTGCATGTAGGCTGTTTCTTGAAAAGGGCCGCTCTGTAATTGACTTTGTCCCAAAACGGGTTCTACTACAGTTGTAGGAATGCTCTCATTCACCTTTAGAGGTTCGCAAAGTGCTTAATAGATTTCTCATTTTGAATGTTCAGTGGATCTCAATTAGCATGCCACATCTGTATGTAGCTTGTCGCAGTGATTGGTTTCCCCCCTCACAAGACCCTGCTATTGTAAGGGCACATACGTCTTCCTGCGGCCTGATGGGCATAGGTATAGAAATTTTCGGCATGCGGTTGCAACCGTGGATGCGAGTGATGGTAGATATAGGTGAATGGGTGAGATTATCGCTAGAGTTGTAAGGGTCGTGGCGAGCCGACTATATCGAATGGCGGTTACCCGGCCCCGGGTCACATGCCGCGTTTAGATTATCCCTCTCTTTAGGCGCAGACCTGGCGGGCTGCTTAAACCGTACAAGAGAAAAGGAAAGAAAAGGGGAGGAAAGATTATACATTCATGCCGCGTACGTGCTCGTATGAAATCATAAATCCCGCGACAGATCGGTACCGCTCAGGGTGACCTTTCGGTGGATCCGGAGTACGGGGAATCTCCACCACCACTTGACAGAGTCTAAAGGTTGGAAAAACCTGTGCCGACGCCATTTGTACTGGGCCGAGATCCAAAGAAGAGAAGCAAAGAGAACAGAAAAGAGAAACAAGAAATATCCCAAAGTGATCCCTTCACCGGATCTCAACTTCCAAACCAATGCTCCATTGACCATCATTCTGGTAGATTGTATCTCTCGGCGTAGGTCATTGTCAGACTCCTCAGGGTGGTAGAGCTTCCGCTCATGATTCGGCATCAATGGTAGCTTCCGCTGCCAGCATCAGTTGTAGACATCAGTGATCATCGATTGTATACGTCAATTGGGTGTAGTCCCATTCGTAGACACCTAACATGTAAGTTTCTCTAAGATGGTTATGCTTACCAAGTTCCAGCGCACTAGCGCTATCTGAGCTCTGTGCAGTGCATCTGCATGCGCTGTAGAGTATATCTTGCAGCCTGTTGTCATCAGGATTCGGCAATGACTCGTAGATTCTGCATGGACTCAGAGATTTGTCTTCTTTCGGTAATGATTGTTTGAAGTCTGCTTCGGTGACCATCTGGTCGAATTCCTGTGTACGTTCTCGATAGGCGACTTCATCAGTGCGCTCTGCAGAGGTCGCTTCAGTTGAATTTTGGTTGACTTCACGGTAGACTTCTAGGTCGACTGCTTATTCCGTGTCTCCTTAGACTGCCTCCATGTGGAATGTTGACTTGTCAGCAGGACGCATGAATAAACATCAACTTGTCGGTACGACTTGACTGGTCTCACTCTGCGATCTCCCTCTGTTTGCAAAATTCGTTGCTCCGTTGACAACTGATATATAAATATAGATTGTTGATCAGCATCGCGGCTCGGTAGTAGTGTAATCGTGATTCCGGATTCGATTCAAAATCTCTCTGTGATTCGGTTCGGCTTTCGCTTCCTCTGTACAAAAGTTGATTACCTTGGCTGGACTTGGGACAATGATGTGAGCTTCCGCTTTGGTATCGTAACTGGCATTTGCTTATAGCACTTGAGGTGACCACTCGGGGTTGGTAGAATCGATGCCAATTGCATCAGGTGTGGGTGGCATATCATTGATCCATATCTAACACGGAATCATCACAGTAGGTCATACTCACCATGTAACAAGTGCGCTTCTGCTCTAGGAAAGCCACTTCTGCACTGCATTTGCAGATCTCGCCATCGCTTGATCCAGCATGCAGTAGGGTAACGGTGGACCGCTTCTCGGTGCATGTCATTTCGATGATAGCTTTGCTGCGTTCTTACTCCACGTTCCTGTGGCCATCTCGGTAGGCAGCATCGGTAGAATATCCGTTTGCTTCTCGGTGATCATTTGGTAGGCCTCCAGTAAGAAGGATTGGATTTCAGTTCGGTATGCAGTTCGGCGATAGTTTCTTGATCCTTTGGTACGCCATTCTGTAAGTGTCTTGGTCAGTGGCGTGGTATGGTAGGGCTCCCGGAAATCCACTCGTTCAATCTCGATGTGAAGTCCTTCCACAGTGATATCGATTGCCGTGAGATCCAGGTTATCATGTTTTGGTAGTTATAGTGGCTGTCTCTCGTGATGCAATTTGGTACGCTATAGAGCACTTGTATTTGGCGTATTCCACCCAGTTTGGGATCAATTCGCTATTTCGTTCGGAATCGCTTTGATGGCAACAGTGCTGGCTTTCGGTATCTCGTTCAGAACTGCTTCGGTATCCATATTGCGGTTATTCAGTATTGTGTCAACATCTGCATTGGTAGCCATATTGCAGTCCTTCGGTATCTTGTTCAGCACTGGGTTGGTAGCTATATTGCAGTCGTTTGGAATGTTGTTCAGAACTGCTTCAGTTGCCAAATTGCAGTCGTTCGGTATAGATCAGGCGAGTTTGGCTCATCATCTTTTCTCCAGAGCATTTACAGGTATACTGGATGTCCATTGGATGCCAGGTGAGCTTATAGTTTCAGATTGCGGGGCGTTCTCGCTGGCTCTCCTCCGGGTCTGCTTGTTGATTAGTCTGTGGGTGTGCTTGCCTTCACTTGGTTCAGGGCACCGATTGTGGATCTTTATTTTCGATCTCTGAGTACACTAGTCGATCCATTTGTAGGTGCACCTGCCTCTGCTAGCCTTCTCAATTGATCAATGTATGTTACGGTGGCTGGTTCTTGCACTTCCAGCACGGTAATTGTTTGCAGTAGAGGTGGTTTGAGATTCTGGTACGGTCATCCCCCTCTTTTCAAAGTCATTGCTCCGCCGACCACTAATCCCATACGGCTTCGTAGGGAATATATGGAAGGCTTCCTTCGGCAGCCAATACATCAGCAAAATGTAAAATGGTTCGGAAGTCATAACTCAATGACTCAGCTGTTCTGAACAGCCACACCGATCCTTCCAGAAGCTCCCAGAAGCTCCCGAACAGGCTGAATGCAAAACGATGTGCC
>Ga0307515_10013578_pt1 | contig 15201 bp, 18 predicted proteins | sample 17_EM_MG_FD_194513 | JGI IMG/M metagenome (GOLD analysis project Ga0307515, IMG submission 194513) | Populus trichocarpa ectomycorrhiza microbial communities from riparian zone in the Pacific Northwest, United States - 17_EM | ecosystem: Host-associated > Plants > Roots > Unclassified | place... | reverse complement strand
TACATTTTGCTGATGAAAGGGAATGGAACAAGGGAGGGGAGGGGGAAAAAAAAGGGGAAAGGCAAAGGGAAGGGGAAGGCAACAGAGGATGGGAGGGGGAAGGAGAAGGGAAACGGTAAAGGGAAAGGAATTGTTAAACAAACCCCAGGGGGAGATGATATCTCTCGTGCCAGTGTTTGGCAGTTGTAGAAAGAGATGACAGAGGCAGACTCAGACACGGAGGGCTAACTAGAGTGGGAATATGTAGAGCCAAAAGCATCGCCTGCCATGTCAATGTCCCCAGATGATGATACCCCCTCTACCAAGGAGTCGGACAGCAAATATGCCTCAGAACATGATTCAGATGCATTGGTAAAACGTAAATCGGTGTGGAAGGCAGACTGACACCTCGCAGACACTCTGGTAGACCTCACCAGTGTTCCTGAGTAATTCGAGATGCTCCAAGGGCCCCTGGAGCTAAGCAAAGTGCTCTCAGACTGTGCAAGAGCATTCTCAGGTGCTCCTCAAAGAACCAGCAGTTATTGAGGTGCATTCAAGATGCTTCGAGATTTGACTTATAGGATAGTCAAATTTTGGAGCAGCTAAGACTTCAAGAGCAGCATGAGACCCATGCGCAGCTCTGCAGGAGACTTGATGCCATATTCTCACAGCCGTGGGTTTTAGGGTTCCATAACCACAAGGCATTTCATGTATCAGGTTTGTCTTTGTTAGAGTCACGAGATCCTCTACATCATATCATGGCATGTATTATCTATCTAGGTCTCTCTATATATATACATACGGCCAATCTGGCTGCGGATGGAACAGGAGCGTGATCGCCGGAGCACCTGGAGACGCTGCTTGGGACTTTCGAGCTGCACTTGGAGGCAGTTATCGTGACAACTGGGAGATGTACTTGGAGGACGCGATCAAGTGAGTTTGGAGATGCACTTGGAGGCCGTCATCGAGTTGAACTGAGAGATGCACTTGGAGGCCGTGATGGAGCGGGTTTGGAGATGCATCAGGAGGCCGAGATCGTGTAACTCAGAGATGCACTTCGAGGCAGAGATCAAGCTGAACTCAGAGATGCACTTGGAGGTCGTGATTGAGTATATAATTAGCCCAAAGACAGTAATCTTGCTAATTTTTACGGCTGATAGTTTGGCGATGCATTCTGAAGGCGAGATCAAGTTGAACTTGGAGATGCAGGTGGAGGCCGTGATCAAGGGGGTTTGGTGAGGCATTTGGAGGCCGAGATTGAGCAACTCAGAGATGCACTTGGAGGCCAGGATCAAGTTGAACTCACGGATGCACTTGGAGGCCGTGATCCACCAAGTTTGGAGATACACTGGGAGGCCGAGATCGTGTAACTCAGAGATGCACTTGGAGGCCGGGATCGAGGGAGTTTGGAGATGTTTTTGGAGGCCATGATCGAACGGGATTGGAGGAGTACTTGGAGGCAGTCGATCCAGAGGTGGTACATCGGGATGCAGTTTCGACGGCAGCAGTAACTTTTGATATTGGTTAACTCGTAATCGTGGGAATGAAGAGAGTGGAGCAAAATGAGGTCCGCCGTGAGATGAGACACTGGATATGAGCTGGAGACAGTCGATCATTGGATGACGCAGTACTCGGTGTATTCAGTAATCGGTGTATGCAGTACTCAGCGTTAACCCATGGTCATTGCATGGAGAGATTCATCGCGATGACTCAACTTCCAGTTACTAGGTGATGGTAGAGAAAGAGAGAGATTAGAGGAAATGGGGGAAATCATGATCAGAAATTGGGACGTAAGACAATTTCATGTGCGAGTCAATTTACTCTTCCTGATATGGTAGGTACAACTCCTGATCCGGCAGGTAAACTCACCGATGCAAGGTCTTCCAAACCCAATAAGGAAAGTCCTACCGTGACTTCTCATATTGGCTCCTATGCTCAATATCGTTCCCATCTTCATCCTCCATCTCCCTTTCTCTACAATCAATGTAGAACACAAAGTTAAGTCATCCCACTCTATCTGTCGATGCAATCATCATGAGTTGACACTGAGTACAGCATACACAGAGAACAGCATACACGGAGTACAGCATACATGGAGTACAGCATACACCAAGTACATCATACACCGAGTCCAGCATACACTGAGTACACCATGCGCCCAAGATTGTCTGTAATCCCTTCATCCTCACGATTACGAGTTGACCCCTGAATGTAGCTTCAGCTCCCGGCATGCCTCCCTACATGATCGACCGCCACCTGCCAGCTCTCCATGAGTGCTCAACAGTTAAGTCACCTCATCACATTCCCACGGTCGCGAGTTAACCAACTGATTGATTGAGTCTCAGCACCTGCCGCGCCTTCTCTCATCCGCCTCCAAGTACTTCTGCAATCTTGCTTGATCATGCGCTCCATGTTCGGTGTCCAAACTCAGTTGATCACAGCCCCCAAGTGCATCTCGGAGTTGCACGATGGCCGCCTCCACATGCATCTCCAAACTCGCTTGATCACGTCCTCCAAGTTCACCTCTGTGTTCACTCGCTCACGCCCTCCCAGTGCTTCACCACACTCGCTCCATCATGGCCTCCAATTGTATCTCTGTGTTCACTCCATCGTCATCTTCAGGCGCAGCTCGAATTGCTCTCAAGCACTGCATGCGGGCAGTCCAGACATACCGCGCGTGGATGGATAGCTACATAAATACATCGATAAATAGATGAGAATACAAACTGAATTCCTGAGTTTTAAAAATCATTGAACGATAAGTAGTAGCTATGATTTCCAGGCACCCCAGCAGTGTTCCCAAAGAAGATATTGTTTCTTGCAGAATGCTCTACGGTGATTTGGGGTGCTCCCAGGCTAGTCACCGGTTCTCCCAGGCTTGTCGTCGGCACTCCCAGTCCTGTCGCCGGCACTCCCAGGTGCTCCAAGGTGCACATGATGGCCACTGCATCGATCCAGTCATCTCTGGGATTTGACCACCCTGGGATTCTGGTCCGACAACTCTCAGACACTCGCAGAGGCTCCCAGTGACATAATTTAATTCTGTGGATGTGTGCATATGCTCATGAAGGATGACGTGGAGGCACCGTGCGGCGTTGATTTAGAGGCTAATGTAGATATGGATAAGGATCGTGACAATGAGGAGGATGATGAAGAGGAGGAAGATGAAGAAGACGAAGATGAGGAGGATGGGGATGAGGATGAGTATGATGGCAAAGAACCTCGAATGATTGGCCAGGGAGAGATCGTAATTACATCAGCTGACCATTGAAATACCATTCTGGACGATCAGCCACTCATGCTAACTGAGCAAGGCCAGGAGATAGGTGCGCATACCTGACAGCCACAACTTCCAGTGCCAACCCCACGGCCACAAACCCTGGAGTCTCGCACATGCCCACGAACTCCGCAGACTCATCCCCTCAGTGGGCCTGAGTTTTTGAGGATTCGGACTGCATGAAAACCTCGCCCAGCGGTAACAACTCTACGAGAAGACGAGGCATCCGGAAACTACTCAGATGTGGATGTCGATCAGCAGCTGCTTCGCAAATTGGCATGTGGTGACAGTCTCCCCGATGACCCTCACCCTGAGTTATGGCCGGATGCCTTCACAGGCGAGCAGCAAACCAGTCCGTGCGTTGCAGAGGGGGCGATGGCTTTTGCGTTGGGGTTAGGGTTGGGTTCTTGTCTTGTTCGTTTCCTTGGTTCTAATGTATTTATCTCAGGTAGTGATCATTATACTCATCGTGAGGTTTTTGGATTGCTCAGGGATTATGTTATTTATGAGTTTTGTATTGGTTTTATTTTATTCATAGTATTATGGGACATAGTGCATGCAGCGTTTTTGCAACTCCTGGTGTGTAAGGAACCACCTTGTGATGGTGTTGAGGCTCAATAAATCACTCAAGTTAGCTGAAAGTATTGCAAGCTTAGACTCAAACCAGGCTGCTCAAGCGCAGCACCAATATTCATCGTTTACCGAAATGTATACTGCACTCCTCGCTTACCGTCAACAATGCCAGCGAAGACTGCTTCGCGTTGCCGCCAATTTTTATGCAAAAAGAAGTTCACCCCTCACAGCTGGAGACGTAAACATATCAAGTTACACCCATCAAGAGAGGCTGGATACGCAACGGGAGACAAACCGAGTGGTGCTGAAAGATGTACTCGGGTGGGTACTCCAGCATATCTCCTAACAACAAAATCCCAGCACCGAGGGCGGGTATTGAAACGTTCTCTATCCTGAAGGCAACCTAAAGCATTGCAAACTTGTTTTGGCAGCATGGCTTGCAGCTGGCCCAGGGTATGGCCACCTACATCATCTCGAGCGGTATGTCTGTTTTATGTGCGACTGTCTGATGAATGAGCTTTGAGAATACATCTCTCCCGACAAGGAACACCCCCGGCGGGATCACAACCAATGGAGAATGCTTGGCGAGGCCAACGCCAAGGCAGCCGATGCCGAACCCTTGTCGCACAATGTTCAGTAAGGATTCAATACGTTCCGACATATTCCCTTCATCGTGAGGGACCTCCAAATCCTGACCTCCTCCATACAATGCCGATCAGCCTGCTGAACCACCTAGAAGGGTGGATTTCCCACTGTATGAAGACACACAAATGGCTCAACAAGTACAATGCAATCTTGTTATCCATTCCTGCTTACCATGACCTCACACCAAAAAATAAGTCAAATGAGGAAGTATCTCAATTCAATGGGAAGGAGATTAAGTAAATGAGCCGGTACCTGCTTGGAGTGGTAACCCAGTTTGTATGAGGCGGAAGCCCCACTAAGCATCCCATATTCAATCATGCAACGGAGTGCACATGAGCATTGCAGGAATTCAATATGTATTCTCAACATAAATCTCACAATGATGCAACTTTGAGCTACATGGAGGACACCTTTCATCATTTTCACCCGTTCATAGATGTTTTCTTACTTGGCCGAACCGGCGAACAGGCGAAGACCAAATCCAAAGCCCTGAGAACGGAACTAGTGATGAAGCGAACCCTTGACAAGGAAACATATGTTCGAACCTGGACAGTGTCCAAGAAGCAATGCGAAATGTAAACCTGGAGGGGTGATATCAGCCACAACATTGATATTTCGAAGGAGTTAGATGTGGACTTCAACTTCCCGAAGGTCCACTTGATGGCTCATTGGGTAGAACAGATTTGTTGATAAGGAGCCTTGCAACGGTATTCTGCGGAGAGACATGAACAAGCAAATAAAACGAACCTCAATGACGGTTGGAACGCCTCCGATCACAATCCCAACTAGCTGCCACATGTTATTACCGTTCAGCGTCGCATTCGCGGCATTGAAATCTGGGAGCTCAATCTCCAAGCCCTCGCTCAGCGTCAGGAGAACAGCGCTGCCGCCTGCAAAGACCTCTCTTCTGGTGCTGATCTGGCTGCCCCCTTGAGATTACAGTTATCTGAGAAGCCCGAATTCATGGGACCCCAAAACTGCCGTGATGAAACACATCCTGATGCTATGATCAAAGACTTCTGAGCAGCACTCAATAATGGCAAGACGCAATGTGCCACGTGGTAATATACAGCGGCACACAGGAGTTCATCAGGCATAAGGGTTGTAACAAGATGTATATATCGGATGAACAACTGCACGCAATGGAGCTCTTTATTCACCCTGCGATTCAGGTTCAAGTTGAGAGTTTAGCAGTTGAACGCATATCTCAGATGAGTCGATGAACTGGAAGCCAGGGCTTGCGTGGAGGGGATCGATGGAACGACTGGGTGTGGGTAAAGCATTGCCCAGGGAGGTGTTATGGCCCACTGAATGGGAGTCTCCCATGGCAACTGCAATGACTATTCGAAATTGAGCTCCTCAACGAGAATGGAACTTTCGTTGAATACTGGTTAGCCCTGTTGTTGACCACATTACCTGAAAACTTGGGTAACTTGGATCCCGTCTCAAAATTTGTACAAGTGAGAACAGCACCGGCAGCAATTGCTTTGCAAGGTTTCAGTGTGGGAAACATGGTCGGCTGCACAGACGTAATTGCAGAGACAGCGACCAGTACTAGGTCGGGAGACGGAGGAACAAGTGATGGATTGTCAGTAGCCACATCGATCTGGCGACTTGGATTGATGTGTACAATTGGAAAACAGCGAATTGCATTTTATGCGCAGGTAGAAGGAAGACGAGGAGAGATTTTCGCAGCATCACCCATCACATTGCTATCCCGATGCAAGCGCATACCCAATGAACCCATTCTGACATATGGTCTCATTAGGCCACAATGCCAGAGTGTCAGGTTGAAATAGGAGACCGACAGAGCCAGAAGATACGGTGAAACTGCGATGGGAGGGTCATATGCAATGTGGCATGTGGTATTGATGCAGGGAACGGAGACATCCACCACCGGGGTGTCTCTGTCCACAATGACAGGATGCGGTCAGTCTGACGCAGCCATTCCGCACAGACGGAATTTTGTTTTTGCTGATGAAGGATATGTATAAAATGTGTACACATCCTCTGGTTGCGAATTGGCCATTCTGAGGTGTACCTGAGCTGGAATAATAATGAATTGGAGCCTGGAAAAGGAACTGTAATATTTGGATTATACAGGCCGTGTCAATTGAAAGAACTGCATGAGCAAAAACTAAATTTCCATCTTTAAATTTGTTTAGTTTGTTGTACCCACAAACTCAAAAAAATGAAATTGAGGTTTCCCTGAAATATGACATTTCTTTGACAGTGTAAAATTACAATATTACAGGTATTAAAGGTGAATTTTGTGTTAGGACCTAATGATACATCATTGCTGAGTGATCATTCTGTTGTTGCGATGCCGATTTCAAGAGTCATGACCAGTGTACCCACTCTTGCGAATGTGAGAACAAATGGTTCACACTTGCTTGGGCAATATCACAAATCATCACACGGCATACCGCTACATCGCCCGACTCGATTCATCCTTGCGATGATGAGAGTACTCACTGCAGATGTTCAATCATGTGGGTAGTTCTTGGTTCATAAGATCCCTCACAGCTTAATTTGACCAATGATAGTTACCATGCAGAAGTTGCTCACACTATGTAATTTGTTGATACAAGATCGTTCCATACCTTGCATTTGTACAAACGTCATGAGAGGGTTATGCATCATCGGGATTACCATTTCATGAATTTGAGATCAGACCTCAGTAAGTTATCAGTTCTAATACATTTACTACTATTATGATATATTGTTGAAACCTAGAATAAAATGGAACACAAAGGAAATCCTAAATTGGATCACTGACACCATTACAAACCTCCACATGACATCGCACCGTCTAGGATCATATTTCCAACGACTGAGCCGATATTCTCGATGCTCGTGATGGTGGTGATGTTGGTGGCGTCATTGCTGTTGCTGTCACTGCAGGGGATGGGCTGGCTGCTGCTGGCGATGGCAGACCCGCCCATAGGGGGAACAGCTGAGAATTGCATGCTAGCTTCTGTAGCAGCAACAAAGCTGCTGAGATGATGAAAAGAATTGTCTGGCTGTTCTAGTAGCTTCTCTGGAAGTTATTCATGGAAGTCCTTATCAATGCTTCCCTGATCGTGGTGAGGGTGTGCCATCGCTGGGTCTGTACCACTTGAGTAGATACTTTGACCATTCAGGCTGTGGGTATTGTATATCATTTTGGATTGAACCTTTGGCGAGGAAGAACCAAAATCTCCGTCAACACAACAAAATATCTCTGAGCATACCTTATGAACTGGGGGATCAATGTTTCTTGCATGGCTGTTACAGTTTGCTCCACATCCTGGACCAAACTCTGGCGGGACCCTGAAGTAACCTGTTTTCGAGACTGACACACAATGGTGGATGGCCATCGTGGTTAGGTCAATGAACATTGGGTTGACCTTACCAATCAATGATCTATCTTTTATTCCCGTTTGTCATATGCCATAGAAGTATGTCCGGTGAATCAGACCCACAATTTCAGTCGCTGCCAAAAGGAAGATGCACTCGTAAATTTTTTGTCATGACAATGATCGAACCGCCAGGGAAGTTTGAATTTACCTGACGACTGTTTGTGGGTCATGAAAACCTTCGCTTGGGTTGTAGCCTGGCAACAATTGGCCGGATCTGTTTAGGCGACTTGGTTCGAAATACATAAATAGATTCGATTGAAGTCATGCACGACTGTACCATTGCAACACAGCAGCAAGTTATCTGTGCAAGAGCCTGATGCACAATGTCAGCATTGAAAACAATCGTTGAGATGATTCATTTACCACTGAAATGTAGGCACATGGAGGGTCTGAGTTTTCTTTGGACTGGATTAATCCTGCCATTGTCCTTGTACCACCAGATATGAATGTGGACGGTCTTCGCCACATTCGTGGCAAAAGGATTCACCCACATCACATAATTGACAGCTATAGGCTTCACATGTGCCATGACCATTGCCGGAATTCCTGAAAGAGTCGTCTGGGCGTTGTATTCTGCGCCAGCAATGAGGCCTGTCATGTTCCAAGCACATCGCTCATATTGCCACACATTTCAAGCTTTCCATGCAACCAATTACTCACCAGCTTCGTTTGAATCCTTCCTCTGGTCAATGTACACAGTAGCATGCAAATTCAATCGTCTAAATGCTTTACTCAATCCTTTCTTGGATACCAATGGCACATGCTTGCATTCTATCTCCCCCCCTTGAGAGGATATATACCTCCCAATGCTCAGGATGTGTGGGTTGCACGGATGTAGGAGTTGACCGAGTTGCCATGACTCATTTTCTTAGTGTGAATTTGACAAAATCTTTCGATGGCTGCTTACCAATTGAATCCCTGGATGGTCGCCGAAGAGGCTCTTTATGGGAGTATGAATTGTCTTCTCGACGATCATTTTAATTGTGAAGTGACAATCTGAGGTCATCATCCAGATTGTTGTCATTGATAGATCGTCTCCTTCTCTTACTGCTTGAAGGAAGAGGAGTAGGAGGACCAGTGTGCTGCCTTTGCGTAATTATTTAAAAAGACGGCAAATCAAAAGTATGGGAAAATGAAAGGAATGACTACAGGAAATGGGAATGAATGTATATTAAATGAATTGAAGCATTGTGCAAAGGAAAGAAAGCATTTATATGATTAAAGGCATTGTCGAGATGCATCTGTTTACCCAGGTCATAATTCTACAATCATGCTTGTCTGGCCGCCCACTCCTGACTCCTTGGATGGACGGGAAGTTGGAACAGAGTCAGGCAGGTGATAAGTCTCTAGCATGGCTGTTGATTGGCTTCTCTTGAAGAATATCATTATGGCAATGTGCTGAAAAGTGTTCCCGTTTCACTAATCATTTGGGCTAACCTTTCCTGGGCAAAGATTGCTGACCTACCAATTTCATGATAGCCATACATGGAGTTCTATCGCTGCTACTAAGCCTTTCCCACAATCAACTGTCTCAACAATACATCCTGACATCATGAACTCTGAATGCAGCCCTTGATGCATGATCATGTCCAATGTAATCACAAAATGAACAAAACACCTAAAAGTGACCAAAAACATCACCAAAAAACTCCAAATTATCACTCATCCATCTGCCATTCAAAGTGCCATAACAATACTCACCTACAATGCAAATCCTTGGACATCGATCCAACCATTGCATTCCATCCTCCCAACAACTAATTTGCAGCTGGGCGGCTACTTCAAAGCTTCCCATTCACTTAGGATCCCAGGGAGGGAGGAGTCACAGTGTGATTAAGCCCGGGTGGCCAAGCCACATCTGTATCAGCAACTACTGCTTCCACATGATCAGCACAGAGTCTAAGAGAATGGTTGCCGATGACTGGTGTTAGCAACGGTTCCGGCTTACCCAGCTGCGGTCCAGGTTTGGAACTGGACTGGACGGTCAGGTCCAGGTTGTTACCTGGAAAACAGGGGTACACAGCGGGTTAGGGGACGGGTTTGAACCGGACCGCAGTTCCATTTTACGGTTGTAACAACATTGGCTCCAATTAAGTATTTCAATTCTCATTGTATCGCAGCATGATCTGTACGTGAACTGTGCAGATTGATGCCCTACCTCATCCCCGATTCTCAGATTTGCGATCGGATTGATATTCGTTGAGTCGCTTTGGAATCAAGCCGAATAAAATGCCAAAATGACCGGGTTTCCATCGCGACTCAACGACTATTGATCCGATTGCAAAGCGGGGAATGAGAGATGAAAGAGGGCATCAAACTGCATAATTCATGTATAGATTATGTCGCAATACAATGAGAACTCCAACACTTAATTGGAGCAATGACCGATACTGCCGTCTGCCATCTACCATTTCCAAAGCGGGATTACAGATGCCAGATGACTGATTGAAGTGACCCAATGATTGATTAGGAGATCCTAGTACTCAGGGCCGGCACCTAGCTTGTTGCTGATGCTCATGAACTGTGCAATCTCCCAGACGTGCCCCCTCACTTGATTATCTTTGGATAGGTTCTCAAGCCACCCCTCTCCCGCCAAATCCCCAAGGATTCTGCAGCCCTTTGGCTGACTGCAACACCGGTGCTCTCAGCCCAGAGGCAGACTTGTTGAGTCGGAATCATGAATGTATTAGCATCTACAACAACTGAGTTCTGTAACCAGAAGGCATCACATTCCATTTTAGGTTCCCATCCGTTGTTAATGATTCTGTGGTGGATATGAAACGCTCGTTACACTAAACAAGCGTCGGCAGTGTTGAATACATTGCCAATGGTGAGGTGATGCTGTAGCTCAGGTGAAGATGGTGTGTGGAAGGTTCTGGCGATTGTAAGTAAGGTTCGCAGGCAACGCAAATATATATGTGAGCTTGGAGGGGTTATCTTGATCCGGTGACATCATCTTCACTCCTGTTCAGTTACGGATCAGGTTGCTTAACATTAGCACAGTACTCTAATTGATCGAGCATATGCTTACATTCATCACCAACTCAACTGAACGCATGCTTTGCAGTCATCTCTCAGTAGTTTGTCCTTCGTCTAGTTCGTGTTCCCCATGATAGGGTCGCTGGGTCGATATCTAAGGTGAATGCCCGGTTCATCAGCAAAATGTAAAATGGTTTGGAAGTCATAACTCAATGACTCAGCTGTTCTGAACAGCCACCCCGATCCTTTCAGAAGCTCCCAGAAGCTCCCGAATAGGCTGAATGCAAAACGATGTGCCTCTCAGATGCTCTGAGAGTACTTTCAGGTGCTCCTCAACACTCCTGACGTAGCGGAACGGAATACAAGAATATTCTAAAGAGTATGAAGTCGTCTTCAGAATGCTATAAAATCATACCTTTAAGGTGGTAAAATTTCGGAGCTGCTGGGACTACAACACTCGTCTGGAAGACGATTCCGGTGCACCTGGAGCCAGACTCTCCGGGAGTGACAATATATAATGTCTATATCGAATAGTACAATTCGATGAACTATCTCACAGCTACACACCTGAAACATGCGTTCTAATCTAATTAATATACAGTCCAGTAGGTATCTAAATCAACATGATTATTTACAAGCCACACGCTATCGATGGCGCCCGATGCAGCATTCTCCCGCACCAAATGTGCTGGTCCCACTATTGCTCCAACGGGTACAATATGCATCTTATTCGTTTGTTTGACAACCCGGATGAACCTGTCAACACAATCAGCCCAACCATGAAGATCTTTGAGCATTGTTGGAATCACCACCGCGTATTCTTGAGGTTGAGGACATAATACCCATTGTTGAGTCGTCTGGCACCTCTTAGAAAAGGTCGATAATGCTTTCCCGGCTGGCAGGCGCTCCAGAAATTGGAGGATCTGATTTGGTGGAGTCCAGCTGAAGTATAGTACCGGAAAAGAAGGAACTCCTCCTTGGAAGGTGTTATCGAGGTCATTCTCTTCACTTTGCGTATACCGGACACAAATGTTATGAGATTCAGGCATGATCCCTTGGTTGGCATTGGTATATTCTACCTTGCAATCAAGTCCCAGACGCTCAACAGAAGTAGGGTTGTGAAATGGTGGACGGTAATACAACAGCCCATTCTGGAGTTTGATAAATATACTGTCAAGGAGTACATTCTGATCGTATCCGAGCATGAGTCCACTAACTTCGTGTCCCCAGTCCTCTTCAATTTGCGCGCGGAATAGCTGTCCAAAGTTGGGAATTCCGAAGTCTTCTGATGCATCTCTGAGTGAGGTTAATTTGATACTTCTGCACACTCCGCAGACATGGGTTTCTCTCAAATGATATAACTGCTGTGATACAGGGCGGATAATGGGCTCGTCCTCAATTGTTTGGAGACGTAAAAGATGGGCTCTGCGTGTACTTCGCCGCTTATCGGTAGCAGACAGTAGATTGAAAACTTTTGCTGAGTCAATATCGTACCAGCCTTGGAGTGCAAGATATGATAGTGTCTCCTCCATATAGTCAAGACCGGTACACCGGTCATTCTGCTTGAGCATTTGTCAACTGTAATTGACTTTGTTGGTAGATCGATATGCCTCTTTCACGTTGGTGATATGTAGCCGTTCAGAAATATCGGTGGTGAAATTGTCACCGGAACCCATTCGCCGAATTGACTCTGAGATATGGCTCATAAGATGCATCTGGGGATATCCGAAATGTATTACGCGTTGTTCAATGGATATCCGGAGCGCCTGAATGCCGATTGTCTCCCACCAAGCTTCAAACTCGATCAAACGGATGGATAATTCCGTCTTGAACCGCTTCTGTTCATTCGAGGCGATGCCATAAATCTCTCTCTCCAGCTGGTTAGTGACCCACTCCGTATCTGCCAAGCTCCAGGTGGTGGCTTCTGTCTCAGCATCGGATAGACGGATATGAAATTGCAGTCACTTGTCGGCGGTCATGTTTGCCGCTCCGTAAGCCTCGTCTTTGGCGGCAGCTTTCATTACGGCAAGGTCTTTAGCGAATTCTCTTCTGGGACCGGTTGCCTTAGTCCCGATTTCCTGTAACATTTGTCGCTCATGATGTTCGAATAATGTATCCAAAAGCTTGCGTTCAGCGGGGGTCAACAGATGGATTTCGCGCTCTAATTGCTCGATTGCCTTCTGACGATCAGCATCTGACCAAGTTGTGGCCGCTTGTCAGGCTCTGTTCAGGCGCACCTGAAATTGCCTACATTTGGTTGTGGAAACTTTTTCAGCCCCATACACAACAGCCTTCATTGCAGCACGAATCTTATGAATCTTTTGTTCGCGTAACTGATGGGATTCCTTTGCCAACAGGTCATCTACTTTGGCCTTCGCAGACTTTGACATTTTCTGTTCGCGAAAAATACCCTTCATCTGGTAAAATTGCTTGAATGTATCGTCCAGTGCTTTGAGGGATAGGTCCGAGTGATTTTGTTGGCTAACAAGTAGAGAGAATTCACATAATGCCCGCACTGCTCCCATTACCATTTCATCAGAGGCTGTTTCCGCCACAGTGTTCCTGTCATCTGTGGAGCAGACAAGAATTGGAGCGCAATTCACTGCCAGTGTTCGGATCATTCCACGGATCTCTTTACCTTGTCAGGTGCAGCTTTTCAATGAATCGAATGGTTTAGAGAAGTGCTGGAGACTGGGATATCGTGGCACCGATGTCAATCGATTGTCAAATTGATCCTTGACATTTCTTGCTTTGAGGTATTTGAGCAGCCAGTGCAATAAGTCTTTAACTAACCCCAGGAGCAGCTGATGCAACTCATCAGGCTGCCAAAGCCGATAGACATCACAGAGAGGGTATTGCCAGAACTGGTTGCAGATTGGGTGGACACCTACAGTGTGCAGAGCATCAATATGATTGTCCTCCAGCAGCTCCGAGTAAATATGCTGGTCTCATGAGTTATCGAGTGGTCGAAACGTTGAATGCCCCATCGGCGCACCTTTAGGAATTTCACACATCGGGCATGAGCCATATGAGACTTGAGCAATCATGACTTGTTCAGGATAATCCCCGACCCAGGCAGCCAAAAGAGGATCACATTGTTGCCGGAATCCATCTGCACAATACCATTTCAAGCCGGGGCCAGTGATGTCAAGATGCCTCAGTTGAGACAGCACTGTTCCAACCGCGGAATGCCATGCCTCGTCAATGTTTTTGGCACCTTTCGGGGGACGTTAGATCAGCCCGACAAAAATCCAGGCGCGCTTTTTTGCCGTACGGCGGATATCTCTTTGAATATTACCAATCGTGAGATACAGCGGCCAGGCATGCTGATCACCCGAAAAGTTGGTCAAGTGAGTCTTGTCGGATGCACATATGACTGGCACAATCGTCGCTGCGGCAGGAAGTTGATCATGTGTATCCCACCACCAATCGCCCGTGTTCATCTCGCTTTAGATTCGACGACCCTCAGAGTCAGCGAGGCGCACCGGTTCAAAATCGAGGTGCGCCTGAAATGGGAGATGTGCCAACAGGAACTGTATACATTTGAAAATATCCCTGTAGAATAATGTTCCGAAGATATGTGAGTCATCTTCAATCCAACTATCATTGCCGAGCCCGAAATCGAGTTCAGAGAGCAGCTTTCGCAGGGCATCTGCTGATTGGAATGATTCGATTTTGTAGTTGTCCAGTCCACGCCTGAGATGTTGATCAATCCAGGTTTTCGTTTGCTGGCTAAACGACTGAGCCTGCTGAAAGTCGTGAGCGGACCGAAATGGATGCCATGGATTCCATTGTTCTGAGTACTTGCGATGCTTGTTGTACAATCCAGTTGCTTTGCCATATGCTGTCCCCCCCGCATTTTCCAGTCCAACTACCTGCCTATGAGCCTTTGTCTTGGTTGGATCAGGGGTACAGGTGAGATCAGGCTGCTGAGGGTCTATTGGTTCTTCGTTGGGAGGATCTTCAGGTGGTGGTGCACCCGGTACGTTGTCTATGAGTCGATCGTTAATTGGCAGTTTCTCGATGGCCATTCAGGTGCACCTACTGTAGTCAAACCATGATGGCTCAGGGTGATCCCAGCCGGCAGGTGGTAGAATCCCGTTGGGTAATAGCCCTTCATTCATCGATATTGGGTGATATTGTTGATAGTGAGCTTCCAGTCGGTTCTCGTTGCATAATTTCTTTTTGCAGATAAAGCATTTAACATGTTTCCGGCGAGTGTTGACCATATTTGAGAAACGCTCTGTGTTCTGACGAATCTCGATGATGCTTTAGGGGGTATGGTTTGTTGCTGGATTTGAGCCTCAGGGATATTGTTCGAAAGCGAGCTAACTCAGGTTAGCGTAT
>Ga0307515_10013577_pt1 | contig 15201 bp, 8 predicted proteins | sample 17_EM_MG_FD_194513 | JGI IMG/M metagenome (GOLD analysis project Ga0307515, IMG submission 194513) | Populus trichocarpa ectomycorrhiza microbial communities from riparian zone in the Pacific Northwest, United States - 17_EM | ecosystem: Host-associated > Plants > Roots > Unclassified | place... | reverse complement strand
TGCGATGTCGCGGTCGCATAAATTAATTACCCTAGCTTCAAACACAACACACAAGATAGTATAGAGCAAGCAAGGGGTCGATCCCACGAGGAAGGTTCAAGTCAGATTTTTATGCTAGATGATATGCAATTAGGGGGGGTTTGGACGTTATCTAGGCTAAAGCAAAAGAAAACAGAAAACTATCAAACAAAATTTAATAAAATCATAAAATTATCAAGAGAACAAATATTGGTCGCAAGTAAACATCCACCTACAGAAATCAGAACTGATCATGGAAACAAAACATCAATTTATATTCTAAATATTTATCTCTTCTTAACATTGGTTAGTTAACAGATTCGCCGTATAACTAACCCTAACCATCAAACAACCACAGTGTCCGCACTAGTAATTTAATTTAATGGCAGCTTTAAGAACTAGATAAGTTGATTAATCAAGAAAACATAATTGTCCGCAGTCTATGTTTGATTTGATTGAATGTTCTCCCTAAAATTAATAACATAGATCTGCCACAATTATTAAACTCAGTTGTTTCACAAGTTCATATACCACAACTCCGGTTTTGATATCAAACTTAGCAATAGATTGTCTACAATAATAACTTAGAGTCCACTCTAGCAATTAAAATAAACAATCATAGGAAAAATAAGCATAGAAGAACAAACATATTCATCATATAAACAGATAAGAAAAGGTAAAATAAATCGCACAGTTCTTGAAATCCGAAGGTTTCCGTGTCCTTGCAACCAAGAAAAAGTGTTTAGCCTTGCATGTTTGTTGAACAACTAATCAAAAAGAAGAAAGAATGCATAATTTTGAGTTTCTTAGAGGAGGGGGGTGTTTTTCTCCTCTTGGCTGGCTGCTGCCTCCTTCTGCTCTCCCTCTTTTCTCTTTCTTTTTATATGCTAAGAAACCCTAGTCCCTATTTTACAAAATAGTCCTCCCTTAAGTTGACAGTTTACATTTAAGTACTTCAATAACTATTTTTCTAAAAATAAGAAATAGCCTTGCATTAAATCTTCAAGCTTTAACTTAGAGGAGCTAAATTTCTGAAATAAAAAATTGGATGCCAGTTTAGATGCTTCGAAACGTAATTTGGACATGTTCCTTCACGAAACCTGTTTGCTTGCAGAATTCAGCTGTCATCTTTGGAAAATCATATCTCCCTCATATGACATCGGTTTTGGCTGTAATTTTAAGCGTTTATAGGACTGTTAGTCAGGAATCTAAAACAATTGAGTTTGCATCAATTGGACTTCTTTAGCTCCAAATATTCAAGTCAGAATGGTCGAAGGTCAACACTGGCAGATTGCGAGATTTGACTTTGAAAGCTGTGATTTCCATGATCTTCTTTATTTTATTTTCTTGCCTTAGATTTTCAGAAAGGTATGGATGTTAGCGTTTTAGTGCCACTGGAATCACTTCATTTCAACCTCTAGAACTCATGCTCTGCACAAAACATCAACTGAAGGTCAAATCTGCCAATTATCTCCAATTTACTCCTATTTGCATTGCCTTCAAAACATAAAACAAAGAATATCAAGGCATCAAGGCATTTTATATATAAAACATAGGCAAAACACTAGTTAAATGTGGGTGAAACTATCGAATAATATGGTTGCATCATAGGGTTTCTCCTACCCACCCTCCTCTGTAATGTTCTCTCCCCAGTGTATCAGAGGGCATGCTTGCCTTCTGGCATAACATGGGGTCATGTACCTCATATTTTGGTAGCTGATTGCAAGTTCTTCTTGCCTTGCTATTGTTTACTACTATCGTATTTTATTCTGTATATGTCCTGCTCCTCCTCTTGGCTGTGCTGGTGTTGGGATGTTGTCTAGGTAGTCTCTATTACTGGATGGCTAGGTGGAATTTGTTTCTTTCTACTGTTTGTTCTTGTTGATGCTACCCCTATTGGGTAGCTATGTTGAGCTTGTCTGCAGCTTGTTGAAGATGAAGTTTGTCTTGTGACTGCTTATTGCCTCTCTTTTTGCTCTTATCAAGTCTTATGTGGTCTGGCTCTTGTGGCTGGTTATTGCATGTTTGCTGGAGTTGATGCTAGCTTTCCTCCTTAGCTTGTGTTATATAGGTTAGTTAGCTTGTTGCTGCTATATACAGCTAGGTATGATGTGCTTCTTGAAGCTGGTTGGATTATGGTTTGCTAGAGTTGTTGTGATTCCTTCTCTGGCTTGTTTCTCCTGGCTTAATGCCATGAGTATCCCTTCCCCTGCATGTTCCCCTGTTGTTGGGTGTGCAAGTTGCAGCTGTCGTTAGCTTGCTATTCCCATATTGCAGGAGTGAATTGGGTGAATCTCAGTGCTTCCCTGCTTTCTGTGTGAGATGCTTGCTGATGCGTGATCCCTGGTCCCCTTGTCCCCTTGTCGGGTCTCTGTGTCTTGATTTGATGATCTTTACTGTGGGTGGAGGCTGCTTCAAGGTGCTAGATGCACGTCCATTTTGTCTCTTGGGCCTCTTTGTGGTTGTGGCTGAGCTACTGGATGTCTACTTCCTCTCTGGAGTATGTTGTAGGTGCGAATTTGGCAATGTGTGGAGTCCTGCTGCTAAGGATTTGTCTTCCTTTCTCAGGGTTACCTCTATCTGTTGTCATACTGCTGCTTTGTTGGGGCTTTGTCTATTCGGGTGAGGTTCTCTCCCCATGTCCAGACTGTACGCCTCTTTGTTCCATATTGATTATTCTGCATGTCTGATTTGGCTGCCCTTGGGTTCTTTCTTGGGCTCTCGTGGAGTCTGTTCCCACTCTGTTTCTTTCTAGATAATTGCTATGGATCCTGATAGTTTGGGTGAGGCTCTCTCCCCAACTGTTTGGGCTACTGATGTAGTGTTCTTTGTTGCTGCTCTACTAGTATGTTCTAAGTGGAGAGTGTTGGATGGAGTCTGTCCTAGAAGCGACCTAGACAACGTTGTGGTGCAGGTTTAGTCTGCTGGAGATGATGTGCGGATGGCTCCTCATGTTTGCTTGGTGAAGGGATCCGTTTGGGTGAGGCTCTCTCCCCAAATGTTTGGTCCCCTTTCCTGTTGTTGTACTAGAACAGCTGGTTTGCTTTTGTGGATTGCCGATTTGTTTGATGAGTTTTGTTTGGTGAAGGGTTTGCTCATTGTCTCAGCAAAGCATGTTGTTGTTTCATGCGTGGTTGCAGTTACTGGTCAAAATGTTGGTTAGAGGTTATGACTGCAATTGCAGCCAATCTAGGTTGGAAGGAGATTTGTCTCTCTGATACTGCCGGTTTTTGGGTCTCAAAGAAGCTGCTTCTTTATCTGCTAGGTTGGTTTTTATGTATGTTTATAGCCATATAGCTTTGATGTTTGTTCAAGGGAGCCTGTTCCCTTTGAGGTTGTTCAAGGGAGTCGTTCCATTTGCTTTCTGTTCAGCAAGATTGTCTTGCTTATGGTTTGTTCAAGGGAGTCTATTCCCTTTGCCTGGGTATGTTTGTATATTTGTACTGCTAGCCTCCAGCTTGTTTATTTTTTATTACCATTCTTACATTTGATCAAAAATAATAATAATAATAATAATAACAATAATCATTCAAAACAAAATAATGATTTTGTAATAATGACGACTCAAGAACCAAGAAATATATGAAACTAGCCAAAATGAAACTTGAGGGCAAATTTACGAATAGCAATGTAAATTCATGTGAAATATAATAAAGAAAAGAATACACAAAATAAAAGCAATAAAGTTTATGTTAAAGATTCAAAGAAAACTAACTAATTCAAGAAGTCAAGATTCAACTTCAAGAATTTCAAGAAAACAATTAAAATAAAGCAAGAAAGATTTATATTTTCCAAACTTTAACAAAACAAAGCAAGGTAATCTAAGAAAAACAAGAATTCAATTCGGCAATACCAAGATTCGGTTGTACATATTCAACAAAATCAAGAAAGGATTCAAAAGACTTTTGGCATACCAAGATTTGGTATGTATCTTTTCAGTAAAATCAAGAAAATATTCAAGAGACTTTTGGCCAACCTTAAAATTTAAGGGCTTGCATTTGGTTATGCCCTAACTTGTCAATTCAATCAATCGTTGTAATTTTTCATTTTTTTTTTTACTCTAGGATGAAATCATGAAAGAAACAAGATGAAGATCAAGAATATATTTTTTCTTTGACGTGTTCAGCAAAATCAAGTATCTAAGCAAGATGATTTTTTTTTAATACGAGTTTGATGCGAACTTGAAATAATAAGAGAAGAATAGACTCTTTTTTGTTAAGAAATAAGACCCTAACTGATGCAATCCAAGCAACACCAAAGGATCCATTGAAGGTTCCAATTGATCTAGTGACAAGGCTTAGGGATAAGAGGTTTAAAGAGGCTTTCAATAGACTTCTTTAAGATACATTGGCCAAGGTGAACTACAAGAGGATAATAAATAATGAAGAACAAGCATTGATTAGTCTTATTCATGTTCAATAAGGGCTTGTTGGTGGAACCAAGGCCATTACACAAGGATTGGGATAAGAATACTCAAATTGGACAGTTTGACTTTTTTCTACTGTTTTGATTATAAATGGAGCTATAGGTCGAATTTTAATACGATTCTAGTTGGGCTGGAAACTAGACTTCCATACCTTTATTTGAAGTTGGGTTTTGATGCTACAAGTAAATTACGAGAAAAAATTGATCTTGTCTTATTTTAATTAGTTAGGGTATTGATCTATCTTTGTTTTGTGCGGCAACACTTGTTTAAGTTTTAGACTTGTTTTAGTTGGTTTGGGTATTATTTAAATTGGGTAGATATGTGACCCATTAAAGAAACTAGGGTTACTTAGCTTTTTAGTATAAGTACTCTTTGTGAAGATTATTTCAAAAAAAAAAGATTTTTATAGAATAAAAAATATTACCTCTCTTGGTTCTTGATTGAACTTCAACTCTTCAAAGAATTGACCAATTTTTGCTAATGATTTTATACTTCTTTTGCTCGTCTCTGGGTGTAGGTGTTGTGATTTGGTGGTTTATAGTCTTGTTACCTTAGCAAGTTTTTCATTATAATAAGCTCAATTTCATACTCAAACTTGAATTTCATTAAGTTCCGTTAGAGTTCACATCACTAGCCGAAACTGGGAAGAAAGAAAATCAAGAAACGACACAAATTAATGATTAAAAGGATATAACTCGATAATAGCACAAGCTCTGATATCAGTTGATGCAGACAACTCCCAAAATATACTAAAATCATATTTGACCCAATAAGAACCTGCTTTGGAGAACCAAATTATATGCAATGATCAATCCTACCTTACACCTATAAAGAGATGGAAACGAGTAGTACAAAATCACATCAAAGTTGATCAATCCTTCAATTTATAAATTAAATCAAGAAATTAGTATATGATGTGAACCTTGTGATCATATGGTCACATAACCCACAACAAGATTCACAATGAATCCTAAAAAGCTAAAATAGGTCTTATAGGAGTGTGACACAATGAAAACTTGTCCCAAGACACCAGAACTACTAGAATAAGAACATCTACCATATAAATATCAGTTCATGAATGAGAAGTATAAAGAAGACGTCATGAAGTTAGTTAATCTTTTATAAGTTAATTTAGTTTGTTAGAAAACCAAAGAATACAAAAATCTCTCACACACAAGCTAAATAAATTTAGCAGCAATAGTATTAACAAGTTTGAATATTTTTGTCCTTATTGTTGCTACCCTTTATATATATATATATATATATATCTGTGTGTGTGTGTGTGATCATAAGATAAATGTGAGAAAATACACCTGAAGCAAACGTGAAAAGAAATGCCCAAACCCAATTATAAAATACCAGAATGCCAAGCAAGTTTTATAAGCCAAAATAGCAATCCAAGGTTTAATTGAAAAAAACCTTTAGTGAAAATATTTATTTTTGGTGTTTAAAGACTCAATTAGATTTAAAAAAAACATTTAATTATTTAATTGAGGGTTTAATCGCAAGGAAAATCAACTTTGAAAGTCAATTTTGAAATAATTAATGTTAGGGACTCATTTGGAAGCTTGAAAAGTCTGATTTAGTCAAATCATGAGCTTAATTGCATAAAAATCAAAGTATGGTGAGCAAATAGGGGCTTAATTGAATTTTTTTTGAGCTAGGGATCAACTTGCAAAACACAAGCGACTTCAAGGACTAAAATCAATGAGGAATCAGGGGTTAAATTGAAAAAAATAAAAGTTTAGTGGTCATTTAGGGGGGTAATTGAACAAATCAGAAACCAAAGACCAACTTACAAAAGGCACTCGAAATTGGGGGTGACAAATGAAATTTGGTAGGGACACAATTGCATGAAATTAGAAAGAAAGAAGGGAATTGACAAATCCCAAATCAAAAGAAAAACCCTAATCTATAAGAATTAGTCAAAACGCTCACCTTAGTCCCCAAGCACCCAACACAACCACCTACACCCAAAACCAGCACCCCTATGGCAAAACCAGCTAGGTTTTAGCTGTTTGGAACCCTAGACAACCCATCTAGAAGGCCTAAACCTGCCTATAAAAAAAGAGGTCGAAGAACATCACAAAGAAAAAAAAACTGGAGAGAAAACTAGAGAGAAGCATAGGGAAAGAAAAGAAAAGAAAAGAAACTTAGGCTAAAGGGTAAGGGCCCTACCCAGAACATTTCCAAGGCTTCATAGGGAAAGAAAAGAAAAGAAAAGAAACTTAGGCTAAAGGGTAAGGGCCCTACCCAGAACATTTCCAAGGCTTCAGCTCTGGTTTAAGGAGGTTTGAAAATAAGAAGAAAGAGAGATAATACTAAGAACCAATCCATATTCAGATCTTCAAAACCAAGAAGGTATACATTTTCTTACCTTAAAAGTGAAGTTCATGAGGCCTGCTGGATCATTCTTTTGTTTTTAATATGAAGTTTTGTTTGCCATGACATGTTTTTGATTCTTTTTTGTCATTTCTTTACATTAAACTTGGATTTTAAGTTTGCCAAAGGTGGTAGTAAAGGGACAGGGGCACTTTCTGTTAATGAAAGAATAACCCCTTCTTCTAAATAACTAACCTGGCCATTTAAAGTGAAAATGGTCAGATTTTGAAGCTCTTTATGTCAAAATTCATTTGTTATTTTGAGTTGATAGTTATTTAGGTTTGGAATCAATGTAATTTTTTAGTTTATGTGTTGTTTTTGTTGTTTCTTTAGCCATAATAATGTTCCTTATCAATAGTTTGGTTTGTGGGAATAGGAATGGCTCACTTTAGAGCCTAGAAATGGTTGTTCTGGGCACATTTTCATCTGCCAGCTTTCTGGGCAACTTTTCTACATTTAAGACATATTCATCTGTTGAATCTTGTCTTAAGTGCTAGTCTCATACCCCGTTTGGTTTAATTTCTGTTTCAGATAGGTTTTCCTTTCATCTTTGATAAACAATATGGTAATTTCTAGCATCAATAACAGGTTTTAATGGGTTTAATCCTTGATTAGTACTTAAAAGTGCATTCTCATTAAGGCTTTATATCATCATATTGCACTAAAGTATCATTAAATTCCATAACTAAAGCATGTTTTATAATAACAAGTCTGATAATATAATATATCTTTAATTTATGGTAAATGCTTATTTTGAATGCAGGTATATCTCATAATTCAAATGATTGATTGATGTGATTAACTATTGAAAGTAAAGAGACAAAAAGAGGACTAAGCTAAGAGAAGAGATGTTGGTTCAATTCCAAATTGGAACACCATTCGGTTATTGGATCATAACTGGAGTTGTAGACCTTGGATTTAGGTCTGCTTTATAAGGATGGAAAGCTAAGACATAGACCTAAAACTTTCATGAAGAGTCCAAGACTCATTTCTGCCATTTTCAAATTCAAATCTTAGCAACAACGGAGAAGTCAGAATCTGTCTTGCAGCTCAGACACTGTTCGGTTTTCAGCTCATATCTTGAGTTCTAGAAGTCCAAATGAGCTCTGGGTTTTTTTGTTGAAAAGCTAAGACAATTGCCCACAACTTTCATGGAACAAAGGGCTCAAATTCTGATGTTAGCAATGATGTTTTGGCCAGCCAAGAATATCAATAATCAGCCAATAATATCAATAACCAGCAACCACCAATGTCAAAAACCAGCCATCAAATCCATGGTTGGCCACCAACTAAATAGTTTGTCAACCAATCAATAGTTCCAAATTTTAGTCTATAAAAGGAGGCATTTGGCATGTATTTAGTCATCTTGGTTTTCAAATCAAGATCATGTTCTTGCTTTCTTTCTTTATATTTTTGTAATGCTTAAATTTTAATTTCATTAATCTCTTGTTTATGCTTTTCATCATAACTATATTCTTATCTAGTTTATTTATATTCTTCTTCTTCATTATGTTTAGCTAAGTTAATTATGTCAAGGTGAAAAGGTTTCATTAATAGTGTTACAATAAGCATAATATAAACTCAACATGGACTTCAATGTTTATATCCAAGAAAGTTTGCTATTACCATGTTTTATCTTTTTATCTTACTAATTCTTAATATCTTGCTTGTTAAATGGTTAATCTAGATTTGTGTTGTGTAACACTTGGTACATCAAATGCTTGATCCTTCATAGTCTTCGGCCGACATTGTTATTATGATAGAAACTTGATTTGTTGTTAACATAAGTTAGCAACATGAATGCCTGATGATATTTATAAGTATGGTGTTACTTAGATAAGATGATTAATATGATCATGTTAATAATTTATAATGAGCTAATAACGATAAATCATCCGATTGGAACCTCTTTTGTGTATGGTTTCCGGTTGAGTAATAAAAAGAGTTTATATTATATTTATTTGAAATACCATTAGTGAATCCTCTAACCTTCACATCTGTTTTATCATTGCTTAATCCTTAAACCAATATCACATCCCAAAACTCTCTTCAACTCCTTTTCTGTTATTATTCCCTTCAAATCTTTTCTTTATTTGTAATTTATATAGTTGACATCCCTGTGGTTCGATCCCGGTCTTGTCGGGATATTTATTATTTCGACACTCCTGCACTTGGGATAAGACATCAACTCTTTGATTGTGTCAATCCTAGAATTTCAGTTTTGAACTGAAACCTTCTTTTGGGCAAAATCGTGTGATTTTATCAATCATCAAGAGTTTTGAACCCTTGATTCTTGTTCTAGAGAAGTTTATGAACAAGAACATGCCCTATTTTATTTGAAATCCGCTCTGGATTGAGAACTACATTTTGAGGGAAGATGAAGAACATTCGTTTGTTTTTTTTTTTTTGTGTTTTCTGTTTTGATCCATTTATGTTTGAAATTTTTATATTTTTTGTGTTTTTCATCCATTTTGATCTGTTTCGTCTTTTTCTTTCTCTCCTTCGATCTGTTTCTAGGTTGACTTAATTGGGTCAGCCTCAACTGAGTCAACCCATTCGGGTTGACCCAGCCCAAAAAAAAAGATAAAAGAAAAATATATACATATAATAATAAAAAAACAAAGAAAAATCTTTTTTTTTCTTTTTAGGATTTTACCCCTTTTAGGAAAATTCCTCTTAAACCTCAATTTTTTTTTAAGGATAAAACCACAAGTAAAAATTAAAAAGATTTTTTTTATGTTGCATACGACCAAGTGTCTTAAAAATACAAAGAAAATCATATTGTCTGGTGTTTCCATATGAAAATTCAAAATACATATTTGCATGTATTTTTAGGATTTAATAACTAGTTTATTAAATTCATGAGAATTTGACCAATATTTCAACAAATCACCAATTGTTTTAATTCATAAGAATTAATGGTTAAGAATCCTAGTATAGAATGTTGGACCTACAAGTGAGGTTAGTATTTGAAATATTAGAATTGACCAGAAAATTCTCAGAGTTTATTTTAAATACTCACCAATTTTAATTAAAAGTATTTTTTTTCTTTTATAATGCACAAATTACGAAGAGCCTTTTTCTAAGAATTTATTTGAGTACACGAGTCCATAATAAATTCTTAAACACCGGATTTATTCATATGAGTAAATCTCAATTATCAAATTACAGATACACCACTAACTAAAAAACCCTCAAAACCTTTGAACCACATCAAACTGCAAAGCAGCTTATCTAGAGTAGGGTGTGCTAGGGGTGTTAGGCCTTGTTTGTATTGCATTTCAAAAGTGCTTTTGAAAAAATTTAAAATTTTTTATTTTTTTTCTTTGCTTCAAATTAATATGTTTTTGGTGTTTTTAGATCATTTTGATGCGCTGATATCAAAAATAATTTTTTTAAAAAAAAAACATTATTTTGATACATTTCTAAGTGAAAAGCACTTTGAAAAGCAACCGCAACCACACTCCCAAACAGGCAATCTCTGACAAGACCAGTACAGCCGCATTTCCTAACGATCTTGAACCAAACAACTAGGTGGCGACTCCTTTGGCCCTTTCAAAACCCACCTTTCGCCACGTGCGACACTTAAAAAGAGTATTTATACTCTTGAAAATAAAAACTCTAAAGGATTTACCCTTATGGGCTAAATTGGTCTGCTTACAAAACTGACCCAAAATTTATACTAATAAACCTGAAAGCATGGACCCAACAAGCCTTGGGCCATTGCTGGAAACTAATTAATAATTAAGGTAAAACAAGTCTTAGGCCTTAGCTAATTAATCAAACCCAAAAGTATAAATTAATAATGGGAAAATAAGTGTTAAAGTACTCTCTAAGCTATCGGAACTTAAAACGAGCCAAAAGAAATAAAACACAACTAAAACTAAAGCATATATAGAGTCCCTAGCTACCATTTATATCATGGGAAAGAAAGGACTCTAACTTTTCAATGAATCCAAGTTACATTAGGAATCTTTGTAGCCCAAGCTCATGCACAAGTTTATGGCCTAAATAAGCCTTATTTAATATCTATTTACTGTCCAAAATTAACTCACTACAGGTTTGGATTGATTGGGCCAAAAATAGCCAAGAAATAACAATTTTTCGATGAATCTGCCAAAACATTAACAACGACTTCAACCAATTTAAACAATATGTTACTAGACTTTAATTAACCTGAAATTTTACCAAAATATATTTTCATGTGTCTAGTATCTTCTTGTAAAATTTTAGCTATATCTGATGTATGTTTTGAGAGATAAACCTGAACTTGCAAAACTAATCAATATGTATTTTAAGGAAAAATTCGAACCAAACTTGGTTCGTATTAGCATGGGAATAACTCACCCACACAAAAGATAGCAAAAATATCAATTTCTTTATTAAAAATAGTATTCTCTTCAAAAAGTCTCGACAAAAGAGTATTTATACTAGAAAGAATCTTAAGTCTAATAGGATGTTCCTAATGAATATAGACAAACCTAATAAATAATAATAATAATAATAATAATAATAATCCAATGAAACAAAATTTAAATAAAGGCTTTAATATCTCTAAAAATCCTAATAATAATAATTAAAATATAAATAAAAACAATAGCCCAGCTAATTTTAATGCAACTGAAATCATATTAAAATTCCTTTTGTAGCTCTAGTTATAACTAAAATAGTAGTGAAAGGTCAAATTGACAATTTTGAATCTTCTTATTCTAATCTTTTTATAATATTTGGATACCCACCTATAAGTCATTCTTGAACATGAATTAAATTAATCAAGGCTTGTACTTCATTATTTAATATCTTCTTGAAGTTCACCTTATTAGCCCATGTGTTTTAAAAAAGTTTCATTGAAAGCCTCTTTGAAACTCTTAGCCTTATGTATTGTCACTGGACCAACAAGAACCTCTAACAGATATCATGATGTTCCTTGGATCGTATCAAATCATGTCCCTTTTTTGGTGTGAAGTTTTGGCCTAGAGGTGTGTGTGTGTGTGTAGAGAATGAATTTGGATGGTTTAATTGTTATGAAATTTGAATTGAATTATGTTAGGTTAAGTTTAAAATGAATGGGTAATGTGGAATTGAAAAGAAATTTTGAAGAAAAATCCATGTCTCCTTTATGTGTGATATTCGGCCAACTTAGTGTAGAAGGGTTTGAATTTGTTAGTTCAAATTGATATGGAATATGTATTTGATTATGTTATATAATGTATTTGTTAGAAGGGTTTGAATTTGGGTATGGAATTAAATCACAAAAAAAAAAACAAAAACATATATTTCCCATGGCAAGAAGTTTTGGCTTAAACCAATAAAATGGGAATGAACTTTGATAACTTAGTTGTTATGAAAGTTGGGTTGAGTTTTGTTAAGTGAAATGTTTAATAGTTGAGTTATAAGAAATTTAAATGAAAATTTGAAAGAAATTCATATTCTTTTTTTGTGGTGGTTTTAGCCACATTAGGGGGTTTAGATTTATTTTTTTTTAATTTAAATTGATGTAAAGAATTGTGTTAAAAGGTATATTTTGAGATTATATAAAAAGAGAATTTCATGAGATTTGGAAGGAGACCTTTAGTTCCTTAAAAGATAAGTTAGGTCAAAACTTCTTATAAGGAGGGGTAGGACTCATAGTTTGCTTTATGTGTTCTTAAAATTATCATTGAACTGAGGATTTTAACAATTGAACCCATAAGAATGAATACAAACATAAAAAGTGTGCATGTGTATGGAATTTTAAGGATTCCCTTGTTATTGGTTAGATAATATTGGTTGGATAAGAATTGGAATGAGATTCTTAGAATGAATGAAATGATAATGATGATTGAAATCCTAATTGTACAGGAGAAGTTACTAGATTAAGGTAGCAGCATGGAGCAACAACACAAGCACGGGTTCTAGGTAGGTGCCCTGTAATTTTTCTGCTTAATAGATTTCTTAAGTCTTTTGAACTGCACATTTTTTAAAATGTGCATTTATTTATATAATTATTAATACTAAGAAATGATTGATTTGACTAGTTGTCCTGCGTAGAGCTAGTGATATCAGTGAAATTGATGGGCGTGGTGTTTAATTTGACTAGCTATTTGGAATGGAGCTAGTGACGTCAATTTAATTTACTGTAGGGATACTTAATTTGACTAGTTATCCAGAGCAGAGCTAGTGGTGTCAATGTGATTAACTGTTAAGATACTTAATTTGACTAGCTATTTCAAGTGGAGTTAGTGGCGTCAATGTAATTGATTGTCGAGATAATTAATTTGACTAACTGTTTAGAGAGAAGCTAGTGGTGTCAATGTGATTTCATGTCAAGATACTTAATTTGACTAGTTTTCTAGAGCGAAACTAGTAGCGTTAGTGTGGCTGACTTGTTGGGTTATTTATGAATTATTTAGGTTGAATCAAGTAGATGATAAGTAGAAAGAGATGGCACATTTATGTTTAAAGTGTTGATTTTGGTTTAATAAAATAAAACTGGAGGTGTCTATGTTTTGTTGTATCACTTGCTGAATTATATACTTATATTGTATAATAAATTCATTTCAAGCTCATCACAGACCAAGCGGAGCAATAAATTATTTATAGTATTTTCTTTTGTTTAGGCAAAGATAATGTAATTATGGATAGGTAAAATTCCCTTTTTGTAATATAATTTTTGTGACTAACGATTGTAATGTAAAGTAAACTGGTATTAAAATGCATGTAATGTAACAATTGAATCTTTTTTAGGTTTGAAATTTAACATAATACTTATTTCAATTTATTAAATTAAAAATGCATGTAACTAGTTCATAGTGTTTCTTATATTCATAATTATGTTCTTCATTATGAAATATATTTAATGTAATTGATTATAGATTGTGAAATGAAGGGTGGTTTATGTTGCTAATGGAAAAAGGTCCAGGATGGTTGGACCATGAATTAAGTTTTGATAGTGTGTATGGATTGTGAATGTTGATACTTGAAAATGTTTAGTTTTAGAGGAGTTTCTACTGAAATTTCGGTAGAATCTTAAATAACTTTTAAGATAGTAATCTATAATCATGAATTATAAGATTAAAAAAAAATCACCTTGGTTTTCAAGAAACTATGACTTGATACTATGTTAAACCTGGATTTAAAACTTGGGAATGTTATAAGGAATATGAAAATGTATTTCTTGATGATGTTCTTATTAGTTTACCTCTTATTAGATGAATAAAACATCAAATTAATCTCATGACTAGAGTTACAATTCTCGTTAACTAGCCTATAGAAGTAATCCAAATGAGAAAAAGGAGCTTCAAAGATAAGTAGAGGAGTTATTGGCTAAATGATATTTTTAGAAGAACATGAGTCTGTGTACTATTCAAATACTCCTTATGCCTAAGAAGGTTGATGTTGTTAGAATCATCTTAGCAGTGGTTTTCTTTTAAGTTGACACATGGAGGAGGTGTAGCTCTAGTGTGGCTTTGTGGACTCATTTTTCTCTCATTTCTTTTTATTTTTTTTTATAATCCCCTTTATTTTCACACCTAATTCCTTCTAATCTTCTAAAAAGGGTTTCATTTTTTTTCTATTCTTCAATTGTTATCCCTTTATTTCTAATCTTTTTATAAAATCCAAAATCTAGATATTTTTTTGCAAAATGAAGTGTCAACTTAATGACAATAGTTTTTTACTCTATGATAGCCCCACATCAAGTTAACTGAAATAAATAATAAAGTTCAATATCTAATAAAATCAATATGAAATTATCAAATTAAAAAAAAATACTATTTGTTGAAGAAAATTAGCACCGTGTGAATTTTATGTTGTTAATGGATGTAACAACGTTTCACCTAGCTAGTTTTAGTGTTTTGTTAATTTATTCATGTACAATATTGTTCTATAACCTAAGTATATAACTAAAACCTGAACTTAATTTTTTATTTTAACATCAAGGAAATTCTTGGGTAGCTTTCACACAAGATTAAACCTAAATTCTAGTTTCACGTTTATATATATATATATATATATATATTTGAAATTAATTTTTTATTTTAACATCAAGAGAATTCTTGGGTTTAAGCCTAAGTGACATTCACTCTTACTAATATATTTGCAAATAATAATAATAATAATAATAATAATTTTTAAAAAAAATTTAAAGTCTAGTTACGGTTGTTTTTCAAAGTGATTTTTTTATTTTTTAAAAATTATTTTTGAGATCAACGCATCAAAACGATTTAAAATATAAAAAAAACAATTAACTTTAAAAAATTTTTTTTTTTTTTATGGAAAATGGTGTCTACGTCTCCCTGTTTAACAGCAAGAAATTTTGAGGGAAATAATCGAGTCCATGCTAAATCTCAAAAAAAAAAAAAAAAAAAAGAAAAGGAGTCCATGCGTAGAAAAAC
>Ga0307515_10013575_pt1 | contig 15202 bp, 1 predicted proteins | sample 17_EM_MG_FD_194513 | JGI IMG/M metagenome (GOLD analysis project Ga0307515, IMG submission 194513) | Populus trichocarpa ectomycorrhiza microbial communities from riparian zone in the Pacific Northwest, United States - 17_EM | ecosystem: Host-associated > Plants > Roots > Unclassified | place... | reverse complement strand
GGCCTTTTAAACCCGCTTTCTATACCTAGCCGGACAGGCCTAGATCCCCTAGGAAGACCTACTGCTAGACCTCTTTAATAAGCTTACCCTAGACCTATAGCGGGCCGTATTACTAGCTTATACTATAGTATAGACATTAAAAGAACTTATAGACTATTGCCTAGCTATTAACTAAGGCCTCTATTAAATTAAGGCACGCGCCAATTAGCTAAAAACTAGAAACCTTATAAACTAGGCTATAAGTACTGCGAGTACGGCCTATAGTGCCCCGGTATAATTAGTAACTCCTATAGTTAACCTAATAGCTAGCTGCGCAGCTACCCCTACTATAGGCCTAGTGTACACCCGGCCTATATATAGCGACCCCTATATATAGGCCCTTAGCGATTAAGAAGCTTGCTTTTTATGCGGTTAAATAGGCCACCCTATAAGGAACTATTTAATAAAGGCAAAGATAAACGAGGTTTTGTTAATTTAGGAGGATAATACGGAGCCGGAAAAAGAGGAACTTTAGAGGAAGACTCTTCTCTAGGGTTAAAAGGGATTAATATATTATATATCAATCTAGGTTAGCTAGTTAGTAAAAGAAGCTGCACTATTCCTTATACTTTATTTTGTAATAGATATTAAGTTTTAATCTCTGCTTTAGCTAACTTAGGAGCAAATACCTTTACCTTAATTAATATAAAGTGCGCTGTAAAACTAGCTGACTTTTTAAATATACCCCTTAAAGAACTGCCTAAACTAGTTCCTATTTGCGGTTATAACGGACAAATAGGACCACCTATTATAACTATCTTATAGATCTACCTCCGCGTTAACGGACGAAGGTAATATAACGTCCCCTTCCTTATTATAGACCTTGGAAGCTATAATATAATCTTAAGGAGAAAATAGCTAGCCTATTTAGGCTTATAGCTTAACATATAGAATAGGCAGCTTATCTGGCCCAAAACTATACCCCTAACGCCTTCCTTTATAAAAGAGATTAGTATTATAATGGAAAACCTTATACGGCTATAGATAAATACTGTTTACTAGGCCGATGCGACGCGTAGGGACTAGGCTTTTAAGAAGGATATACAGCTTAATCTATAATGGATCCGTATACTACGCCGCCCCCAGACTACCTATATTACACTACCCGCACTAAAGACTTAGGAAGTTAGTAGTGGCCTAGCTAAGTCCCTAATAAAGAACCTAGGCCCTACGCAGCTATAAAGAAAGGCTAGGAATATTAGATAATATACTAAACTAATAGACCGGAAGGATAACTTACGGAAAATGGAACGTGAGCTAAGGAAGACCATAAACCCTATACCGCAAAATACGGCCTAATAAACATCCATAAAGAAACCTATAGACTTCCCGCTAGTTAATATCTACTATATTAGCGCTATAGGATTCTACTAAAACCTAGTTTAGCCTAATACCGTTGCCTTTATAACTAGCTTATACAAAATTAATTAAATAATTAAAGAAAAAGAAGCCCTAGCTTAAGAGAAAGGCGAGCTTATAGATAAGGAGCTAGTAGAACAGAAACTGTCCTGTTAATATTAGAAATTTAAAGATACTTTCTCCAAAGTAGCGTTTAATATACTCCTGCCTTACCGACCGTACGACTATAAGATTAAAATTAAGCCGGATAAGGTGGTTACCCTTAGCTATAGCCCCCTCTAATAGCAATCTACTGCCAAATTATAGGCTATAAAGCAGTATCTTATTAATAACCTGGATAAGGGCTTTATTGAGCCTAGTTAAGCCCCTTTTAACTTACCTATTCTCTTTACTAAAAAGCTAAATAGAGGACTTTGTTTCTGTATTAACTACTATAAGCTTAATAATTTAACCCTTAAAGACCGCTACCCACTGCCTTTATTTAATAAGACTTTGGCCTAAATAAGTAGAGCTAAGATCTTTATAAAGCTTAATATCCGCTAGGCTTTTTACCGGATTAGGATAAACCCTAAATTAGAAAACCTTACTACGTTTTAGACCCATTATGGAATATATAAATATAAAGTACTACCTTTTAGACTAACTAACGGACTGGCCATATACTAATAATATATAAATAACGTACTATTTAACTACCTTAACGACTTCTATATAGTATACTTAAATAATATTATAATCTACTCTAAAAACAAACTGGAATATAAAGAGCATATCTATAAAGTCCTATAATAGCTTTAGGAAGCTAGCCTCTAAGCCAATATTAAGAAGTTAGGATTTAGTGTTAAGCGTATAAAGTACTTAGGGTTTATTATTAGTATAAACGGGATTAAGGCAGACCTAGAAAAGACAGCTATAATTAACTAATAGGTACCCCTAAGGACCGTAAAGGGGGTGCAGTTATTTTTAGGGTTCTATAACTTCTACCGACGCTTTATTAAAAACTATAATAGGATTACCTAGCCACTAAGCCTATTTACCTATAAGGACCGGCCCTTTTACTTTAATACCGTATATAGGCAGGCCTTTAATAAGCTTAAGAAACGACTCTTTGCTCCCTTACTCGCCTACTTTAACCTAAAACGGCCCTTAATGCTAGAAACCGATGCCTTAGATAGTATTATAGCTAGCGTTTACTCCCAAAAGCAGATAAACGGAGAATAGTATCCTATTGCTTACTATTTAAAGACTATAGTAGATGCTGAGCTAAACTACCCGATTTACGATAAAGAAATGCTGGCTATTATCTCTAGCTTTTAGCACTAGCGAGCCTAACTAGAAGGCACCCCTAAGTTTATCTAGGTAGTTTCCAATTATAAGGCCTTAGAATATTTTATAATAATAAAGGCCCTTATAGCCCAATAGGCGCGCTAGGCGGATACCCTATTTTAGTTTAACTTCCTAATTATATATAGGCCAGGCGCTACTAATCGTGCAGACGCTCTTATAAGGCGTAAATAGGATATAAATAACTAGATAGCCGTAAAGATCTTATTACGGACCTAAGCACTACTATAACTAGAGTACCTTAACTTCCGGATATAGGCAGAACTAAATATAGACCCTTTAGATGCTGAGATATACCCTATTAACTCTATAGAACTAGACCTTATTAATAAACTACTATAGGTAAACCGTACGGCTCCTTCTCTATAGGAGTACTATAAAAAGGCAAAGAACGTTTCTAGCCTATAGTCCCTTAAAAGTAGACTGCTTAAGTACCGCAAACGGCTAGTGGTAGTAGAGGAACAGAACTTATAGACTTGGCTTATTGCCGAAGTATATATCTAGGTCTCTACGGCCCACCCTAGAAAAAATAAAACCCGTAGGATTATTGGCAACCGCTACTACTGGCCTAGAATAATTATAGATATTAACCGCTATATACGGAACTGCAATAACTGCCATAGGTTTATAATTTCACGAGATAAGACCCTAGGACTATTAAAACTCCTTTTAATACCTAACCGCCCCTAGTAATATATCTTTATAGACTTTTATAAGCTACCTCTAGACCGTAATAGATATAATATAGTTATAATCCTAGTTAACCACTTCGGTAAGCGCCCATTTTTAATCCCCTGTTATAAGAATATTAATGCTTAAGAGGCAGCCCAACTATATATCCACTACGTTTACTAAATTTACGGACTACTAGATACTATTATATCCGACCGCGGGCCGCAGTTTATATTAGCCTTTTAGAATAAGTTTACCTAAATCTTAGGCATTAAGCTAAAGCTTTTTATAGTATATTACCCCTAGACAGATGGTTAAACGGAGATTATAAATTAATACTTGGACTAAAGACTCCGGCCTTTCGTTAACTACTTCTAGAATAACTAGGCCAAACTATTGCCCTTAATAGACTACGCCCAAGCGACCCTACCCTATAACTCTACCGGATTTGCCCCTATTTAACTAGAAATGGGTTACCTACCCCATATAAGCTATAACTAGGAAAGACTAAAAGGGCCCTAGACCGTATGCGAAAAACTATCTTATAAGAAAGCCTAGCAGTACACTAAGCGCTTAAAAGAAGCTTAGAAAGTAGCCTATATAAACCTAAAAAAGGCCTAAAAATTAATAAAATAGTAGGCAAATAAGCATAGGCGCGAGCCTAACTTTACTATAGGTAATATAGTCTAGGTTATAACAAAGAACTAAAAGACAGAATGGCCTAGCCGTAAACTGGACTATAAGATAGTAGGACTATATAAGATTTTTAATAAAGTAGGCAACTCGTATAAGGTTAAGCTCCCAGACTTAATTAAAGTTTACCCTATTTTCTTACTGGATAAGCTACGGAAAGCTACAAATAACCTATTACCTAGGTAAAAGAATAAACCTCCCCTACTAATTTAAGTTAATGGCGATGATAAATAGGAAATTAAAGAAGTGCTAGCCTATAAACTTATAAAGGGAATGTTAAAGTATTGCGTTAGTTGGAAAGGATATGACCTAAACCCTACTTAGTACCCTATATAGAACTTTATAGGTAGTCCCTATAAGCTTTAGGAGTTCTATAGCTGTTACCCTAATAAACCCAGACCGCTAAAGTACCTAGATAAGTAGATAGAATGCTAGTATAATAAAGATAATAAGCTACTAGAAGAATATAAGGATAAAAACGCCCTAGAAATTTCTTAGTTATATAAGGTGTTAAGATATCTAGGAACTTTAACCGGTGGTTAAAGTTATCTAATTAGTCAGATTCTCTTACTAAGACTTTTAGCGACAAAGCCTAAGGGCAGGCTTTTTTGGAGGGGGGGGTAATGTTACAGCACTGGCAGAACTAGCAGAACTAGCAGAACTTCGCACTAGCAAGTTGCCACAGATTGCCGTATATTGCGATCACGTGACGCGAAGATCTTATAAAATACCGAACGGCGCTACTCTTCTTCTCCTTTCCTTTCCCTAGCTTTAGATTCTCGTTTATAGACAATCCAATCGTATAGGCTTGCGCGACCCTTTTGCCGTGCTTATGTCTTGATTGACTAAGTCGCTAACAATAGTGGACCTCTCCGCTTGCTATAGGCAGGGCTTAGTGGCAATGGTAGGGACGGCACGGCAGCGGCACCGTTATTAATTAACGATGATAAGCCTAGAGCTATGGCCTAAAATACAATTATTCTTATATAAGGTATGTACGAACTTTTATTTAGTATATATTAGCATATATCTAGCTATTAGGATTATTAGTAGCACTTATATAAGATCTATAGCTTAATATACCGTATAAGCTAAGTAGTTATCTTATATAATAAAACTAAAACAGATTAGCATATATATAGATAATTAAGATAGATACTATTAAATTAAAAGCTTTATACGAAAAATGAGTTAAACTACCTTAAGTAAGAGCTTAGTTTGCTGCTATTATTTTAAACATTCTACTCTTTTAAGACTCTTAATACCCATTTGCATCCTCTCCTATAAAATTATATAACGCCCTCCTAAAAAAGATTATTCTAGTTTATTACTTATTACTAGAATTAATAGAATAGTAATAGCTAGTAGTGATAGTCGTGGCTATTGTATACGTTGTTGCTCTTAGCACTACTATTTAAGGGTAAAAAGCTTTCTAATCTAACTTAAAGGATTAGTAATATAGTTGTTATACTCGTCTTAGCTTTAAGGTTAAGTAAACTTATTAAGATCCTTAATAATCTGATTATATAAATCTAATTTTTATTTAGTAGAGGCTTGCCTATATAGTAAAACTAATAGCTAGGTAGAAAGAGTCTTAGGCCTAAGAGCTTATAATTAGTAATCCTTCTAAAGTCCTTTAACTTTTTTTAAGTATAGCTCTCTACCACTTCTTTTCCTAATTTACTTAGATATATTTTATATAATGTTTAGGATAAAGAATAATTGCCGTAGCGTATAATAGGGATTTATTAGACTTTAGGTAGTATTTATTAAACACCTTCTATCTAATTTAGATCCTTTTACTAAAGTAGCTATTATTCTTATAGTGTTCCTATTATACAACGTTAGAAAAACTCTTAAAAGTAAAGAAAATTCTTATAAAACTCTACTTAAAATGCCTTATAAGAATATCCATTAAAAAGAGAATATTTAAGATCGTTATATTATATCCCTAAGTTTCTAATATTACCCTCTTAAAGATATAGAGGAAGTTGTATATTGTATAAAGCGAAGTCTAATCCTATAGAGTTAAGAAATCTTCGCCTAAGGTCTTAGTATACTTCTTTATATAAAGATTAATTACTAATTTATACTTTAAGGCAACCTAAAGCATCTTATACTAGCTATTCTATCTCATACAATTATCTAATAGAATTCTTCTTTAAGTAAGAGTAAAGAAGTCTTTTATACGGCTAGGTAAGCTTTAAGTATATATAATAATATTATAGAGTTTGCCTAGTGCACTAAGAGCTTAAAATTGGCTACTTCTAGAGTTTAGGTTAACTTTAAGTCCTCTTTTTTCTTTAATGTCATATAATATAAGCTTATCTTCTTAAATTAAGTCTTTAAAGAGGAAGGCTTTAATAGTAAGGTAGAAAATATAGCCATTATACCAGATTTATTAGTGTATAGATTTCCACTCCATATTATATTCTTCTTAAAGATACTTCTAAATCGTATAACATAGGATATTATTTATAGATGCATTATTAGCAATAATAGCACTAAGTCTCTATACAATACTATAGTCCCAAAGTATTAGAAGTAGCGTTTAAAACTAATCCTCTTCGCTATATAATGGAGTTATACAAAGCGCATAAAGGCCTCTTTTTAATCTTTTATTTTAATCTATAAAGTGTATATAAATCCTAAGTAAAAGATGTTAATTTGGGGACGTCTAGATATCCAGTAAGAGATAAACCTTAGATATTGCTAATTAAAGCTTTTTTTATATAATGTTCTTCTACACTATAAATATATTCTAGACTATATTACTAACCATAGAGTAAGCTATTATAATATACCCCTTAACCTCTAGATTAAGGACCCTATAAAATATATAAAACTCTAGCTATTTAACTATTCTAAATAGGAGTTTTTGTATAGTTATTAAGGAAATAAGTACTGCAGCAATAGCTTCCTAATTTAGGGCGTTTTAAAGGGTAAGCGTATTAATATTATTTAACTACTCTATATTGCGGAGTTATAAATAAAAATATTAAAGTTAATTGCGGGTTTTCGTATAAATAGGGCCCTCTTACTTTTCTAAGTGGATATTATACTTAGTTCTTAGGTAATTTCGAAAGTTTATAATGGATTTTAAGCAATATACTATTATTGTATAATATTTGCAGTATATAAGCCTTATTCTCTTATAATATATATCCTTATCTTCGTTTAGAGCCCAAGTATATATCTATAGGTTAGAAGTCTTCTTTTGCTAGCGGTTTAATAACTTCTCTGTATTAAGGGAGTCTAATATAGGTATAAAAAGTGATAAGTCTGCTTTAGAAGCCATAATATTTAATAATCTATTCATACGATATTACGGTTAAAAAAATTTTAGGGGGCGTTAAGAAGGTCTGTAAATATTGCAAATATCGCCAATACTCGCCAATACTCACCAATATTGATTAGTGCCAATATTGATTAGTGCCAATATTGATTAATCTAATTGGCTAATATTGATGTTAAAACCCTCACTGTCAACAATTGAACCCCTGACACTAGATTTGTCAAATTTGACTATATATAGGTTGCGACAAAGTCGACCTTTTAATACTATAACGTTAGATCTTAACACCAGATTATTAGCTACTTAGGTTTTTTAACTGCTAAAGGTTAAGAGGAAAGACTATACCTAGGGGAAGGATAATACCTAGGGGTTAAAGACTAGTAAAGGGATTCTATATAAGAGCTTAATTAATCGGCTAGCTCTATATAATAGAGCTATAGATAAATACTAGAACTACCACTAATATACTAGGGTTGGGTAAAATCTAACCTTATCTTGATACGATCGACAATTGACGATCGATATGATATCTCGTATCGATTAAAGTATCGTAATATTCTCTTGGCATTCCCCACAAAATTTTCTTTTATTAAATTTACTACTTTTCTACTGCAGTATTATAAGAAACATGGCTTTAAAAGCGGATTTATCTCTTCTTAAAAATACTCCTAGCTTAATTAAGAGCTCTAGTATATAATAGGCGTAGCTTTAATCTCTAGTTTATAAATTTACTCGCCCATTATATAAGAACGAGCTAATATATAATAAAAAGAACCGAAAGCTTATATACTGTAATTAGTGCGAAAGTTACTTAGTACTATTAACTACAAATATAAAAGGACACCTTAAGAAAGACCATGTAATCTCTATTAACTTAAAACAGCCTTATATAAAGGAGCAAGTATTTAAAAAGCTTTAGGAGCTTTAGGTATAAATAATATTAAAATTTAGGACAGACGAAGTTAATTCTATAGTTTTTACGAAAGTTTTAAATAAGGAAGTTATCTAGCAAGCTTTTATTAACTTGGTTGTTATATAAAACCTTTTATTCTAGATTATAGAGTAGGAAGAGTTCTATGTCTTCTATTAGGCTCTTAACCTAAAGTTATCTAATTTCTTAAATAATTACCCACTCCTTCTAGTTATAGAAAGACATTATACAAAAACAAGTTTAATTAGCGTTAATAAGTATTTATCTTTCTATTAATATCTAGACGTCTTTAAATAACTACTTTCTTCTTACAGTTTGCGCCCACTTTATTAATAACCAGAAAAACCATATATAAGCTCTTTTTGCCCTTTATATGGTATCTAGTTATAATAAAACTAAATAATAGAATACTCTTCTTCTAGTTTTAGAGGAGTATAGGATTATATAAAAGCTTAGAGCTATTATTGCAGATAATTCTATAATAAATAATACTCTCTATTATACGATCTATAAGTATCTTACTAATAATAAGGATATTACCTAGGATCCTATCTAATAATATATCCGCTGCTAGGGATATACTATTAATCTTACCGTCTAGGCCTTCCTCTTTAAAGATACTCTTAAACTTAAGGCTATTAAGTCGTATAAAAGGAATAATATAAGTGGAAAGGAGCGAAGTTATAAGGAAGAGATTAAGTAAAAATAGGCTTTCCGAGTAATAGGCCCACTTAGTAAGCTTTATAATATTATAGTATACTTCCGTGCCTTAGTAAGTCATATAAAGGAGTTTAAGACTTTAGTTAGAAAACGAGTTTTACTTAATAATTATATAAGATGGAATAGCTAGTATTAAATACTAAGCGTTTCACTTAAGCACCAGTTAGAAATTAATAACTATATTAAAAGCAACTTTAATACGCTTAAGAAGGTTTATATCTCGCCGTAAGACTAGAAGCTTCTTTATATAATTTACACCTTTTTAAAGCTATTCTACTATACAATATTAGAGACATAAGGGGATTATATAATACTTAATTAAGTACTCTTTATAATGGATATACTTATTAAATATATAGAGAATTCTCTTATATAACTCTCCTTCTAAGTACTTTATTTAAGCTAAAGCTAATATTATATTATAGGCACTTTTTAAATTAAATAAAGCTCTCTTACTTTAAGTAAAGAATATATAGGCGAAGTTTAATAAGTACTACCAAAGAATAGATAACTCCCCTCTTTATACCGCTACACTTATTCTTTACCTAAATTATTATATAAAGTATATTAAAACATTTTAAAAGAAGGAGTAGTAGAAAACGATACTTTTAAAGGTTTAACGGCTCTAGGAAACATACCAAGAATTAGAGAAGCCTATTACCTCTCTTTAAACAGTATTGTATAATAGGCTATTATAAGATAAGTATAATTAAATTATAAACAAATTAAATGAAAAGGTTACTTAACCAGTAAGCTAGGATAAGTATAATAACTACTGCTCTAAAGTACCGTACAAAATTAAAGTTTCTCTACTTTAGTGGTAGTCTTAAGAATAACCAATAAAGCGCTAGCTGCGGCTTTCACTCTTTACAAAAGAGGCACCCCTAACTCTAGCCACAAGTAACAAACTAGAGAGAGTATTTTTAGGAGGGCGTTATATAGTATTATAGGAGAGAATATAGCTTAAATTATAGAACCTTGAGAAGACGGAGTATATAAAGAGCTGGCACTAAAGTGGGGTTTTAAAAGGAATATAGTTGTCGGGAATGAGGCAAGCGGTCGTCACGTGACGCCGCGGCACTAGCGTGGCGAGGAGTCTAAGACTCCTCGCCCTTCCTCATTTTAAGGAACAAGCTTTATCAACTAACATCACTGTAACCCTACTCGAGTAGTCGTTATTAGTGAGTCACCCTGTGTAACTAATACTGATTAGTGGTTAAATATACAGTCAACTATAGAGCAGCTAGGTTTTTGAATAGAAGAGACAGTTTCGTGTAGGGGTGCCATATACGCTTATATGGAATGGATTCCGGCGATACTATGCTACCTTAGACTTGCGGAAAACTAGTAATAGAAGTGTCACTAAGTACTAGGAGATACTAAATTACGTCTATTACGTAGAACAACCGCGTTTATGAAGATTTAGTTAAGTACTTTAGGTCAGAAGTGTTACTGAACCTAGGGTCCTAAGTTAACGTCCAAAACGCGTTAAATGACGTCTAAAATGCGTTAAATAACATCTTGAATTGCCTACTTTTTGATAGCAAACCTACGAGATCCTATAAAACCAAAAATCCTACCTACCTTCGATATATGACACCCCGTTAATTCTATACTTACTATAGCGTTAACCTACCCGAAGAAGTATAAGGAAGATATTAACCTAAAGATATAGAATAAAGCTATAATTAACCTTATAAACGCTAATAAATAAGACTTAAATGGATTTTTATTATACCGTATAGCATATTACAAGGACAGTAAATATAATGATACCGCGCTATAGGAATGTATAAAGGAGGACTTTATTAGATAGATAAAGAAAACATAGGCCCCTATAAATAAGGATATTGTATAGGACTTCCGTAACTTCCTTTAGGAGAATAGAGTATTTATCCCTAAGGATGGGGGTACTATTAAAGACAATATTTAGGAGTAGGTTATTAACGTAAAAGAAGAACATAAATAGACTCTATAAGAGATTAAGCACTAACTATGCACTATAAGGAAGCTCAACTTATAATAGAACCTAAGTAATACACCTCTAAAGACGAACCTACCTTCGCCTTTAACTCCTCTGTATCCAATTTAACCTATAACCTTAACGTTAGATACTATACCCTAATAAGAGCAGGTACAGGATCCTATTACTTCGCGATTTAACGACCTTTAGACTCTACTAACTAGACCTACGTCCCTACTGCAGCCTGTAATGTAACCCCTACCTCCTCTATCTTAATCTTAAATTAGAGGTAGTTTAAAATTGCTTATAGAGCTTATAAAGCTCTATTTAGATTAGAAGAAGAAGTTTAGCGGGGAATTATATAATATTCTTAATTTAAAACTACGTATCTTTTATAACTGTTGCTAGAAGGTGGGAATAGAGTCTAATTAATACCACAACGCCTATTCCGTTATGCTTAAGGGCTAAGCTAGTACCTTCTATTATAATTATTTAGTAGGAAAAGGATATAATTTTAACTACATAATATATAAGTTAAGATGCCACTTTAAAATAAAAGAGAATAAGTAGTAGTATATATTAGAATAGAGAGAGACTACCTTTTTAAGGATTATTACTACAAACCTAGGTATCCCTCGGCTTAATTATCTTTAAAAGCTCTTTAATTAACTTTAGATAATTTAGCGTGGTTTATCCGAATTATATTAAGAGGACTTTAGCCTACGTGATTAAGTTATTAGCGCATGCCGAGGTGTTAAAGAATATAACCTTACTCTTTTTAATTTTGTAAATACTTATAAAGGAGTATATACTTAATTAAGATCTTTTATTAGCACCGCTCTACGCTCTTAAGAAGTATAGCAATTTAACGCCTAACTTTAACCTACTTTAATTAACCCGCCCGACTAATATAATTATAACTAAACTAATTAAATATATAGTGGCCGGGGTAGGTAATATGGCAGAGGGTATAATTAACGACTATAAGGCAAAGGTGGAGGTCCTTATAGAGGTTCATTTTAAAGTAATTACTAAAAGAAGTGCTACGTTTATAAGAAACCGAATTACTAGTTAACTAGGCATTTTTTTAATAAGCAAAAGGAGGTATATAATAAGTTTCGCCAGAGTATAAGAAACGTTGGAAATTATAAGGTTATTATAGCCTACTTTTAAAGCTTCCTAGTTTAATATAAAGGCGTAGAAGATTTTAAGGGTAAGGTTAATAAGGCTAAACAGCTCCTTATAGATATAGAAATTAAGGAGTACTTACCCAACCAATACTTTACTGAGTATAGTAAGGTAGATGGCATATAAACTGTTACTATTCTTAATAACTAATCTACGCTCCATTTTACCATAAAGTTAGATATCTTTAATAAGCTAAGGGAGAGTTCTGCGTTCTCCTTTAATGATAGATACTTGGCGAACGTCTTCTATAGTATTATGCCAGATACTGGAGCCGTAGGAGTATCTATAGTAGGAGAACCTTAAGTTCGAGCCCTTTAGCAGCTTAATAGCTCTATTTAAATTAACTATTTAATGGCAGGCTAACACACAATTCGTTTTAGCAAGGGTACTGCAATCTCTTTTAGTATAATTAGGGTCCAAACCCCCTTAGGGTATATTACCTTTTATATCGTTCCTATAAACACCCTGTTTCTATTTTGCATTAGAGATATAAATAAATTAGGCATTAAGCTTAATAACCTTAAGGATATACTTATTTAGGGAGATAATTAGGTGCCCGTTGTGCGCAAGTAGGGTTACCCCTAGTTACTCCTTTATTAACTAGAAAAGAGTGTTGCTTAAAGCTACCTAACTAAGTTAGAGTTACATTAACTATACCATTATTTTAGCCACCTATCTATTTATTAATTACTTAGGGTTCTTTAGTAAGCAGGCTATAAAGTTAAGGTTAAGGCAATTAAGCATCTTATAAAGTACTACTATTACTACTAAATAAACTAGAAGTCCCCTGGCCAATTTAAGTTTACCCTTAAAGATAACTATAACTTTAACTTCTATATTATCGTTAACGTTATATATTTTAGCGGTAAGCTAGTACTCTAAGTTATTAACTTCTTAACCTCCTTCTAAGCCGCACGATTCTTAAAGGATATATTAGCTAGGAACGTATAGGATACCCTTTAATTATACTGGATTAATATCTACCTAGGACCCCCTAATTAAATTATCTATAATATAGGAAAGAACTTCTTATCTATAGAGTTTCGATAATAGATAAAAGCAATAGTAATTAAGGTTAAGGAAATCCCTATTAAGGCATATAACAGTATTAGAAAAGTAGAGTAATATTATACGCCATTACGCCGCGTATATAAGATTATCTCTTTAGAACTAGAGGATACTAGTAAAGAACTTACCTTACAAATGGCTGTTAAAGCCGTTAATAATTCCGCTAGCCCAGATAGACTTATACCCACATTACTGGTCTTTAGCGCCTACCCTTAAATAACTAACGATTCTCTACTATCTCCCTCTATTATATAATAAGCTAAGGCTATTTGCAAGGCAATGAAGGAGGTACAACGTCTTTACGCCACACGCTAGGTTAATAACGCACTAGGAATAAGAAATGGCCCAAACACCTTAACTACGCTCGATCTGCCACTTTAGTTTAAGGTACGTATATAGCGTAAAAAGGGAGGGTGGTTAAGCCCACATTAACTTATTACAATTAATAGTTAAACTTATACTATTTAGATGCCTTACAGACCCACTTAATTCCGTTTAACTATTATTAAGCCTTACTATAAAGATAACAGTTCCGAGCCTTTATAGGATACTATAGAAAATGCCTTAAAGGAGAACTACGATTAACGTGCTCTAAAAGGCAACTATAATCCTAATATAATTGTAATAGATACACCGTAACTACGACACAGTAGAGGTCGCCCAAAGGGATTATAAAATTGCTAACATCTTATTAATTTTAAAGAGCAATTTATTGCCGCTATTAAGAATAGAGTTAAGCTATTAATGGCCTTTATAATAGCTAAGGAGAAGGCTAACTTTAAACTCGTAAAATAGCTCTAAAAGGAAGGTTATATTATAACTTTAGGAGCTCCTTTTTAAGCATCTAATAAGCAGGAGATCAACGGTCTCATTATAAGAGGAGTCTTTAAATTTAAGAAGTATAACCCTACTAAGTTTGATAGAGTTTGCATCTTTAAGTTAAGAATAGTTAACGAGATTAAGGGTAAAGCTACTAACGCCCTATTTAAGAAATCAAGGCTTATTATCTAAGGTTATAATAATAATGGTAAGGAGGTAATTTTTATATAATCTCCTATAATTTAACGAGCTAGTTAGCAAGTTATTGTTGCGCTAGCTCCCTCCTTAATAAAGAATAAAATGGTGGTTTATTTGCGAGATATTACTTAAGCCTATACCTAATTAGAGACACACCTTTAGCGCTTAATATTAGCATACCTTCTGGAGCAAATTCGCCACTAGCATCCTAAAGATATAATTATGGTTGTACTTAAGCTATTATATGGAATTGCAGAGGTAGGAATTTACTAGTAGGCTACCTACAGCAAGCACTATAAAGAGAAGCTTTTAATAACTACTTCTATATTTAACCCCTATTTCCTTATTATAACTACAGGAACTTTATTTAGAATTATTAGTATATAAACTAATAATATAATTATCTTAGGAGACAACCAGTTCTTAGCTCTTAAAGAAGACGAGCTAATAAAGGCAAATCTTATAGCAAAGCTAAAGGAAAAGCTTAATTTAATAATACTATTACTTTTTAATAGATGCATCCTCTCCCTAAATAAGGATTCTATTGCTTTACACTAGAAGGGTTAAGGTAAGAAGATCGACGTTATTAATATTAACTCTCTAAAATAAGGATACGTGGAGTAACGCGCTTATAGAGCTTATGTTGCTTCTATCTATTAACCTAAGGCTTTATTTAATCTCTCTATTACCGCCTAACACTAGAAACTAACTAAGGATAACGTTCTTGCCCTAAATAAGCGTCTTTCCTAGCAAATAAACTATCTTAATTGGGGACTACTCTACGTGCCTATTAATCTTCCCACCGCTAAGCTCTTTATATTTATTAATAGATTGTTCATAAATAATAAAGATTTTAGCTCCCAGCTAGGATATAAGATTATTATCACAAATAAATCTATTAGAGAGAATAACT
>Ga0307515_10013574_pt1 | contig 15202 bp, 17 predicted proteins | sample 17_EM_MG_FD_194513 | JGI IMG/M metagenome (GOLD analysis project Ga0307515, IMG submission 194513) | Populus trichocarpa ectomycorrhiza microbial communities from riparian zone in the Pacific Northwest, United States - 17_EM | ecosystem: Host-associated > Plants > Roots > Unclassified | place... | reverse complement strand
TCAGAGATCCCAGTTACTCTGAAGGCCGGCCGGAATACCCTCCTAGGGTCTGATACTCTCCTGAAATTGACGCTTCTAAGTTTACACTCCACATCCTCTCAGACACTCCTGGAGTCTTCCAGAGACTGAAATACATTTTGCTGATGTCTTGCTGTAGCCTCATGATGCTGCAGTGCAGTAGCTTGAATGTTCGCTTGGCGGTAGACTCGGAGGAACAATGGCAGCTACACTGGTCAGAATGGTACAGGGAACATTTGTGAGTACAGTGGCGAGTACATTTGTAGGTGCAGTTGTAAGTGTGTTTTGGGTTTGTTAGGGAGTGGATTGTGGCAGTGAATATGCTTGGAGCTGTAGTGGTATAAAGTGAGAGTCTATTCCTTATCAAAGTGAGAGAGGCCTATTTTCCCGCCAATCCACTCAATTGTGTGGATACGAATGTTTCCCCTTCTGGTCCTTGCGCTCCACAGAGCCGCACCTTATGTCAACCCTTTCTTCCTCTCCACATGAGGTACTGTGGTGGGAGTGCGATGGTAATTGTCCTACTATACATCTCGAGTCTTTCTCCTTCTCTCTAATATCTGTATGGTAGGCTGAGGTGCATGTTTTTGACATCATATCTCGGAGGACGCAAACAAAGGTGTAGCGTGTGTACCCGTCGATGGATAGGATATGGTGGCAATGTCCGGTGGAGGTTGGCATGGAGAAGGGTCCGCACACATCGGAATGTCTGGGTTCGAATGGCTTTGTAATGCCTTTGGTCTTGACTTTGATGATCTCCTGCTGGTGCTTGGCCTGGATGCATGCAGTTCACATTGAGTAGTCTTTTGTATACCTATCAATGAGAGATTGTAGGGCAGTAGGATGAATGTGGGCTAGACAGCGATGCCACAGTCGTGATTCTGAGATTGTGACATGCTTCAGAGGGGTCTTTGGAAATCCGGTGGCAGGTGAACATTGAGGTCCAATGCTGGCTGCACTAGGAGAGACAGTGTGGGGTGAGCATGTTGTAGGCGCGGTGGAGTGAGCAATTGATGGTACAGTAATATGTGCGTTCGATGATGCTCTTTCTCTCTTCCTGTTGCTCTATCTTGCAGTGGACTTCCTAGACACACACATCAAAATGTGGATGTGTATTTGGCTGTGCCCAATTGATTCAGGGAGAGAAGAGAGAGCCGGGATGTAGGGGTTTAGAGAGCATTGACTTCATTCTTGTGTGAAATGTTAATGAGTGCATGGTGACTTACCGTAAGTTTGTTGTCATCTCCAAGCTCAATGACTATCGGCTGATGAAGATTCTTAATCATAGCTGTATCTGGTGATTGTAGGTTAGGATGCAGCCATGGGTGTACTCAATGGTGTACTTGGACGTATACTTCAGTACAGTGGTTGGTGTAGTTGTGAGTTGATAGTGAGCCGGTATTCATATGCTTTCTCTGTCATTCATATGCTTTCTCTGTCATTCATTGGAAGTATACTTGGTCATCATAGGTGAAGTCATCGTAGTAGGTGGATTTGGAGTCATCGCTTTAAATACTATGATGATGGCACTTTTGGATTCAACAGGGAGTGTACATGCTGGTACGAAGGTGAGTGCGTTTATGTGGGTGGTATTGACTCATGTATACTGTTTGCCATGGTGGGGTGGTATCTGGCTGGTAGGTGCTCGTGGCTAGGAATGGTATGCAAGAAAATGAAGTAAGTTTTGCAATGACTTGGTAATTGTTCGTGATGATTTCAGTACACAGAGTGAATATCGATGTGGTAGATGTATGAACGAGGTGGTAATGGTGATGATGGTGTTGTGTTTCAGTGTGTTTAGGTGCGGCTGTTGCGACGGTAACAAACAGGGATGGTCATGGGTGGTTTAGGGTTTTTGAGGCTCTTGATGGTGAGATGAAAATACAGTATTCATAGTAAAGATTGTAGCGGGCGCCGGGCTCATAACCTGTCCCAATAGTGATGCTAGAGAAGCTTGATTGAACATTATCTAATAGTGCCACAAGGCCATAAATATATGAGTACAAGTGTGAATGCATGCGTACGTATCTATGTATAGACTCTTCAAGCCGAGAGCAATCTCCGGTCATACAAGACTCACCTCAGGCCACACTGGAGTCATCTGTGGCCATATGATGGCGGAGACCTATCATACAATACACCTAACAGTGGGTGAGACACTGGTGACATCCGTCGTTTAATCCCCAGGTGGCAACATAAATGTAATCACAATGTGGAAGCACATTAATGTCCACAGTCAAAAATGACCATTGCTGGGAGTGCATGAATGCGTACCACCACTTTCAGAAATGACTAGGCTATTGAGGGAGCGACTATTGTTCCATGACAGGGGATACAATGTTGCATTATGAGATTCAATCCACTCCTACCCGAATCACATCGAACCGCTCACTCCGGTAATCCCACTACCAATTTTATTCCAATATCTTTCGATTGTTTCTAAGGTACTGGGAATGGGCGATGGACTGCAATTGTAGAATGTTGTAAACTCCAAGACCTCTGGCAGCTGTGACAATTCGGTACATACTGATTGATCTCATTTCACATTTCCTTCCAATGATACAGTCAATCCCGGAGATAGAAAGTCTTTGCCCATCCCAGAGCCCCTGACAAAACTGTGTTATGATGTTGCTGAATCAGCTGTAGCCACAGCTGATCCTCTTCTGGGGTATAAATTCTTCCTCAACACTTTATTCATCCTCCCGGGTCGATGCAATCCACAACCAGTGTTCCATTCAATCTGTTAATCATTCAAATTGCTTCCAGTATCATCCCTGGTGATGGATCAGTTATATATAGTTCCATAAAAAGGTTACAAATTGATGAACAGCCCTGCACTGGCAGACTATCAACCAACAAATGAAATTGTGCTGGGAGGTTCTGCGGCTTTAGAACCACCTGTGCAATATTTTTCTATCCTTAATGCCGCCCCTCAAAGAGGTCTCCTGGGATTCTTATGAAACAATCTGCTTTGCTGTTTCATTTCCTGGGTCCATAAACAATTTTACAGTCAAACAGGGTAACTATTCTGACCACATTGCTTGCCTTCCATTTAACAGTCTCTATGTCATATAATATTCAAGGTTCATGTGATCTGTTAATAGCTGGAGGGGGTGTAATGCCCCTTCACACTCTGGTCTCTGTTCCTCAAGAGCCTTAATAACCACCATAAGTTCCTTACAGTAAGTGTCATAGTCACATTCTGCTGGTGTATGTGTTTTTGAGAAGTCCGCCACAGGATGTAATACTCCCTTGTCATCAGATTGTGTCAAAACCCCAGCAGATACATAATCAGAGGCATCTGTGACAGTAGTTCCTTCTCTACTGCGGTCACAAGGCTGATATGCTTGTGTCATAGTAATTGCCATTACTATTGTTCTGCAGGCCAACTGTTGTTCCGATTCTCACCAAACGGTTCATCTCACTTTCTAAATCTTGTCAGGTGTTCGGCATTGTCGGAATACTTAGGGATAAACCGCCAAGAATACTCGCCAAACCAAGGAATTGTTGTACTGCGAACAGGTTATTCAATCTCCCATTCGCTGTCTATTGCTGTCAAGTGTAATTCAGTAGAGGTTCCACCTTATCCTCATCCGTCACATTGCCCTTGGTTGATATACTCAACCCAAGATACTGTACCATCTCCTTATGGAATTTGGGCTTCTCCAGTGTTAAATATAGCCTGGCTTTGAAAAGACATTGTGTAACCCACTTGACATGATCCACATGATTCGCTTCTGAATTACTACATTTTAACGCATCATCTAACCATGCTTAAGCACAATCATCCAGTGCTTCCCTGATGTGAGTATTAATATATCACAAGAAATTCGCAGGTGTATTTGGTGTCCCAAACTGCATAACTGGAGGTTCAAACAAGCCATACTGGGTTTGAGATGCTCGCATATGTAGATCTTCTTCATTAACTCATACCAGATGATATGTCCCTCAAACAGTGTGTTGTATATATATCATCACATGTTGAAAGAGGTTCAACTTTTCTCGTATCAAGTGTAGTGAATTCCCATTTTTCACAGTGTTACAGTTTGTATCTTGGTAATCAACGCAAAACCAAAGACCAACACCTGGCATGTTGGAAACAGACTAGGTGCCACAAGTGGTGACGATGGTTGTCAAATAAAACCTTTCAACATATTTTCTTCATGCCATTCCCTGAGAACAAGTAGCTCCACTCTCGATGCTAAGTATCATGGACAAGTGTTATCAACAATTCCGGACCGTCACTTTTGGTCCAGGTCCGAGTCCAACCCGAACCGTTGGCAAATTGGCGGTCCTGGTTGTCAATAAACCCGAACTGTTAACTCGGGTGTGGTTCGAGGGTAAACTCCCAACCAGTCTGAACTGGGCAGGTTGTCAGAGGGTCGACCGGCACGTCCATCCATAGATTCACTTAAGGGTCTTGTTTTGAGAGTATGTTAATAGTATCTTATCAACATAGCGTTTTCAACAACCAAGGATATGTTTTTGCATGCTTTGCAGCTTGCAATATCAATTAATTTGGAATCGGTGTTTTACCTTTAATAAATGGTATTTTTGCCTATAAGGACAGTCAATCATTCCTTTATGAACGTGACGATCAGTGCGATGCCTTGGTTAACAAATATGCAAAAACTAAAACTGTTGACGCTCCGTTGACGCTCATTTTCAGGATGCGGCAGGGTGCATGTTCCTTTTGTTTTTGCCAGTAAAGGCTGCCAATAGTTGATAAATGGCTGTCTGCAACCAATCAAAAAATAAATTACCTAGGATGCCAAGCTAAAAATCAATGACGCTCTGTTGACGCTCATTCTCAGGATGCCGCAGCGCGCATGTCGCTCTGGGTTTTCTCACTAAAGGCAGCCAATATCGGATAAATGGATGTCTGCAACCAATCAGAATATAAATTATCCAAGATGCGATGTTAACAATCATTGACACTCTGTTGACGCTCATTATCAGAAAGCAGTGGTGACCGTGTTGCTGGCTTTTTTGCCCATAAAAGCTGCCAATACATCGGTTATGTATAAGAGCAACCAAATCACTGTGTAACTACGGTGCTTACACAACCACAAATTGTTGACACTCTGTTGACGCTCATTTTCAGAATGGGGCAGTTACTGTGTTGCTGTCTCTTTTGCATATAAAAGCTGGCAATAGATCGGTTATGCATCACAGCGACCAAATCACTGTGTAATTGCCGTACTTACAAAACCCCAAATCGTTGACCCTCCGTTGATGCTCATTCTCAGCATGAGGCGGTGACTATGTTGCTATCGCTTTTGCTTATCAAAGCTGGCAATAGATCGGTTATGCATAGCAGCAACCAAATCATTGTGTAATTGCCGTGCTTACAAAACCACACATCATTGACACTCCGTTGATCCTCCATTGACGCTGATTCTCAGCATGGGACGGTGACCGTGTTGCCGCCTCTTTGCCTATAATGACGGCCAATACATCGGTTATGCATACCTGGGACCAAATCACTGTGTAACTAGCATACTAACAAAATCACAAATCATTGACGCTGCGTTGAGGCTCATTCTCAGAATGGGGCTGTGACCGTGTTGCTGTCTCATTTGCCTGTAAAAGCTGGCAATCGATCGGTTATGCATAACCGCGACAAAATCACTGCGTAATAACTGTACTTACAAAACCACACATCGTTGACGCTCCGTTGATGCTCATTCCCTGAATGGGGTGGTGACTGTGTTGCTGACTCTTTTGCCTATAAAAGCAGCCAATACATCGCATATGCATAACAGCAACCAAATCACTGTGTAATTATGGTACTTACAAAACCACAAATTGTTGACGCTTTGTTGACGCTCATTTTGATGTATTGTCCATTCAACATCTGCTGCCATCGATAATAGTTTTCATCATGTTTTGAACTTCTTGGTAGTCTTTCTCACAGAATGAGACTTGGCCCTGTGGCAAAGCCGAGCGCAGTAACATTTTTGCACTTTTCGCTCACACACGACTAAAATTCATGTATGTTGTCAAAAGGTTCATTGTTCCAGCTATACATCTGTTTATCGACCGGTATTCACAAGCTACTGCTCACCATTCACCCATCATATATCTCTAACTCAAACTCTCGGTCAAGATACATAAAGTAGCTGGTGAAACATTGACACATTCTGTCCTACTTTATCTTCACTCTCTTATTCCTCCTTGTTTCGATTGCATTGACCGTCATTAACACCTTTTCAGCCTGTCTCTTTCACTTCCGTATAGGCCCAATCAATCTGGGAACATTTGGCTCGCCGCTCAGATCACGCTGCTCTGGGCATTCCTGATCCTCCATGCAATTCGCTTGCTCTATATCACATTCAATGTCCACCATGCAATCGTCTTCGCTGTCATTAGGATTATCGAAGTCCCCATTCCAGGGAAGCCAATCTTCAGTGACCTAAATGCTTTCAGGTGCGCTATCCTCATCACTTTCAACTGGATGACGGTTGATTCTGAGGATTGGGCAGACATTCAATACTTCAGTTCGTCCTCCTGGGAGGCTCTTTGTAGAAAAAGCTGGTCGCAAAGGTGATCTTTCTGACAATTTGAATGCAGCCACACCATCATGATGAAAGGGTGACCACGATGCTTTGACCATCTCTTCCCGGTCCGAAATGTATCCCACCGCGGTCATCTGCTTGCTTTGAGCGCGAGATTCCTTCTGGGTAGAACATTGGTTTTGGCTGCCCTGCCACATCTCCAAAAAGTCGTGAACCTTCGCCATTCTGTGCCATTTCCTTTCTCCCGCTTTCTTCTTCATTTCCGAGGCATTTTCTGTCTTCCTGGTATCCACTTCTGGGTCGGCACCTACCAAAATCCCGTCATTGGCTCGAGTAAACCGCCTTACAATTACTTTATTGTGAAGGGTCTCACCTGTGGTTTTGGACTGCCTCCAGCCGATAACATCTCGCCCAAGGGAATTACTGGCCGCCACTCCTACACCATGTGGTATGATAGAGAAGATGTCGCGCGCCATATTGAGAAGATCGCCGTACTTTGAGTGCATTTCCTCCTATTCACACCACCAGTCGGTTATGTCTGGTATCCAAAATGTACCGCCAATCTCCATTGGGTTGGAGTGGTAATCATTGCAATTTGGATTAATTTGCCCCCAGTGCTTTGGTACTTCAGGCGGCCAATTCAAATAGAGCCTGGCAGCCGCCAATAGATGTGCTGCGAGATCACTTCGTCCGGGTGTCATCTCAGCCACATTGTTAGGCGTTCAGGATTCTTCATCATCGCTTGACAAATCATATGGATCGAAGGATGATTGACAGAACCCTGAAATGGTTGCGGAGGGGATCGGATGGCAGCTCGGTAAGCTTTCGTGCTTATTGACCGGCACACGTCGATGTTTGGCACAGTATTCAATCTCAACATACTTCACAAAGGCCTGTTGGTATTGGGTAGTATAGGATGTCTCGTCTTCAGGATCAATATCCATTCCCTTGTCCCACTTTCTAAGCGATCACAACTTTCGAAAACAATCGAGGCTATGTGCAGAAATCAGTAGCATTCCCGTTGTTGGAGTCACTTCAGTGGAGTATTTGGACAGCTTCTGTCGAGCTGACTTCACAGCAAAGAACAAGTGTTCTTCCCATGGAGTCTTCTTCTTGGCCAAAGCTCGCATCACGCCATCCATGTGATCGAATATGTCGTTGTACAATGTGATAATGTGATGCAATGTGCCTTTATGCCTCTTTGACATCCACAGAGTCCAATATCGAAATGGCCTCAATACTTCCATGACATACTTCGCAATGGTCCACTCATCTTGAGTTCTGAAAAGTGGCCGGAAATGTGAGTATTGTGGATTGAGGAGTCACTCGCGTGTGAATTCCTACAATCGGTAGCCACTCTCGAGGAACTCCAGTATTGAGTTCCTCCGTCTCTTCACATCGATAATCGGTAATACCACGATGTGAACTATGCCCTTTTGACCGTCAATGAACTCGTTTCGTTAAACAGGTGTCTGAGTAGTCAATCCAGCAAGCATTCTCTGCTATATGAAGGTCAATTTCAGGACTTCCAAAATATCATGAAATACGCACTTTGTCAATTATCTTGGCTAAACCTGGTTTCATGGCCGACACCTTATTGATTCTAGCGTTGCCCTCTTTTGGAAGTCTTTTACTCTTCGCAATGTCGATGCTTTCATTCTCTCCAAATTGCTGATCCTGCTCATGGGCTTCTCAAGACTTGGTGCCGCCTTTTACACTGAGACTGCTCATGAATGCACCTAAAGCCGGCTGTATGACGTGCGCCATGCATGGTATGTGGTCCCTCAAAGCAGGCCACTGGATTGCAGAGGCCTCGAGTGTGGATTGCAGCCCACGTGTTGTCGAATATTTTGAGGAAGCATTATCAGTTTTAATACCCAGCAAACGGCCGTCTGTAATCTCAAAACGATCAAGCAAGTTGTTTTGAATAAACAGCTAGCCTTGCTCCAGTATGTTGGCCATTCACCGCTCATCCATAATTAACTTTCGAAATGGGAAACAAACAGGCGATCAACCTCATCGAAAGCATGATGCACTTCATGCAATGCCCAGTTTCGATCCATATAGTAAGCAACTACCAACATTATGGATAGTTCGTTCGGAGATGTCCATCCGTTCAAAGCTTAACTAACTGTATTACGTGACGGCAATTGCTTTTAATTGCATCCACGGTCAGTGCATATTCCCTCCTGTAAATGTTGCTAGGAGTCGTAGCGGACGGCAGCACTAGGTCATCGCATAATGCCGTATATGTCCGTTGTAGCTCTAGATTAGATATTGCGTTCCAAGGAATATGAGCCAAAACAAATACTAACATGAGGTAGCAATTCCACGTGTTTTGGTGAAATATCCGAGGTTTCAAAGTCCTCAGCTGCCAGTTTAGAATGTTTTGTCTGTCATTTCGGTGAATATGGATCAACCTGGATGTCAAATATGATCTTCCTCTGCGAACATACTATTGTGATTCCTCGACATCCTTGCCTCTGCAAGATGGCCAAAGCTGTTTCATCAACCATCGAACTAGTCATTTCTGTAACCTTAGACTGTGATAATTCATTCAACTTTGCGATGTGAGCTTTTGCCAGCAAGTGTTTCTCCATTGAGCTGGTCCCATGTTCTGATGGATAGCGAAGAACTGGATGACAAATGATACACATGATGCCCGGCCTGCCGGTCTCCCCAATTCCGCAGTGTGAATGGAAACGCCACCAAAGCACATGTCTAGAATTATTCCTAGCAATAGGCCGCTTTGAACTTACATTGATTGAAGCCCACCAAGCATCGAAGACGATTTGTAAATTAAGGTCGCTCAAATCACGAATGAAGACACGTTCATTTCTGGAAGGGATCAAAACCCCAAGCGATGACGTGTCTAAAGATATTGATTCAGACATGGCCGTAGAAATTAGGAATCTGCGTAATCCAACTTGAAGGACTGCCGAGAGTAACGATACAGTAAAGCAGACTGCGGGTTCTTACATATTGACTGTACAGCTACAAGCAAATCAATCAGATCTGTGAGACATTGCATGCATATTTGCGAAGTTGTATACAAGGACATATCGTAAAAGACTGACCGCGTAAGACTCAATTCTGTAACAATGCGATGCAGTTCATTGCTGTGTAGCGTACTGAGCCCCCACAGAAATTGTTGAGGCTTGGTGGGAGCTCATTTGTAGGAGACGGATGGGACATCGTCGGAAGCATTTTTGTTTGTGAAGGTAGCCGATAAGTTGGTTATGGGTTAACGCCTTTCCGTAGCCCTTAGATTGACCAAGATGGAAGACCAAAAATTGTTGACGCTCCATTGACACTCATTTTTAGGAGGTGGTAACGATATCGTCACTAGCATCTTCGCCCATCAAGGCGGGCGATACATTGATTATGGGTTAATGTCAATGCACACTGCTTTGAGTGTCCATGATGCAAGACCAGAAATTGTTGACGCTCTGTTGACGCTCATTTCTAGGAGGTGGTAGTGATATTGTCAGTGCCATTTGTTACCATAAATGCGGCCAAAACTTCGATTATAACTTAATATCGTCGCACAGCTGTATGATTATCGAAGATTCAAGAACAAAAATCGTTGACGCTCCATCGACGATCATTTTCATGCGATAGTAGCGATGTCGATGCTAGCATTTTTGGCCTTAAAGATGGCCATTACTTTGATTATGTGTTACAGTGACCATGTCTTCTGTGTGATTATGAGTCTCACAAGACCAAAGATCGTTGACGCATCGTTGACGCTCATTTCCTGGATTGGTCAATGAGCGTGTCACTATCCTTTTTGCTTATAAAACCCGCCAATGCAATCACTTTGGAGGGATGTGACTATGCTGCTATTTGTTTGCCGAAAATGTAAGACTAAACATTGTTGATGCTCCTTTGACGCTCAACTTACTGACATAGTGACACTCAGTGGGTGCTCAACAATTTTATGTAAAAATGCATATAGTCGTCATTGGCAGCCAATAAATCATTTCTATGTATAAACATTATCATCCAAATGCTTCCAAGCCTCTCAATTTCTGATCCCCCACTAGACACATTCTCTGGGTGATAAATGAGGTTGGCCCATCACGTTCCAGCGCTTTCGGCCGGCAATTAACCGCATATAAATACACACACCTTCCACAACCACACTCCACGCCTGATTTTGCCAAGCTTTCCCCTCTTGAGGGGGAGCCGGGTCTTACTTTGGCCTCACCCTATACCATTTGTCTGTGTCCGCTTGCTTTTGCAAGTGTATCTCGTTGTTTCAAAGGTCTCATTACCAGTCAGCATCGACATCGACCGGTAGTCTACCCAGCAACTCGCCTCTCGAAGTTTTACGACAGTTATCGAAGTCTAGGACATGCCTGTGGATATAACAGTACGTGACGTCCGGAAGCGTTAAAGCCATGGCCTATCGGTGCAGTATCAGTGATGTTCAGTCTAGTGGCTGTCTAGGAAACCCCGCGAAACGTTGAGTGCTGAGAAACACGCTCCGTACAAGCTCTTCGAACCGATGACAATGGACTAGACCCGGATCTCGGGCACCACGAGAACGAATCACAGGTGTGGCCTTACGATAATATCAACCTCCACCCCCCCGTTCCAGCAAAGGCCGAAGATGGTCAACACGCTGTGTATGACCTAGGGAGTTTTTCATTTCGGGACCTCCGAATGTACTGCTTTACTCTACTGTTTTTTGAGTTTGGCGGTTAGGGTATTCCACAGCAATAACTTCAATTAGGCTTTGGAATGAGCTCGAGCGAGGATTTTGTAGGTGGTGGTCGTCAGGTGACGGGATGTGCAGGTTATCGTCTAGAAAGGGGGGCCAGATTAATTATGGATATAGGGGATGGGACAGTTCTCCGGGGAGCGTGGAGGTTGTGACATTGCTGTTTGGGAGTTGATTTCGGCTTTGATTTCTGCGGAAGCGGCCATGGAGGGGTAATTGTGTTATTTAGAAAAGTGTAGTCTGTGTCATGACCGCCATGCGGCCGGCAGGTTTATGGTAACTTAGCTGGGCACCCCATTGGGGTGAATACAGAATGATCACAAACAAACAAACAAACAAACTGCATATAAATCTGCACACGAGTTTTTGATATATTTAGCCTGACTTATTCACCTTTCCTCATCCAGCTCATTCTCCGCGATTTCCATGACCTACCATAAGCAATTTTCAACATTTCGACTATGTGCACCAGGTCTGTGTGGCAAGGTATGTAGTTGGATCCATGATCGTATGCACCATAACGGTCGTCATTCTTTCAGCTTCGTATTGTGCTTAGACCGCTGCATCTATGACTCGTATGACATCACAGACTGATATTTTGTTTGTCAGTTTCTTCTGTAATTTAGTTTTAATTGTCTCACTTAATAGTGACGGGCAGGACGATATCACGTTCATTGGTCGTCAGTCAACGAGATTTGATGTGTAGAACCTTGGCATGGCCTATCCAACCCTTGCACATGCATACACAAATTATCATGTCTCACAATTTGGTCAATGAAATCAAGTAAAAGCTGACAAGTAGCAAAATAGGTATAGCTTTTGCATTTCAAATTGAGACATCGTCACAAATGCCAATTTGCCAAATCATTCCGCCGGCGATGCAGGTGCCATCACCATGTCCTCTTCGGAATCCGATTTCTATCTGGTAATTCCCTTGTGACAGAATATGCAGTTGTTAAAGCTTGCAGGTTCAACAAGCTTGGATTGCAGAGTGTGTGACAAATCGGGCATTGGGGCGGGCGGGAGGGACGGAACGTGTTCCTGTGTGTGCCTTCTCTGCAAACCTAGCCTCATATCACTACTCCGTGGTCGAGAAGTCACTTGCAGTATTTGCATTTTTCCGGGGACGCTATCAAGTGTCCCCAGAGGCTCACTACATGTTGTCGGCACAGATGACGCTGCATCATCTGCCGTTTGAGGTTGAACGACAGCCGGAAACATCAATTCACGTGTCCCATACTTCTTATCGCTTTGACGGAAGTAGTCGGCCGAGTCTCCCCAGCCTCGTTGCGTCATTACTTCAAGGTTCATCTGCTTCTGCCGAAAACGTTTAATTCAATACTGTACCGTTTTAGAGATTGTGCCCATCACCCACCCGGGTTTGTCATCTTCGCTAGGCTTGCCTCCCACAGGATCTCCTTCATCATCATCCTCGTCTTCCCCATCCTCCCCGTCGTCGGAACTTGCAAGATCACTCAGACTATCTCCAATGGTGTTCAACATCTCCTCAAATGTTGTTTCCGGCTTGGTGGTTGTCAATCCCGCCTTTTCAGCATTTCTCAAATCATCCTGCTTTGGTTTAATTGCTATCTCTGCGTCTTCAACTCGCATTCTTGCCACAGCGGTCTCATTTTCCGCATAATCCTGCATCCAATTCTCCGTCTCTTTGTTACTTAAGAAGTGTGTTTCCCATCATTTCCCTGCCGCAAGCATCTGTTTAGATCGAAAGCTACGCAACGCTCGAAGGGCTCGTACGCATTCTGGTTCCAACCTGCTTTTGCCCTGATTCGCTTGATGACGTCGTTGTGTGGAATGCTTTGTCGATTTGCCTTATTTGCCTGCCAGTAGTGGCGAACGGTTCATTTTCGGAACATTGAACATTGCATTTTGTGTCGACTTTATTGATGTACGAGATGTTGGATGTTGCAAGATATGGACCACATAGAGGCAAGCTGCGTCTTTTATGTCGAGGTTGGTACTCTTAATCGACTTGAACAAAGCAAAATCTGCGTTTTGACCGTCACAACATTGGCAATAGCAATGCTAACCATACATCATGACTGGTTGTTTAGCGTCCGTATCATGTAAGATCCCAGGGATTTCTTGAGACAAACATCAGCAGACGTCCTTTTCTACGAAGTATGTGCCGTTTGTATCACGCGGACACGAGATTTTGACAGTCGTTCACAGTGATGCATACCTCTAAACAAACACAATACATCGGACCGACTTGGTGCAAAACGCAAGATGGTTGGCAACCCGTGTAACCAGCAGCTATGCGCAGCAGGTTTCATGTTGTGCAGAACGCGCAAGTTGGCTGTTACGCAAGCCATTTTGACTTAAAGCTAACTATATATTCCTCAGGACTTCCCACTGCATTTCATTATCTTCTTCCTCAGGACTCCCCACTTCGTTTCGTTATCATCATCTCTTCACTTCCACTGCAGCAAATCATTATTCCACAAACACCTCACCAAGTTGAGCATGGGACAGAATCGAGCAAAACGATGGGTGCTTCTTCTGATACATCATGCCCTGGGACCCAACCACAATGCAGACACCACTTAACTCACCGCGACGCCACAAATCCTGCCACCGGAAACATGACCCTTGATGCACCGTTAAAAATGGTCTGTAAAACTGGAAGCACCAACAGCAAGAAGCAGCACGCGATCGGATGTGAGTATAGTTGAATCGAGGTAGACGACCATCAACTAATGATATATGTTTCAGCTGGAGTACGTAGAGAGCTGCATGACCAATTGCTCGCCGCCCGTAATGGGAAACCTCCATGGTCGAACACGGCATTTGTGTGCACAGTCTGCGAAATCGAACATCATTATGTTGTGAGCTCTGGGATATTCGCAGAAGAATCTAGTGATAAGAATCCCCAAGAGTGGACCAAACAGGCTTTAACCACATTAGTGGATGCTACGGAAGCGTATATGGTTGAGTTAATGGCCGAATCTAATATGTAGATGCAGCAACTAATTTCCTTGTTGGGTTTCAACATGTCTGCAACTATGGCAAGGCAAGGAGGTCGGGTGCAGCTGGAACAGTCTGACATGTGCCTGGCTTTGAATATTGCCAAAATGGCCAAAGGAGGGTTATCGCGCGCCACAGTAGAGGAAATGCAATTTCCAATCAAGAAACCTCGGGCAGAAGTCCGAGAAGAGAAGAAGTGGGGAGTTGAGTTTCCTGGGCATAACAATGTGAAGACTGCAATGGAAAGACACCCGGCCATGCTTTGGGAAGATCAGACGGACGGCTCCCTTCCTTGCCAAAATGGCACAGCACAGAATCCCCAGACACACTGGAGACACAAAGGCACGGGTGCACCTGCACCAGAGTGACTCAGACAGCCAACACCAGAACCGATGCCACTTCCACCTGATACACCATCTGTTCCACCTAGCAACAATCAGGCTGCGCAAGTATCCAAAATCGAGGGTGTGCCACCCGGATATGTGTATACACCTACTCCTCGTCCCAGGGCTTGATTTTTCAATCACGATGCATATGCAAAGGATCGCAAGAGTGATAAAGATTTAGATTCAGATTTGCTGACTGATGAAGAAACTTCCACGTGTTCACACACAATCTGCTGCGAGGTAATTCAGCTGACATCCAGTTTGCTGAGGACAACAGCCAATTTAGTGAACCTGACAGTGAAGATGAACATTGATTGGATGAAACGAGTTTTTTGAGTATATTAGTATCTACAATTAGCTGTAAGGGCACGTACGCCAGCGTTCGGCCTTATAGGCATACGTATGGTAATTATGGTATACGGTTGCAAACGTGGACTCGAGTGATAGTAAATATAGGTATATAGGTAAGATTATCGCTAGAGATTTAAGTCTCGTGGCGAGCTGACTATATAGAATGGCCGTTACCCGGCCACAGTCACGTGTCGCCGTTACATTATCCCTCTCTTTAG
>Ga0307515_10013573_pt1 | contig 15203 bp, 8 predicted proteins | sample 17_EM_MG_FD_194513 | JGI IMG/M metagenome (GOLD analysis project Ga0307515, IMG submission 194513) | Populus trichocarpa ectomycorrhiza microbial communities from riparian zone in the Pacific Northwest, United States - 17_EM | ecosystem: Host-associated > Plants > Roots > Unclassified | place... | reverse complement strand
TTCTAACTTTACTTTATAAGTGAATTTTAATTTACAATTATTAACATGTGATAATAATGATAATTAAATAACAATATATATAAATTAGTATGTTAATGTCCCTTGGTAATTGTATGTAACATCTCCACACCAAATACCAGGCAGTGCACGTGTAAGCATAGTTTTTAAACCCGGTCCGGTTCAAGGCTCGGGTTCTGGGTTTTGACCGGGTCGGCCGGGTCAATTTCTATTAAGAAAAATTCAAAACGGCGTCGTTTTAGTAAAACAAAAAAAACAAAAGTCAACAAGTTGCAACCGGGTTTTGCCGGGTCAACCCGCCGGGTCGGCCGGGTCACATCAGGTCATAACTTTTTTTATTTTTTCATCAACCCGGTCCGGTTCCAGCCCCGGGTCGGCCAGGTCCCGGGTCGACCTGCCGGGCCGAGCCGGGTTTCAAAACTAAGTTAAGTAATTGATACATTCCTCTTTGAAATACATGATAGTAAATCATTTAATAGACAACAAGCAAGCATTTAAACATTACAAACATAGTATTAAATATAAAAGATATCTTCAATAATTCATATATACAACTATATTAATTGTTGATGACTTGTTACCGAGCACAGAGCACAGAGCACTTATATGTTTAATTGTATAATTTTATATTTTTAAAACACATGTAGTGTTAGTTTTTAAATGTAATACAGAAAAAATAAGATTATTGGACAAATAAATCAATATCTTGCACGATTTTACTATGAAGTGATATTGCCAGGTGATAAAACAATTTAAAGAGATGCTTTTTCAAAAAAAAAAAAAACATGCCAGACAGAATACTCGGTTGGTGCCTGATGGGTAAAAAAACCCCTTCACCTAATCTGATCGGTTATGTGATGGCTGTGGATATACCAAGCCGGGTGCATAGAAATCATGATCCGACTTGATATTTTGCCATGCTACCCAGCTACTAAAATGAGTTTTAGCTTTAAGTTACCTCTAGCACGGTTGAACAAACAATGGGATGAGAATTAAATGTGAAAATTATGTCTGATGATCCAATATAATGTGTTTTTTTAAATATATTTCTATATAAAAACATCAAGTTAAGATATTTTCATGTGTTTTTTCTTCTACCAAGCATAACCTTATCCCTGACTTATCGTTGCATTTCTACGATCGACGCCTGTTTCCATGTAAACTCATCGACTTGACAGTACAAGACTCGCAAAGCGTTCGGCCTGAAGTCCTTTAAGAAGTAATTGTCAGTTCTAGACCCTCAAGTTTGGCCCATAAATAAATCAGGCCGTCTTGTCGTGAAAAAAAAATATCGGGGAAGAGAAGTGCCCAAGGGTTCACAACTCAAGAAAAGCAAACACCTGTCGAGGACTCGATCTCCTGGATCCATATGAAATTATGTTTTTATATATATATAAATTTGATTATTTTTATGGGTTTAAATTATTTTGGTATATTATTATTAAAAATTATTTTAATATATTTCTAAACAAATAATATTTTCTAAAAATAAAATATTATATTTTCAATAACATTTTTAAGACAGGATCGTGCCCACAAAATGGTAAAAATCATTCGGAGACCACAGGAAGGAACCTGTCAAGCCCAATATACTCAAAAATTGATAAACCTCTTGCCTCCGTGCCGCAGTCAAATCCAGGTCCCAAGCTGAGGTACTGCACCCCCCGCCTCACAAGTAAACATACACATACATAATATAGGTCGGTACCTTATAATAAGTCATTGATTCATATCACTTTTATCTTTGATCTACGAGAATTAATCCGTTCATTTGATTCACAAAAATTATTTTCAAAAATATTTAAAGATAATACCTAAATTCAATATTCTTCTCATTTCATAATTCAAGTCATTGCCACTTGTACTAGTACTGTGGAATATGAGACCAGCCATGTTATTCGATTCGCTTTTTAATCTTTCTCCATTCCAGGAAAAATAAAAAGAAAACGAAAAATAGAAACCCCATTTGATGCATGGCCCTTGAATTTTTGGCAAAAAAATAAATAATAATAATAATAGAGAAGTAGCTGACTTTGAGGGGGTGTTTTGGTCTAGTCAGATATGGTACGTATTTGGCGAGTAGACAATAATATTGTCATCTCATACAAGTCACTGTTGTGTGTTCTTCTGTACAGAGTGATCATGGTTATATCATGTGTATATCATAGTACAGACAGAACTGTTATTTATGTCCCAAGCTAGATAGCCTGCAACCTGGAGCTGCTCAGTACTGGCCTTCCAAGTGCAATGTCAAGATTCCACAACTACACAAGCATAAGGGGGCTTGGATGTTTTTTTATAGCATTTTTAGGTGATTTTTGTAAAACTTCTTTGTTTTTACGCTGATGAATTGTTGGAGGTTTTTCTCTCTCTTGGTTTTTGTGTTTATGAGTAATCTATCAATTATTGCAAAGCATGACTGCATAATCTTGCAAGCCACGCACCTTGATAAAATTCAAAAAAATCATTCAGTCAATGGCACAAAAAACTAAATATTATCAGAAACTAAAATTAGCTCCTTAATTTATTACCCACCCTTCTTCTTCTTCCTCTCCTAAAGCTCATATAAGCAATTCGTTGCAATTCACAGGGAGGATTGACGTCAAGCCATCGGCATTGTATAGGGAAAAGAGATGATCAGGGGTGGCTCTGGTTCAACATAGACAGATCGCATATAAAGCCTGACCTGACCTAGCCAGGCCTATACAAGCCAGCTATCTGTAAGCCTATGACATATCCACGTGACTTTGATAGGTAACCATGCATATGCACCTGACGGTTTTCTGCCTGTGCATTTAGTCCAACCACTTCGTTATTCATAAAAAGAAACTTTTCATTCATTTTGGCTCGAAAAGAAACTGTCAACAGATGCTTTTTTTTTATGTGTGTGGATTGGATAACTAGATTCATCTTTCTTGTAATTCATCTACTAAGGTGACTGCCACTCATAAATCTCGTCCACATGGGCCGTTGCTGCATAAAACTCATGATATGACATGGCTGACAGATTATAGGTTGCTCTATTTTGACAAAGTAATAAAATCGGTGCTTCCATTTTGGCCTCGAAGTTCAGGCCAATTATGCAACTATACACAAGGTGATTCTACAGTGTCTTTGGTTTTCAACGAAAAGCGTTGTCTTTAGATCGACGACTCATTGACCGGATGCATGGTTCTTTCAAACGTCACGAGGCATGACTCCACCGCATTTATTAGATATCCTATTCAAATTGGTTGGCGAGATGTTGCAGTATCCTGTCAAAAACGATTTAGTTTTATTACATCAACAATTTCATCATCCTGGAAGCATGCATGCCATCCGAAATACTAGAAAATGTTTGAGAATCTGCAGTGAACCTGTATTTGAAAAAGGCAGTGCCTTCTGTTTTTCCAAAGCCATTGAAGAAAATGCTCTAAAAAGAACATAGAACAGTGAATGGGGGCCCATCATGGTTTACGTACAGGACTTATTTGTTAATTCTTTAGCAATAAAATTATAGAGTCTCACAACATATCACGTATGGATTCCAATATCTGTGATTTCTAGTCCGCCAGAAACCGCCACCTCTACGGTGTATGCTTATGATAAGGTGCTCTAATCCTTTCCTGAATTTTCCATATCTGCTTCATGATAACATCTCAGGTCTCCAGGTAGCAGAAAATTAAATTCAAGATCTGAGGGCTCTTAAAGATTACACCATACACATACAAAGAAAATTTCAAGACGGCTACATGTTGAGTTTTTTTTTTAAAAAAAATGAAGTGAAAAACGCGTTTTTGTCTCTATTAATGGAAAGATTATCAATGGATACTATAGTTGTTTTGAAGACCCAATTCAAGTGATCAAACCAATCTTACAGTAGGAATCTACTGTAGAATCCGATGATAGAAACAGAACTTGTTACATCAACGAATCAAATAGCTTGTTTTGATCCACATAAAATCTCATGTGAATGTGAACGGAGCTGTGAAGAGTAATTTGATTTATGATAAACACACCGTTAATTAATCTAACATGTAATGATAAATTATTAGAAGCACGTGACAGTATCCAAGAACTGAGTTTTGGAGGCACCTCATTGTATGAATTTGGTAAAAGACGTACGATAGAAGCAGCACGGGTAAAAACGGAAAAGTATCATTCTTCTGAACGTTGTTTTGGGCAAGTTCTAATTGAACCCAGAAAGGACCTGCCAATGACTCCCTCTGTACACAGTAAGCCATGAACTTTTGTCCGATCTCTCCCGGTGCAGTCCTATCAGGGGTTCAGACACAGAAATTGCTCAGAGAAAGAGTAGAAAAGATTTGGTGATTTCAGTATTGAAATACAAGAGCTTTTAAGCAAATAAGATGAGTTAAATATTCACACACTGAGGTCCTACAACTACAACTACTATTTCGAGGAAAAGACTCGCCTAGAAAGATTTTGACTTTTGGGAAAACAGATTAAGGACAAGTACTACAAGTTGATGCCCTGTAACAGGATGGGGGGATTTGCTTTTTGACCAGGAAACTGATTCACTCTCTATTGGACACATCAAAAAGATACGAGCAGCAGTAGAAAGCATGTAGAAGAATGGGATGTGATGTAACAACACGTACCCACTTTTATGTCCTTTTATATTTTGAAATTCTTGACGAAGATGAAGATCCCAATCCATATTCTAATATATATATATATATAAGGGTCGATTTAAGATGTGATTAGGAGATTAAGAGGTTGCAGTTGATGTTTTGAAGGTAGACTATTAAAAAAATAATAAAAATAGATAATAAAACTGTAAAATAAATCCCTTTTCTCTGTCTTTCTTGTTTTTTGATTTTAATTTCTTTATTTTCATCCAAGTCAATATCAAAATTCATACCAAAAAAGTCCTTGGTTTGACGCAGTTCATAGTCTTACCTTTCCCTACCCTTGAAATTGAAGTAAAATGTAGGAACAACCACAGTGATTGTGATGCGGAGGAAAATTGAGCGTCTCTGTCAAAACTGGATAAATAAAATGTGTTATGCCATTATATCATGGCACATAATTTTCAGTTCAATGCAAGAGGAGCATAGGTATTCAATCAAGGGTTTAATGTCTGCTGGGAAGTATTCTTAGAAAATTAAAGACTGATAAGAATTTTCTAGACTGAAGAGAAGTAATATTGATTTTTTAGTGCTATCTGAAATGGGACAGAACATACAGACTATACTCTACAGAGATGGGATATTAGTTCTGCCTTTTGCATTAAATGTATGGCGTCTTTCTTTTGTCTTGGCAACAATAAAACAATGAGATGGGGACCTAAAATGTTAATGGAATATGAAATTAATGGTGGTCCTCAATCTTCGCAGCATTCCTCCCTCCCTCCCTCCCTCTCTCTCTGTCTCTAACACCCTAAACTGTACTTTGTTCACAATGCGGTCATGCATCATACTTGCATGTCATAAGGAGCACTGACCAACCCTCAAAAGCTCAAATATAAACCCCATTTGAATGATGTCAAGGTTGACAGAAGCAAGTCCATGAGAATCTAGCTACTAGCCAAACTGCTAAACTGTGAGAGCAATTTCCATCTAGCAGTTGATCTCAATTTATCATGAGCTCTTGTCATATTTGCCTCCTCTACTTGATGATGATGATGCTCATCATTACAGGTTGCAGTCTTGGAATAAAAACAGGTGATATTGAACTCCTGTTCCTTCTCTCCAAGTCTTCCTTTCTCAGGCACTTATTTTATTTCTAACACACGTTGCAGGTGGTTCAGATAAGTTTTTGCAATCATGTGATGGAAGTAATAACCAATCAACAACACTAACCACCATAAGACAACAGTCATACTCAAGCCACAGAAAGCTTTCGGTACATGGTAAAATTCAATCTCTTGACAACTTCCTACATGTTCTATTGTTTGTCCTAGCCAGACTTCAAGTTTCCCTGGAAGTCTATACTTCTTCTTGTCTCAAATGGTACTTGTCTTGCTTGGTCCTTTAAATTTTCAACAATAGGTACTTGCACAAACAGAGATATAAGCATCTCACAAAGTAGAGATACTACTTCTGGGATCCCACAGTACATAGTGCAGATTGTCAACACTTGCGTTTATGGTTGTGCTCCTTCAAATATCCATCTCCATTGTGGCTGGTTTGCCTCTGCAAGAATGGTTAACCCAAGAACCTTCAAAAGGCTCTCTTATGATGATTGCTTGGTAAATGGAGGGAAAGCTTTGAAGACTAGTCAGATTGTCAGATTCACATACTCAAACTCCTTCATGTACGCACTCCAATTCAAGTCTGCCAAGTTCTGCTGACTTGCCTAAAAACAAGGTCTTATCATAGAGAGATAAGAGAGAATCGGACCATGTACAACTAAATCCCAGTAAAGAAAAACCCTAACACCCTGTCCCTGTTGGTCGAAAAAAAAACATCATTCCCTAGCATCGTTGAAAATGAAATATCAACAGTCTCAGCTTTGAGCTTTCTCATCACAGCCTAGAGCCTACAATCCATAGATGCTGAACCATAAGCTCCCCCTTTTGAAACTTTAAACCGGCCCGTTGTTCGTTGAGTTTTCGCAGATATTTTGTTTTGATATTTGAAGGTGAAAGTACTATTTTATTATCTCCAGAGACGTTAATATTTCATCATTCTGAAACTAGACTTTTTCGAGTCTAAAAGCTAATGTTTCTATAGCTGCTTGATGCACAGTAGAGTCTGAAAAAATTTGTGCGTTCTTGGCAGAAGCGTGTGCTCTCATTGCAGTCCCTCTTTTCTTTTGCTTTAATTAAACACCAACCTGTGAAGGTTTGAGAGAGAGAGAGAGAGAGAGTTGACAAAGGAGGTTGCATGGTAGCATCAAGGCTCATTGCTGGAAAAGAAAAATTGAAAAAAATAAAATAGAGCAGCAAGAAACCAAGGGAACCCTTATTGGGAAAGTCTCTGGTAACATCAATGTGGTGGTTAGGAGAACTGTTACAAGCAAATGGGGTTTGAAATCAGCCTCTGTGGCATACAAATTGAAGCGCAGATGTTACAATCTTATAGTCTTGTTAACAAATAGTAAACAGGTAAAGAAATGCTTTTGGTTTTCTTACGTGGTAAACTGTGATTTTTATGTTAGCTCTGTAAATTCTGACATGGTGTTTGATGTAGACTGGAGAATGTTGATATTGATTTATGCTCTAATCTTTCTCTTCTAAACTAATCAACAGAGAAATGAAAATCAATTTACTGGCGAACTGCAATATTAACACCCTAGACTTGATCAGACTAGTGTTTTCAAGAATAGATTGCAAATATCCTACAGTATGACAACCATACATTCCTCCTAACTAGGCTAATTAAATAGAAAAGGAGAAACTTTAAGAAAAAGAAAAAAAAAATCCTCATCTTCCTTTGGGATTTACTGTTGAAAAAATTTCTCTAGTGTATGGCTCATCAGTTCCCTCACGTCCTGTCTCCTCAGTTCCAGCTATCTCTCTATGATTTGCATCGGTGTCATTTGTTGTGCTGTCTGCAATTAATCCAGAACCTGCAGGATTGTCTTGCAATTGTAGAGAATATTCAAGATTCCACAGCACATCACCCATGGAAGGGCGATTGTATCCATGATCAGCCAAACATTTTTCTGCTGTCTCAGCGAATTTGTTATAGCACTCAGGATTTATGTCTCCCTTTATATATGGATCAACAATATCCCAAAGGGTTCCCTTCTTTTGGCAATGTAGAGCCCAATCTGCTAGACTAACTTGCTCCTTAGGCAAGCTAGGATTAAGGGCCGGCCTGGCACATAATACTTCAAAAAGGACTACCCCGAAAGAGTAGACATCAGATTTTTCTGTCAATTGTTGCCGGCGGAAGTACTCAGGATCCAAGTACCCAAAGCTACCCTTTACTACTGTACTGACATGTGTTTGGTTAAGATTAGGTCCAGTTTTTGACAGGCCAAAATCGGAAACCTTTGCCACCCACTTCTCATCCAAGAGTATGTTTGTAGTCTTTACATCCCTGTGAATGATTGTGTACCTTGCACCAGTGTGGAGATAGTGGAGCCCTCTTGCAGCACCAATACATATCTCCAATCTTTGCTTCCAAGACAAGGCTGGATTGTTGCCCTTGTAGAGATGCTCCCTTAGAGTACCATTTGCCATATAATCGTAAACTAGAACCATTTCCCCATCTTCTTCACAGAACCCGATTAAAGAGACTAAATGCTTGTGTCTCAGCTTAGAAAGCATCTCAATCTCGGTCTGAAACTCGTGAACTCCTTGTTCTGAAGAAGGATTTGATCTTTTGATTGCAACTGCTATCCCTTGGTCAATAATGCCTTTGTAAACCTTCCCAAATCCTCCAACTCCTATGACTTGAGATTCATCAAAGTTCTTGGTAGCATGTTTAATATCTGGCAATGAAAAATGGCGACACAGGCCTTGCGCAAGAGTTGAAAGATGGCTACTGCAATTGCTTTTACCAGATATTGTTGATCTGCTAGCCGATGTGTGTGAATGTCCGTAGAGTGGCAACCAATTAGCACTACTTCCATACTGATTTCCATGATCACAGCTCATCTTCCTGTATACAAAAATGGAGATAAGAGCTGCTATTGCTATTCCAGCACTCCCACCAAGAATGCCACCAATCACTGGGACAAAACTGGATCCTGATGGTGAAAAACCCTTTTTTGCTTCTGCCTGAAGCATCATCAATGATGGCACTGGATTCGGGCCAGCCAAATTCCCTCTGGAGTCATTAAGCTTAAAAATCTCCAGTCCATTAAGAATCGCATCATAGTATTCTGGCTTCATCGATACACTAGGATGCAATGCCACCCATAAATCATCATCACCACTCCGATCACCAACATAAACAGCATAATCCTTATAGATTGGCACTCCTTGAGATCCTGCCCAACCTATCACGTCAGCACCTTCTTGTGCTGTTTGGTTATTAACATAGATATCAAACACTCTCTGGTTGACCTTTGTCTCCTGATACTCGCAGAAATGGAACCTAAACGCATAAGTAAAATTCGGATCAACCTGAAATATCCATGTTAGATTATAGTTCTGATTCACTTTCGAATCTGGCCCCATTGATCTTGCTGTACTATAAACATCTAAAGGTGCAATAGACTTTGGTAGATTATCTGTAGGGTATTGAATGCTAATGTTAGCTTGAGAAGTGACGCCGCTGCCTGCGCCAAACAAATATGGTGTATCATCATACCATGTTCTTGTAAGGCCTGAGTCCTTGATTGCAGGAATGAAACGCCCACCAACATTTAACCTAAACATTGTTTGCAAAGTCGAGCTACCAACATCAAGGGTTTGGTCGCTGAAACCAACCAATGCTGCAGGCTGGTAAATATCTGGCATTGGAATTACTTCAATGCCATTAACAAAAGCATATGCATTATCATAATTTGAGGAGGGTGTGAAGGTGAGATTGAGAGTGCCAGAATCAATTGGTATCAGAGAGAATTCCCTGACAATAAAGGCCTGCGTGAGAGCCTGTGCCGTAACGGAGGCACTGAAATTGTTCAGGAGGGTGAAAGTATTTGCAGTAACGGAGAAGTAAGAGGTGTTAGGATCAAGAGAGCTATAAGTAGATGGATAAAAATGGAGTCTGACCCAGAGGCGACCCTTTTTAGGAACAGAAAACTTGTACGTAGATTCAGATGAAAATATCCTTGCAGTCATGTAAGGAATTGTGGATGGCAATGAAGGGTCTTGGTTTTGAGCTGTTGCAGCTGTTGAATTACCTGAAGAAATGATGTAATTTGCATCAGACTGCCAATTCCTGCCATCACTATCTGTGCCAGAACCAGAAGCACCGCAAGCGAGGACATAAGAACCTGATCCTGATTTAGAGTATTTGCTTGCAGCAGGAATTGTGTTTAAGCCGATAGACAAGACAATCAGAGAAAACAGGATATGGCTATTGCATTTCATATCGAAGAATAAAATATATAACAAAAACAGAGGACACGAAAGCAGGGGAGCTGAAAAAATGAGAGAAAATGTTTGCTAATAGTCAAGAATGAATGAAGATGTGGGAAAATTGGGGTTAAATAATGATTACTCCATTGATATAAACGCGTTTTGTTTTGATTATGAGGACTAAATTTGAAGGTTCACCTGGAATGTACAGGGGAAGAAGCAGAGAGAACATGGTTTTTTTTTTTTTTTTGCCCCTCTGTTTTTATTCTTTTTTTTTTCCTTTTTGAGAATGGACGTTATGATAGGAGTGGCAGTTAGAGACTAGTGGAGAAAGAGAACTATAAATTGCCTATTGCATTGATTTCCCTTAAAACATGGGCGTTTCTTGAGGATTCTCCCTTCACCTTATGCATAGCAAGACCTTGCACAGATGACTTTCTTTAGTGCTTTCTTTCTTGGAGATGCAAGAGAAATTAAAAGTTTTAACTAGGATTCAAGAGTGTGTGTTTTGTATTGTATTAACAGTTATTTTTTAAATAATTTTTTATTTAAAAATATATTAAATTAATATTTTTTATTTTTTAAAATTTATTTTTAATATAAATACATCAAAACAAATAATATATAACAAGTTCAAAAACTGTAAAAATTAATAAAATTATCAAGAAAATTATAAGTTATTAGATTGAAATAACCTATTAATAACTTTCAAAATAATCTTGTGATTAGATGTCGTTTTTGTTATTTTTTATTGTGAAACGGCATCACCTTTTTATCATATTCTGTACAACTTTGTAGTTTGTACGCGCTGGGAGTGAATTTTATTTAAGAATTTCAGTCATTAAATAAAAAATATTACTATAACATAGTATATTACATATGATAAACCGAAAATATGGACTCTGGTAATTTTCTCAGAGACACATAAGGCCTGGCTAACAGTTTATCTGGGCAACGAAAGAAGCCCAAGAGGCTAGCACAGACAATAAAAATATCTTTCACTAACCCCGAAATTCTTTTTTTTTTCTTTTTTTTTTTAAAAAGGTAAACATTTAACGGATAGTAGTAAACCTATCAACCGCGCAGGCCCTGTGCCTTTTTTTCATGTCCTTCAGTCCTTGTGCTTCTCCATCAATGCCGCAAAATTACCTCAACATCGTGGTTGCTTCTGCTGCTAACGTGTTAAAGCATTGTTTGTTAAAAGTGTTTTTTTAAAAAAATATTTTTTTTATTTTATATTTTACTTTAAATTAATATATTTTTAATATTTTCAGATCATTTTGATGTGTTGGTGTCAAAAATAATTTTTTTTTAAAACATTATTTTAATATATTTTAGAATAAAAAACACTTTGAAAAACAACTATTACCACACACTCAAATACATAGAATATTATTTCTATTTACTTTGCTTTATAATTAATTTGTTTACTATAATTATATATTTAGAAAATCTTTCAGCCTTTTTTATTTAAGGAAAAATGAATCATAAAAACAATATTTAGTTGAAGGCTCGAGTCACACAAGTCAAATATTATTTTATACAAGTCAGTCAAAATAAAATTATATATTTATAATATGCTTATAGAGAGTCTTTAATATTTTTTCATTTTAGAAAAAGTACATTACATGAGAATGACATATTTAAAACCCAATTTAAAAGGATTAATTCAATTATTTTTGGAAGTGTGAGAAACCTAATAAGAGAATCCGAATTGATAATAATTTAATATAAATTTAATAGATATTGACTGACTTGATCTAAATAAATATGTATTTTTAGAGTTATAATAGGTGGGGTATATATATTTTCAAACCCAACAAAAAACCACTCCAACGTAACATGATATGTTAGTGCCTTAGTGGTTACCAATTACCATTAACATCTTTTCTTCTTTTTGTGGAGGTAATCTCAACACACTTAAACCCTAGACTCTCGTGAATTCATGGTTAATCTAGACATTTCTAATTGTTAATTTAATGATTTATTTTCTTATTTTACCTTTATCTACGATGATGTTGATATCAGGAATCTCTCTCTAGTTTACACTCTAGCTGGAGGTAAACGAAAAAAGTCACGTATAAGGATCGTTTAGCAAACTTAAGTTTTTGAATGTTGATGTCTACAAGGCGGGTTCTTGATTATTTGTGTGATGAATGATTCTGCAGTTGATTGCAGTGATTGTGCTGTTGATGCGTCAGTGGTGAATGCTGTAAATGAAGGCATTGAAGCAGCAAGAGAGATTGTTTACCTTCGAAAGCCTTGGGTTATGATCAGTTTTAATGATGATGAAGATCTTCACTTTCATAAAGCTGGTACATGCTCCCTTTTCTAATTTAGCTTAACTTCCTGACTAAAAAATCGCAATTAATTAACTAAAAGATCGTATAAATTTAACGATTAGTTGTGGTCATTTTTAGGATTTCCATACGATGTTATGGGGACACTTGACTCTCGCGTGGAAACTGGGATTGAATTCTGTTTATTCTAGTCTTATTTTGAATCATGTGATTTATTAGTTGATGTATTATTAACCACCATTAACTTAGTCTTAAGAGATTCTTCATTGAATAGTACAAACTTTCCTATTTTTTCCAAATCCAAGCTGATAGACAGCCGTCACAGCCGCTTTCCAGTGTGAGTTTGTGGCCGCATCTTTATAATCTTATTTGAATGTGAAATTGGCCTTAGATAAAGGGCAATCTAGGTTTAAGTTGTCGACCCAAGAGATGGATAATTAATGACCATGTAAGGAGCATGAGCTCTGTGCCTTCATCTGATTGTGATGCCAAGTTCAGTGCTTTTATTAACAGAATTTCATCCCGAGTGTCCAGTGGGCTATAGAGATACGTACAAGTGGTATGATTTCAAGACAGTTAAACAGTATACAAAGCAAATCCAATAGTATCTATCATATGGATCGGGAGCTAGTAAACCAGCTGGCTGTCGTATTGAGTTCTAGGTGATTATTAATGCGTACAGGCTAGCTTGCCTTGTGCTGGAGATTCAACTATATCTTCGATGAACACAATGACGGAACCTTGTCTGGCATGCCTCAATTAATGCAGGTGTTCCCTATGTATTTCCATCCATTAAATATGTTTCAAATATCATAATCGTAAACCATAAATAGCCTCTGATAACCCTTATGATTGAAGTTGGATGGCCATCCCATGAGTGGAGATATTGGCCAAGGTGCCACAAGGTGATCAATTGCATTCGCTCTTTGTTTGGCTGCTGTGAAAGATAAGACTCGTTGTCCACACAGATCCACTTTGCTGTGCATTTTTGACAACCGTTCATAGTTTATTTTGCACCTTTCCGCTTCCCACTCAATCATACAAGTAAAGTTCGTATTTCACCTTTATATGATGTAGGTTTGTTGCAATTGGCTTGTGACACAAATTCTCACCCGGTTGAAGAGTTGAAAAGGGAAGGGCTTTTCCAAACAACACTAGTTTCCAGTAATTTTTTTACCTAGTTCTCTTGTCCTGTAATCTAATCACCCTTAATTGTTTCTCAATTTTACTTGAACCTTTTCTTCTTCAGAGAATTCAAAGGATAGGAAATTAATGTCTACTCTACCTGCTTCATCACATGCTTTGGAAGGTGGAATGGCTTACAGCGGCAATGCACGCAAGGTCAGTATTTATTTTCTTCTAGTATCGCTGCCATTTTTAAAACTATTACGTTTGAATTTTGATTAATAAAATGTTTATATCTCAGTAACTTCAGATTGTTGGAATGGTCTTGAGCAATCACAGCATGGTCTTGCTCGTATATAGGATTATCCAGGGCATCTCTTGTAAGCACTTGCAATAGCCCTTGATATGGTTGGAACTGTCAAAATTTATGATCCCGGTCTATAGGATTACTGAAGCTTCCTGGACTGCGAATTCACATTTCCAGTAACTTGATAAGTTTATATATGTGGTTCTGCAGCCTGTGGTTGTGGTTCTGCTATATTGCCTGGGTCTAGAGTAAAGGTATAGACAACTCAATCCAGCCATGATATATAAACCAGACTTGGTATATAGTAATCGATGCCGCCCGTATTCCTTGAATCTTGAAAACAAAAGGAATGATTAAGATACCTTACTCTGTCACTGGGACAACGTTGCAGTCCATATAGTGTTGCTGATAAAATGTTAATTAATTGAATAGCCATTTTGACCATTTTGTAAACCTGAACTATCCTTTTGAATTCAAATAGTTGATCGTGCATCCTGATATTCCACGGCCTGATAATCAATCCTGCGACATCGAGCCTTTCAACTTTGTAAAAGGATATGTTTTCCACTTGAATTGATGGTTACTCAAACCCTTTTCAGATTGACTTGCAGATATAAAAAGAAAACAAGACTTGGACTTTTGTGTGAGTCAATATTCAACTTTGTCTACAGGCTTCTTAGTGCTGAAATCTCCATGTTAGATATATTTTTTTCTAAAATCACCTCCTAACATTTTAGAATTGTGTTAATTGCATCTTTCTGTCAAATATCATTGAAGAAACTAACGGAAAGCATATTTTTTTTAGTAAAATAAGTTCCAAAATCCAAATCCTCTGTTTAAGGTTTAATAGTTTCCAAATAAAGATGAGTTGATATATGATGTGTAAATTAATTGCTTGCATACAATCTGGCTTGGTTCCAGAGAAAAAAATTGAATCCTTTTGCACTAGTTTATTGAGCTACAAGGGTGTAATTTTAGAGCCTGTATGATATTAATTGTTTTTCAAAGTAATCTTGGCTTGAAAATCTATTTAAAAAATATTTTTTTATTTTTTAAATTTATTTTTAACATCATCATGTTAAATTTAAATTTTTTAAAAAATATTTTTGAAATACATAAATAATTTTAAAATTTTAATAGTGATTCCTGCAACAGTCAAAAGGCAACTGTGAAGGATATTTTCACACATAAATCATAACTCCGACCAAATTTTACATTCATGACCTCTGAATTAGTATACTTCTAACGCTTTTTGCAAGTCAAATGTCAACCGCGACCATCACAGGCTACATGCGCATTTCTTTCATTTGTTTATATTTTTATTTTTTTCTTGAGAATTTACCCATGCATGTTGGAACAAGTAAAGCCGCCTTAAACAATTCGTGCAGGATCCGATCTGTGAGGGGGGGGGAAAACACTATTTATTAATGGTACCCATTCTTGGAAAAAAAGAGAGAAAAAGTTGCAGTTTATTTCTCTTCTTATCGTCCAAAAACTTGATTTAAAAATAAAATCAAAGTACTCGAAAGGA
>Ga0307515_10013572_pt1 | contig 15204 bp, 8 predicted proteins | sample 17_EM_MG_FD_194513 | JGI IMG/M metagenome (GOLD analysis project Ga0307515, IMG submission 194513) | Populus trichocarpa ectomycorrhiza microbial communities from riparian zone in the Pacific Northwest, United States - 17_EM | ecosystem: Host-associated > Plants > Roots > Unclassified | place... | reverse complement strand
TGGTACGACCTGACAGTCAAAGCAGACGGCGATGCCAGCTTCTTGCAGCGCATAGCGGGCCATTTGGAGAACGGCCAGGATAGCGTGAGCGATCCAGCGTTCGGTGGGCAGGCTGGTTCCCGGGTTTAGGCTTCGCCGATTCCTCTCACTAACGGCAGAGCGGGCATCCCTCGGTCCAGTGCCGAGGGATGCCTTTCGGCGGCCGACGGAGTGAGGGCTGCTAGAGTCGATATACGAATCCCAGGCTGACTAAATCGATATGGGAGTCGTCATCTTCATCTTCATCGACGTCGCGCAAGTATCGATACTCGAGCCTCAGAGTCCATCTATCTCGCGCGTTAAAGGCCGCGCCGATTCCCAGCAGAGCGTTTTGGGAGCTCTGTGAATCGGACTGCGATTGGCTGAAGTCGTCGCCGGAGACTCTAATCGTTACCTCGTTGTCCGCGAACAATAGTCCCGCCCTGCCGAACAATTCCCAACGCTCCGAGAGTGGCAGGATGCCTAGTACGGATCCAGCGACCCCACGAGTACCGACGTCGACCCCGAGGGAGATGGGAGTGAAACCCAGACCCAGCGGGACGCCGCTCGCCGTGTAATTCAGCTCGCCCAGGTCCATGTACGCAGCTTCGACAGCGAGATACGGCAAGAAGCGATACCCGACCAGCCCTTCAAATGCGGAACCCGTCTTGTCGAGATCCGAGCTTGAGAGCGGCACTAATACATCGCTTACGAAGACGTCGAGGTTAATATCCGCATCGAGCGTGGATTTACCTGCCCCGGCACCGAAATAAAAACCCCTTTCGGCAGCAGCACTGTATGACGCGACTCCAAGGTGCAATGTCATCAGCACTGCGGCTGCAATGATCTTTTTCTTCATGAGTGAGTCCTCGATAACTCTAACTAACACCGCACGTGAAGTCTGAGGCTCGGCACATGAACGGCAGCAAAACGCTTAAGAGCTCTGTTACTTTTAGATCGGTGCGCATGTTGCTGCCTCACTCAAATGTTCGCGCCACCACAAAGTTGAGCAACAGTCGTTCTTCAGCGCCGGCGTCATTCAGATTCTGCATAGACCTACGTCGGACATGAGCCGCGGCGGTTCCCCGGGGCGGTGCGAGCACTTTCAGGTGTATATTGCTTCGCCAGCGATTCATACATCGCGAGACAACGGAATCAGCGCCAAAAACGACCGGCGTGTGCGGCAGGGATCGTCGAGCAAATTATCGGATCCGACGCGACGACGAGATCGTTGTGGTTCTCTTTGGAATGGACCATCAGGGCGCCGCCTTGAAACGTTAAGGGACACGGGAGTGAGAACATGACGAATCGGTCTCGAGCGATCCGCACGTGGCTTGGATCAGCTCTCCTTGCATTTGCGACTACCGGGCTCGCTCAGGCGCAAGAAGCCATTGAGCAGGCACCGAATACTCAACTGCCGCGACAAACTATACCCACCGGGGAAGAAGATGCTCCGCGTCCGGCTTCGGCCGCGCGCAGCGCTGTCGCCGCGGATCGGCAGCAGCTCGAGCGCGAGTTGGTTCGCATGACGAGCGAGTCCGACAAGGGACTGGTTGCGGTGAAGCAGCCGGACAAGAGCGTGCGCGTCGATCTGGATGAAAGATTCATGAGCGTGCTCGTCGCCACGCCGACGAGCGACGGGGGCAATGAGATCTCCTGTCACACCGGTCACGAAGCACTGGAAAAAGTGAAGCACGCTCAGCAAGTCGCCGCCGGCACCGCTCCCAAGCCTGCGAAGTCTGCCGCCGCTACACCGACCTCGGTGCGAGCTCCGCTGGAGGAAAAATAACCATGCGCGCCATTTTTCGTGCGGCAGCGATTGCCGCAGTGCTCACCTTGGGCGGCCTCTCTTCGGCATGGGCCGCCGGCCGCATCATCGTCGTGAACGGCAACCTGCCCGGCATCGGTTTCAACGATCCCACTCCTGCGGCCCCCATTGGCGGCAATCCGGGAACCACGCTCGGCGAACAGCGCATGAACGTGTTCCAGTTCGCCGCCGATACTTGGACAGCCGTCCTCAATCCCTCAGTTGATATTTATGTCTGGGCGCGCTTCGTTCCGCTCGCAGCAAACGTATTGGGCTCGGCTGGGCCCATCTCAGTCTCAAGAGGTTTCCCGGGCGCGGAGTATCCGGAGCTTTGGTATCACGAGGCACTCGCGAATCACCTGCGCGGCTCCGATTCGGTTCCTCACGATCCGACCTTTTTGCCCAACGCCGCGGACACTGCAAATCCGAGCGACGAAATCAGCGCGAGATTCTCGACGAACTCCGCGTTCTACTTGGGCCTCGACAACAACGAAGAATCGGTGGCGGGAACCAACGATCTTCTCGTCGTGGTGCTACATGAGATGGGTCACGGATTGGGCTTCAGCAATCTGGTCAATGAAGCCAATGGCACCCAATTCTTGGGATTCGGCGATCTGTATTCTCAATACACGCTCGACGTTGTTACGAACCAGAACTGGAACGGCATGACGGACGCGGAACGCGCGGCCTCCGCGCTCAACCTGCGCAAAGTGTCCTGGACCGGCATCCATGTGAAGGAGGATGTGCCGAAGGTGCTGCTTCCCGGAGAGCCTTTCCTCCGCGCCAACAGTCCTGCGGGCCTCGGAACTTTCATATTTGGAACCGCATCATTCGGCGCGCCCCTCACTGCGGCCGGCGTGACCGGAGCGGTTGTATTGGGCGATGACGGGCTGGCCGATCCCGCCACGACCAACGGATGTACGCCGCTTGTGAATAACGTGGCCGGCAAAATCGTGTTGCTCGATCGTGGTGTCTGTACCTTCGCTATCAAAGTGAAGAACGCACAGGATGCCGGGGCCACCGCCGTCGTGGTGGCGGACAACGTAGCGGGGGGCCCGCCGCCTGGCCTTTCCGGCGTTGACCCGACGATCGTCATTCCTTCCGGTCGCGTTACGCTTGCGGACGGCGATACGTTGAAAGCCAACATAGCGGCGGGGCTCAATGTCACGCTCGGGCTCGACACGTCGATTCTCGCCGGCACTGATCGTGTGAAGAAGTTGATGCTGCTCGCCACCTTCGATCCTGTGCAGCTCGGCTCGTCGATTTCGCATTTCGACGGCGTGGCATTCCGCAATCAGCTCATGGAGCCGGCGATTAATCCTGATCTCACCGCGTCCGTGACGCCTCCTGAAGATCTGACGACTTCATTTTTCACGGATATCGGTTGGTATTCAGATGCAGATGGCGTTCCGGATGGCTCGGATTCATGCATTAGCTCAGACATTCGACCGACGGTCATTCTGGGCCGCTGCGACTCGCATACAACGAATACCGTTATGACCGACGGTTGCAGCGTCTCCGATCGTCTCGACGAATGTACGGGTTTGCGGTTCGATCGCTATCTCGCCTGCGTCGCCAAGAAGGCGGACGACTTGGCCCGAAAGAAAATCATCACTCGGCGCAACGAAGTGAACATTCTGTTCTGTGCAATACAAAAGAAGCCGCATCATTGACCGTGTGATGCGCTGACAAATTGCGAGTACACGAGGGCGGACCCGCGAGAAATCGCGGGCCCGCCCTCTCGCGTTCCCCCAATTCCCCGCGCCCGACACACTATATCTTTCGGCATATACCCCTATGCCCTAGCGGGTTGGTAGCGCTACCAGTATCTTGCCTTCGCGTGGTGCGCAATTTCGCCATCACGCACGGTGAGCCTCAAGGAAGGGGGATTTGACATGACTTCAGCTTTACGCAGACGGCTATGGACAGGCGTTCTTTCGCTTGGCGCGTTACTTCTGCTTCCGATTCAAGCTCCAGCGCAAATCGCTAACGGACAGGGGAAGTATCTCGGCAACGTCATCAATTCGAGCGTGCCCTCTAATTTCGCAACGTACTGGAATCAGGTCACGCCAGAGAATGCAGGCAAGTGGGGTTCGGTAGAATCCACGCGCAACAGCATGAATTGGAGCCAACTGGATACTGCCTACAATTTTGCGCAGCAAAATGGCTTCAAGTTCAAAGGGCACACGCTCGTGTGGGGCTCACAGTTTCCCAGTTGGCTGTCGCAGCTCACGCCGGCACAGCAGCGCGCGGAGATAGAAGAGTGGATTCGCCTCTACGCTCAGCGTTATCCAAACACTTGGGCCATAGATGTCGTGAACGAGCCCATCAAGACTCCTTATCCGTTTGAGGCTGCGCTCGGCGGTGATGGCGCGACGGGATGGGACTGGGTGATCACGGCGTTCCAACTTGCCCGTCAATATTTGCCGAATACCTTATTACTCATCAACGAATACGGTACGGAAAATGACCCGAGTGCACGCAGCCAGTACTTGACGATCATCAATCTACTGAGAAGCCGCGGGTTGCTGGACGGCATCGGTGTACAGGCCCATTACTTCAACCTGGACAACATGACCGCCGCTCAAATGACTTCCGCCTTGGACGCCTACGCAGCCACCGGCCTGAATATTTACATTTCAGAGCTGGATATCACTGGCGGCGGCTCCGCCGAAGCCGGTCAATCAGCAAAGTACCAGCAGCTATTCCCGGTGATGTGGAACCACGCCAGCGTGAAGGGCATCACTTTGTGGGGATATATCGTGGGGCAGACGTGGCGCGACAACACAGGGTTGGTGAACAGCAACGGTACCGAGCGTCAAGCGATGACATGGCTAAAAGGTTTCGTGAGCGGAAATCCGAACCCCAACCCCAACCCCAACCCAAATCCAAATCCAAATCCGAACCCAAGTGTGGCGTTGGTCATTAAGATCACAAACGATTGGGGCGCCGGGTACTGCGCGACAGGTGACGTGACTAACAACACCACCTCGGCGGTCGCATGGACGGTCACGGCGCCGATCACCGGCACTATTTCTAATCGCTGGAATGCAGTGATCACCGTTTCGAACGGCACGCTGCAAGCAACGGGCGTCGACTGGAACAGGACTCTGCAGCCCGGAGCTACTACGCAGTTTGGTTTTTGCGCGAATCGCTGAGATTGTGAGAGATTGATTGCCGCGCCCTGCGCTCGGGGGCGCGGCTTTTTTGTGGATGTTGGATCGGCGAGTCCGATCGTACTGGGCACTGACGCATCGGCGGTCGCCCAAGAAACATGTGCTCGGTGGGGAACGTTCAGTATGACAACGCGGATACTGTTGTGGCCTTCGGCTTGCCGTAGCAAGCATCCCATTCGTTGTTTCGCCATTGTCTTGGCGATGAGCCTCTCGGTCGCGGCGATTGCCCAAAAGGGGAATCTCGGCGGTGCGATCAACGACAATCTGGGAGACATGGACTACGGCGTGTGCCGTGGAACCGATCCTGAGTGCTATCACGACTGGCCGCGGGCTAAGACAACTGAATTCAGAGTGCTGCTCTATACGCGCACCGGAGTGTCGCGCCACTCCAATTTGGGACCGGTTTTGCCTCCGGGCCTCAATCCGGCTTTAGCGGCAGACAACGTCGTTCAGCGCGGCATGCAAAAGCTTGCCGAGCAATACGGAATCAAGCTCGACTACACGGAGGATGTTGCGGAGCTTCAAGCGCCTCGGCTGTTTGCCTATCACGCCATCATCTTCTTCAGCACCTCACGCGACATTCTGGATGACGGTGCGAAGACATCCTTACGGCAATTCATGCGAGCCGGTGGAGGATTCGTCGGCATTCATAATGCTTTCGGCACGCTCTACAACTGGCCCTATTACGAGGGGCTACTGGGCGGCGCGAATTTCTATGACCACGGTCCGTTGCGAGAGGGAGATGTCGTCACAACCGATTCAAAGGACGTCTCGACAGAGTCGCTGCCACCACGTTGGCGATTCCGCGATGAGTGGTACAACCTCGTGCCTTTCCCAACTCACGTACGTTTTCTAGCGACGGTTGATGAGAAGTCTTGGGGCGATGCGACGCGCGAGACGCGTCCACCGGTCGGCAAGCATCCCAATGCCGCGGATCGTTTGGCCAGCGGCGCAAACATCAATCGAGTTGTGGGGCGCCACCCGGGCCATGGATCGTTTCATCCGGTTGCGTGGTGTCAGTACTACGACGGCGGAAAAGTCTGGGTCACGACGCTCGGGCATGATGGCGCGCTGTTCGACTCGGACAATTCCAGGATTCCGGGTGCTCGAGAGTTTCAGACACTCATCATGAACGGCATCAAGTCCGTGATGGGGCTTGAGCCTTTTTGCCGATAGTCAAAATTCTGAAATGGCCGTGGTCGAGGCCAATGCCAATTCTTTATGGGTGCTGACTGGCGCGATCGCCGCGCGGATGATCAGCCAGACCCGGCCGATGTCGTAGCGCTGCCCGTAAGTCGTGTTCGAGTTTGTTATTATCAGCGCCGTTTCAACCGAGTCGCCCGACGTTTATGCGCTGGATGTACCCCGTCCGCGATTCGATTTCTGACAGAGTCGTCCTTCCTTAGCTATCCATGGCCGCAGACGCGCTGATCGAGCTTTTGCCAGATCTCGTGCTACTGCTGCGACGTGATGGCAGCATCATTTCTCATACTGGCGGGTTCGGTGTCGCCGAGATGCGTCCCGTCGACCGCGTCTCCGGCGACGGGTTCGAGGCGCCATGGTCGGAGAGTACTGCCACACTTATTAAGCAGCTCTTGCGTCAGAGCATCTCGCGCCGAACGACCGTCGAAGCGCGTTTCCAGGAACGAGATCGCAACTACGAAGTGCGCATGACCCCTCAGGGGCCCGACCGCGCTATCGGAATTGTTCGATCGGCGCTGCCCCGGACCTTTGATGATCCGGCAGAGACAACCGGCGAGCGCCCGCTACTCGATCGACGAGGGTTTCTCCGCCGGTTCAGAGAGTCGATGTCGGTAGCTGTATTGCGTGAGAAGTCGCTTGCCGTCGCCGTGCTGTACATCGACGGTATTCCAGAAATTGCGCAGCTCATTGCCGCGAAAGTCTCTGAACAGATTATGACCCTGGCGATCTTGCGGCTTTCGGAGCAAACCCGCGACGTCGCGGACGTGCAATCCAAATGGTATTTGGGCCAACTCGGCGAAAATGTACTGGCCCTCGTGATCGACGCTTCGGATCGCGATGCCATTGACGCGTGCGTCTCGCGCGTTTGCGCAAGCTTGCGTGAACCAATCACAGAGAGCGGAACAGAATTCAGACTGACACCGTATGCAGGGGTCGGGGTTCTCGGGCTCGACGCCTCATCGGCCAACGCTCTTTTGGAACACGCGCACGCCGCTGCCGCCGAAGCACGGCGAGCCGGCTCTAACGCAGTGTTTTTTTACAGCGATACGATTCAGCTCCGATCGTTGGCGCGGCTTGACCTAGCTCAAGAACTGCGCGATGCGATCGGGAATCGCGACATTCGCTTTCGATACGTCGGCCGCTACGACTTGCGCAGCGGTCGGCTGATGGCAGGAATGGGATACTTTCGCTGGCGGCACCCGCTGCGCGGCGAAATTCGCCCCGCGGAATTTCTGCGCATTGCAGAGAGCACGGGTCTAGCGGTGGAATTGTCACGAACGGCGCTGAAGACGTTTTGCGACGACTTCGCTGTTCTCAACGAACAGTGGGAGCCCGACGTCCGCATGTCTTTTGGCGCGCTTCGTCATCACCTCTTTCACAAGGACTTCTGCGCTGATATGGAACATGTAATCGCCGAAGGTAGGATCCCGGCGCAGCGTCTCGAGCTTCGTATTGGAGAAAAAGCGCTGTTAGCGTGTGACGGGAACGTACTCCGCTCACTCCACGAGCGCGGGGTGCAGTTTGTGGTCGACGAAGTAGGTCGCGGCATAGGGTCGCTTTCCTCGCTCGCACGCGCACCTCTCTGGGGTCTGCAAATCGACCGCGCGTGGGCAACCGCGCTACGTACTGATGTGGTGGCCCAAAAGGTATGTCGCGCCGGTATGAACATCGCGACATCGTTTGGTCTCACACCCATCGCGACTGGCATCGATGATCAGCTACAACAGGACGCTCTGCTCGACATGGGGTATCGATGCGGCTGCGGCGATCTTTTTCTGCCTTGCGCAAGCGGGCGGAACGCGCCGAAGGCGACTTTCTGCAATTGAACCAGCGCTAAGAATCGTTGCGCCTGCATCGCGCGCATTCAGCACAGCCGGCAACTCGAACGGCGGTGCTTCGGCGTATCGCCGTTAAGCTGCAATTTCAGCACCCAGCGTCGGACGACTTGTCAAAGTGTGATCCAGTGCCCGTACCTAACTCGGTTCATGAGTGGGTACCTGAAGTCAGTCAACGCGCGGCTTAGCGGCGGGCGTCAAGTTAGACGAGTGACGACAAATAAAGCGACGCGCGCTTGCCGCGTGTCGCTGATCACCGTATTGGGCTGGGCGTCTGGAGCATGGGCCGTTCACGCGGCCGATGTTTCTCCGCTCGTTCTTGAGCAACTGACGACATCAGATGGTCTTCCCCAAGCCACAGTCATGTCGACGTTGCAGGATTCGCAGGGCTTCGTGTGGCTCGGTACCGAAGACGGGCTGGTGCGCTTCGACGGCCATGATCTTTACCGCTACGCCTACTCGCGCACGCAGCCGAGCTCGATACCGGGAAACTTCATCTGGGAAATCGTCGAGGATGCCCACCATGACCTGTGGATTGCGATCAAGGATGGAGGTCTCGCCCGCTGGAACCGCGCGACCGATACCTTCACCCGCTACCGGCATGACCCCCAGAACCCGGCCTCGCTCGCAAGCAACAGTGTACGCACCGTTCTTATTGATGCGCGGGGTCTAGTTTGGATAGGTACGAGTGACGCGGGACTCGACATCTTGGATCCCAAGTCCGGACGTGCTGAACATCTGCGCCACGACACGCGCAATGCCGAGTCATTAAGTAGCGATCGGATCCTCACATTGGCGCTCGCGCGTTCCGGTGACGTGTGGATTGGAACTGAAGCCGGCCTCGATCGGTGGCACTCCGACACGCACAACGTGACGCGACTCAGTCTCCGTTCCGATGCGCGCGCTCTGAGCGGCATGGGGGTGTCACGGGTGCTGGAAGATCGGAGCGGGACGGTGTGGGTCGGCAGCCGCGATGATGGGCTGACGCAAATGGACTCCGATGGCCGCGTTTTGCGGACTTTCCGCCACCATGCGCGCGAGACGGGCTCGCTCGGAAGCGATGACGTGCGTGCCATCCTTGAGGACCATGCGGGTCACCTTTGGATCGGGACCGCGGACGGCCTCGATTTGCTGGACCGCAGAAGCGGCCAATTCAGGCACTACCGCCACGATCCAAATGACGCCGACTCGCTTATGGATTCATTCGTCATGTCGCTTTATCAGGACGAGGCCGGCCTCGTCTGGATCGGCACACGCGCAGGCGGCGTCAGTCGCTGGAACCCGCGAAGTTGGGAGCTTGGTGGTCATCGGCCGACCTGGCTGGGCAGTGCGCCCGTTACCGCATTCGCCGACGCGCCGGATAATCGGTTGTGGATTGCTTCACTCGGCGCAGGCCTGGTTCAGTTCGATGCCGACACCGGTGAGATGACTGCGCTGGATACGCTTGTCGGTCGGCCCCACGCGCTCGGCGATGCGCGCGTCATGTCGTTGCGGCACGATCGTTTCGGCACGCTTTGGATTGGGACCATGGCGAGTGGGTTGAAGAAGCTCACAGCCGACGGGCGCATCGAATCGATTCCCGTCAAACCCGGTGATCCGCGGGCGCTCAGCGCGGGGGGTATCATGACTATTCTTGAGTCACGTAACGGTCAGATTTGGGTCGGCACATTTGGCGGCGGCGCAAACGTTCTCGACCCCAACACGGGGACGATTCGCCAGTTGCCCTATGGCCCATCGGTGCCCGGCGCGATCAGTGCAGCGAACGTCACGGCGTTAGCGGAGGATTCGCGCGGCTATCTCTGGATTGGAACGGATGGCGGGGGGCTCAATCTTGCGCGTGCCGATGGTTCGGTGCTCAAGGTGTTCAGGCACGACCCCACTGACGCGGCGAGCCTGCCGGCCAACTCTGTGTACGCGATCGCGGCCGACGCAAAAGGCCGCGTGTGGGTCGGCATGGATGGTGGGGGACTGGTGCGGGTGGTCGGGTCGGTCGACTCGCCCGACTCCATCCGCTTCGAGATCGTGACGCGCGCGCAGGGCCTATCGAGCGAGATCCTTTACGCCGTATTGCCCGACGCCGTCGGCAACCTCTGGCTCAGCGGAAATGCCGGGCTGATGAGGTTCAACCCCGACACCGGCGACATCAAAACCTACCATCGTCAGCATGGCCTGCAAGGGGAGGAGTTTGCATTCGGCGCATACTTTCGCATGCGCGATGGTCGACTCTGTTTCGGAGGGCCGGGGGGATTCAATATTTTCGATCCCGCTCGTCTGACCGAGAACCGGCAGCCGCCGCGTCTGGTGCTCACGAGCGTGGAAGTTCTGGGGATGCGCGCAGTCTCCACCACACCATTCTGGCTACTCGACAACATCGCGCTCGATTATCGGGGCAGCATCGTGTCGCTCGACTTCGGGGTGCTCGATTTCAGCTCGCCCAAGCACAATCGGCTCGCCTATCGAGTGCCCGGCCTAACGGATCAATGGATCGATCTGGGTGCACAACGGCGAGTCACGCTCACGAATCTCGATCCCGGCGATCACGTGCTCGAAGTTCGTGCGGCCAATGCGGACTCTGTGTGGAGTGAGAAGCCGCTGAAGGTCCTGATTCATCAGGATCCGGCGCCGTGGAGATCGCGATGGGCGTACGCCGCCTACACCTTCATCGTACTTGGCTTGATTCTCTATCGGGCACGCAGACAGCGTTGGAAATTCCTGGAGTTGGCTCGAGCGCAGGAGCGCCTGGAATCCGAAGTGCGGTTACGCACGTCGGAGTTGCTCGAGAGTAATCGGTTACTTGCCGAGGCAGCACGGGCCAAGACCAATTTCCTGGACCGTATGAGCCACGAGTTGCGCACGCCGATGAACGGCGTGGTCGGCATGACAGAGCTGCTCTCGCGCACCGCATTGACTGCCACGCAGACGCACCTAACGAAGACGATTCGTTCCTCGGCTCATATCCTGCTGCAAATCGTGAACGACCTGCTCGATCTGTCAAAGATTCGGGCCGGCAAGGTCGCGCTCGAATCGCTACCCATCGATCTCGGTCAGCTATTCGAGGAATGCACCAGCCTTTTCTCAGGCTCCGCTGAGATCAAGGGCATCGAGCTCATCATGTGTCCCCCCGGGCGTGTCGAGCGAACCTTGCTCGGCGATCCGTTGCGTTTGCGACAGATCTTGATGAACTTGGTCGGAAACGCGGTCAAATTCACTTCGCACGGAGAAGTGGTCTTGCGGGCAGACATCGGCTCTATCGAAGGCGATGAGGCGATCGTGACCATATCGGTGGCGGATACCGGTATCGGCATGGATGCGGGCGCCATCGGCAAGATTTTCGAACCCTTCTCGCAGGCTGACGAGACGACGACACGCCGTTTCGGCGGTACGGGATTGGGACTCTCGATCTGCCGTGAGCTCGCAGATCTCATGCATGCGCGCATCACCGTTGAAAGCAAGCCGCAAATCGGCTCGACGTTCAGCTTATCGATGTCTCTGAAGCTTGGAGCCGCTGAGCCCTCGACAGAAACTACGCACCTTACTTCATGCCGCGTCCGCATCCTCACGCGACGCCCAGCTCTCGAGGAGTCTCTGTCGCGACATGCGTCGTCGCTCGGCATGACCGTCGTGCCAAGTGTCGATCCCACTGGACAAGGCAGCGCTCCCTGCGATGTCTTGGTCATCGATGCCGGCACTCATGGGGAGGCACTGAGATCTTTCCTTGCGGCTGCGCCGTCGTCGCGACCCGCATTGATTGTCATCGCAACCACCCTAGAGGTCGAAGCCCATCACCTGCGCCTGCTCATGTCCGAAAGGCGGATCATTCTCAAGCCCGTTCATCGCATCGCGTTCCAGGAGGCATTGGCCGTGGCGACGGGTGAAGAGTCGGCGCTCACTCGCGAGGTGCGAACCCTGCGGGAAGGCTCGTTCCTCGGAGGGCATGTGTTGCTTGTTGAGGACGATGCTGTGAATGCAGGCGTGGCAGAAGGCTATCTCGCGGCTCTCGGCTGCACTACCGCCTGGGTTGAGAACGGATCAGCGGCCGTGGCGCGCAGCGCTGTCGAGCGTTTCGATTTGATCCTCATGGATCTGAACATGCCGGGTATGGATGGTTTTGAGACCGCGGCCCTTATTCGTCAGCAGCAACGCGGAGGTGTGGTACGGGTGCCCATCATTGCGTTGACCGCTCACGATGCGAGCACCTATCGCAATAGGTGCATTGAGGCGGACATAGACGACATTCTCAGTAAACCCTATACGTTCGAAGACTGCACTCGGCTCCTGCGGCGATGGCTTGTCCTCCGCAAGGATATTCTCGAGTCACGAGCTGAGACGCCGGACACGGCGCCGCCCGTGAGGCCGGACACACTTGCCAGCATCGACGAAGGCGCGGTGCGAGCACTGCACAAGCTGGGTGCCGGGAAGCACGAAGATCTCTATGGGAGACTCGTCGACCTGTTTCGAACCGGATCCATGGACTCACTTGTACAACTGCGCGCAGCGTTCGAATCGAGAGACCTGCAGGCCGCAGCGGCCATCTGCCACAAGTTGAATTCCAGCGCGGCCAATGTCGGTGCACTGGTGTACGCGCAGCAAGTGCGGCGACTTGAGCAACTCTGTGACGCCGGTGATCACGCGAAGGCGTTGCAGTTGCACGATGTTCTGCAAGCCGCTTATGCGCCGCTCATCGATACGCTACTCGGCCTTACGTTGCGAGCCACCGCATGAGCACCTCCATGACCTCGACAGCGGTTGCGATCATTGCAGACGACGAAGACCTCGGGCGTCTCTTGCTCGCGGAATCCATCGCCGAAGTAGGCCTCAGTGCACTCCGGTACGGCAATGGAACGGACGCGCTGGCGGCGGCACTGACACATGAAGTGAGCATCGTGCTGCTGGACGTTGATATGCCCGGTATGGATGGCTACGCCGTCTGCCGACGTTTGCGTGCCGAGCCGCGTTTCGCCACCGTACCCATTGTGATGGTTACAGGGCATGAAGACGCCGCCGCGATTACCCTTGCCTTCGAGGCGGGCGCAACAGACTTTATCTCGAAGCCCGTGAACTGGGCGCTACTTCCTCGAAGACTCGAATACATCCTGCGAAATGCCCGCGCGGCGTGTGCGCTCAATGAGCGCATAGTGCAGGTGCAAACCCTAATCGAAGCGATTCCGGACACCATATGGGTCGTTCATGCGGACGGCACCATTCAGTGGAGTCCTAACGCCGACGTCGGGGTTAATCATGAAATCCCCGACAGAGGAATAAAGAGTTTGGAAGCCGTGGTGCCGCCGGAGCGGCTTGCGGAGGCGCTGACCGCGATACGGCAGACAGCGCACGACGGTTTGCAAAGGAACCTTGAGTATCGCCAAGAGCTCACGTCCGGCGTTCGAACATCCTATGAGTTGCGATTCAGTCGTCGTGCAGGTGGCGACGTGGTCGTTGTCCGACAGAACACGACCGAGCGCACCGCTGCGGCCGAGCACATCGAGCGGCTTGCGTACTTCGACGTGCTGACCGGCCTTCCGAATCGGCAGCGCTGCGTCGAGATCGCGGAGCAGTTGTTCGCTGAGGCGGCACGTTCGAAGGAGAGCGTCGCGGCCATCTATCTCGATCTGAACAATCTCAAGCGGGTCAACGAAACGTTCGGCCATGCAATGGGGGACGCGGTGCTACGCGCATTCGCGGCCAAACTGGTCCAGACCGTTGCTGGATTCGACGCCGAGCCGGAGCGCCTGCTGGTCGCGCGCTTTGGCGGCGACGAGTTCGTAATAATGGTGCGGCACGCGTCAGCGCGATCCCTGGCGACAGAAGTCGCCAATGCATGCTGTGCTGTGTTCAAGAAACCGATCACGCACGATACGCTCGAGTTCTACTCTGCGCCCAGCGTTGGATTGGCCGTCTACCCAGACGATGGCCCCGACGTTACGACGGTATTGAAGCACGCGGATACAGCGATGTTGTATCAAGCCAAGTCGGGCGCGGACGGTGCCGCTGCGGCCTACAAGCCCGCGATGAGCAGTCGGATGCGCGACTGGCTCGAGCTCGATGGCCGCCTGCGGCGCGCCGTCCACAACGACATGCTGAATCTAGTCTTTCAGCCTAAGTTCTGCCTGAAGAGCAACCAAATGGTTGGCGTCGAAGCGCTGCTTCGCTGGTACGACGCCGACTACGGAGACATTTCGCCGAACCGGTTCGTTGAGATTGCCGAAGACAGCGGTTTGATCCTCGACATGAGTTGCTGGGTCGTGCGTGCGGCTTGCCGACAGATTCGCAAGTGGCTCGATCGCGGATTCAGCATCCCGGTGGCGATAAACTGCTCCGGCAAAGAACTGCTGCACGGAGATCCTGCGCGCGTGATCGAGGTGGAAGCGGCGGCGGCCAATGTGCCCACATCGCTCATTGAGGTCGAAATTACCGAGTCACTGATGGTCAAGGACTCTGCGGTGGTTCAGAACGCTTTACTCAGACTGCGGAATCTCGGTTGCCGGATTGCGCTGGATGACTTCGGCACTGGGTACTCATCTCTCGCTTCCATTACCCGCTTCCCGCCTGACCGCATCAAGATTGATAAGGCATTCGTTCGGAACGTGGATAAATCTACAAGCGATGCCGCCGTTGCGAGCGCGATTCTGTCGCTTGGCAAGAACTTGAATCTCGTGGTGACTGCCGAAGGCGTCGAGCGGCCCGGGCAACTCGAGTGGTTACGCGCCCGAGGATGCGATGAGGTGCAAGGCTTTCTGCTTGCCACGCCGCTTATCGCCGCCGACCTCGAAGCGCGATTCCTCTGCAGCGAGACTCATGCGCCGAGCATGCAATGGCTCGATCGAGCTTAGGCGCGCAGCTTTCCAGCGCCGCGCCGGCGATTGTCGCGCTGTGTAGGCCGATCGCGGCTGCGCTGCGCGGGACTCCATTATGTTTTCTACGAGCGATCCCAGCTCCAATTTGACACGGGATTATTGAACCGTCGTCACAGTTCTCACCCTGACACTCGCACAGACATCCGGTCGCTCCTTTGTTCTTCGCGGTCTAATCAGCGCCGTAGACCACGAACCATTAGACATCAGGAACCATCATGCGAACTGCTGCCGCTTACGCCGCAAACCTGCTCCTCGGCCTCGCACTTGTATCGGGCACGGCGATCTGCGGAGCGGACCCCGTGGATCGCGCC
>Ga0307515_10013571_pt1 | contig 15204 bp, 15 predicted proteins | sample 17_EM_MG_FD_194513 | JGI IMG/M metagenome (GOLD analysis project Ga0307515, IMG submission 194513) | Populus trichocarpa ectomycorrhiza microbial communities from riparian zone in the Pacific Northwest, United States - 17_EM | ecosystem: Host-associated > Plants > Roots > Unclassified | place... | reverse complement strand
TTTGTCACTGCTGTTCCGGAGAGGAAAAACACGGCAAGCAGTGCGAAGAAAACACTCCATGGGTGAATTGTATGTGCAACAGCCGTTGCGGTAGCGACCGCAATGCCTAGTGGTGTTAGGGATTTCCGTGACCAAGCACGGTATACAAGCGCCGCTGTGGCCGGAACCGCTACTATAGGCTTCATTCTTAGAATTGTTAGAGAAGGAGTAGCTACTTCGAACTCTCAAATCAGAAGATAGAAAGGCTGACTGCATCAGCGGTGTTCGGAAGGAGCTGTGTATTTTAGCCCTATATTGCTTGGCGGAAGGAAAAGTTAATGCATAACAACCTTGAAAGTGTAACGTCAACAACACCAATTTTCCCTTCACAAGCCTTTCGAAAAATGATATACGCATCCGGCAGCTCGTGCTAGAGATCTACAGCCATTCCTTTAAACCATACAAGTTTCGGCAGAGCCCTTACTAACCAGGCCCTACAAAGATTGAACGCAGCCAAGAGTGACTTCGCATTCATGTTATATAGCCCGCGATGAGTCCTAACATTCCCCCTTCTCTCGTTTTTACAAGAAGTATTCCTGGACCTGTCAGCTTTAGATATGATTTGTTCTTAGGAGACCAAGAGCCCTACAAGTCGACACAGTTGCGAATACTGACCAAGAAGCAATCCTGGCGATCTAGTTGAGCTAAGCAGCGAACACGTCATACTGTGATAGGTACCTCATAATTCGAATCGTCATTCGAGAGATAAAGGCGTTTTAAGCAACTTGGCTGAGTCGAGCAAAAGAGAGCGTGGAGAAAACTGTTTCAGTGCTTAGGGAACTTAAAGATCAACAGCGCCATCGCGAATGGAAGAGCCTCCCCAGGCTACCAGAGTTATTTGAAAGAGATATTATGTAGCAGGAATGATAGGGAAGCTTGACAAACGCAGAAATGATGTACCGAGCTATAAGGCTGGATACAGTTTATAGTGCAAGAAGCCAGCAGTCGAGCATCCTTGTCATATGCAGAGACCTCTCAAGGGGAACTGCCACTGGAAACCAAACTTCGATCTTATTGATGATGAGACGAGGGGAAATTGTTTCATAAGATGGGAAAGTTGGCAACGAGCTTTTAGAAAAAAAGAAAAAAATACACGAAGCCAACCGTGTGATGAGGACTCACAGAAACTGTTACAACCCTGAAGTTAGACGTCAGCCGGGGCGAATCCTGTCTCCATACGATGTCAGAACTCGTCACCCAGAGAGTGCATGGAGCAACAACTCATAGCTCGGAACCAAAGAGTGTCTTGCTTTGTACGTTATAAGTAATTCGAAGATAATCACGACTCAATTCAATTATGGAAGATAGCCCTTAGCTTCACATTACACCACATACACGTTGTTCAGGAACGCAAGGAATGATGAATAAGAGTGACTATTCGGACATAAGTCAGCCCCTTCTCGATTGAGACGCGGGCCCAAATCAGGAATTTTCCGGAACGACAATCCCGATCTTGTTTCATAAGGATGTGTCCCGACGTCAGTGAAAACGCTCATTTACGCTAATACCATCAAGGTTCCCCAGAGCCCTTTTCTACGACGCAAGTACTATATGTTACTTTCAATTCGCCCCGACAATTGTGTACATTGAGGCGGATTCCCTTCGAAGTATTTCCGGCTGGCCAGGTCTCTCAGCTCCAAGAGATTCTCAAATCCATAAGCATGTCAACTAATTTTCTCCATTGGTTGCCGTAGGTAAGCAAAAATGCCATATTCCAACTGCTAATACCTATTCGAAATCTTTAACAGATGTAGATACTACTCTTATTCAACCATGCATATAATCTTCCCCTTAGTCATATTGCCCTCCATCAGAGCATGCGCCTCTTGAATATCCTTCCAATTAAAAACTTTCTCCACTGGAATTTGGAATGTACCATTAACAAATTTTGGCAAAGCCATCTGTACCAGCTTATCCCGCAATTTCATCTGATAGTCCGTACCACGGCTTCTTAACCTGCTTCCTTCGATCGCAATCCTCTTTTTAACGAAAACCTGGAGATCCAGTCCATCGGGAACCTTACTTCCAGAAAGAAGCCCCATGATGACAATCTTACCATCAAGTGCAATGCTATCGAGGTTTTGGTGAAAATAGCTTTACCCGATAAAATCAACGATCATGTCCACTCCTTTCCCTCCAGTGACCTCCAATAACCTCTCTGACCAGTTCTCCTCTTTGTAATTCTAGGCCCACGTTGCCCCCAGATCCTTGCAGGATTCAACTTTGCTAGACGACCCTACTGTTGTGTAAATGGCGGACGCCCCGTGGGCTTTGCTCAGCTGTATTCCAACAATGGAAACTGAGGATGCACCAGCATGCCACAGGATTGATTTCCCGGGAGCAAAACTAGCCACAAAGTACATGGCCTGTATGGCAGCGATCCATGTTTCTGGTATTCCGGCTGCGACCTCCCAAGATATCTCCTTTGGTTTGTGGATCAACATCTTGGTAGACACAGATACGAATTCGGCGTATGCGCCTGCGTCAGTGAGTTACTGCAAGCAATTAAACAAACAACCAGATCATGCGTTCCCTTCGTACCTCCATAAGTAGGGCCAAAAACTTCATCTCCGATGACGAAAACATCTTCTTCACCCTCCACATCATGCACTTCCATGGTACCAGAAAATTCGACGCCAAGAATCCTGCCTGCCTGTGGTGGCACTAGATAATTGCCGGAACGCTGGCCCAAGTCCATACCAGTGTGTCCAAGAGTTAGCGTCGCTGTCAGCGTCGCTGCCAAGAGGCTGATAACGTAAGCAGTCAGCGAGCTTAGCTGTAAGACTGCAGCTAGCTGGCAGCTCGCTGCCTTGGTGGCAAGATTTGGTGGTAAGTTGAAACTTTTGGTAGAGCTCTGTGCAGAGCTTTAGTGCAGAGCTTTAGTGGAGCTCCGTGCAGAGCTTCGATAGAGCTCTATGTGGAGTTTCGGTAGAGCTCTATGCGGAGTTTTGGCAGAGCTCTAAGTGGAGTCTTGGCAGAGCTCCGTACAGGGCTTTGAGGGAGCTTCGTGGAGCCTCTCTGGCAGAGCTCCTAGCAGAACCTCCGTTGCTGAGCCTCTAAGTAAAGCTTTAGTAGCTAGGGAAATTAATTATAGAGCCTGGCTTTAAGCTAGAATTATTATAGATTAGTAAACTCTCGGTTAAATACAGCACGCGACAAAACTGGGTCAGAGGCTCTACTAAAGGCTCTGCCACCTATACCACTTGCCTAATTGGGACAGCTAGCTGACAGCGTGACAGCGAGCGGACAGCGAGCGACCCACTTTGCGCAGTCAGTCAGCTATAAAGGCTGAAGCTCGCAGCTAGCTGGCTGTTGGACACACTGGTCCATACGGTTCAGGCCAAAGCATTCTATCTTAATCAAAACTTCGCCAGCCTTCGGGGCAGGCCTTGGAATGTCAGAAGATATGAAGAGGGAAGAAACCGGGCCTTTCCCATCTTTGACATCTTGGTTCGAAATAACGCGTCAGGAAGGAGACTAGTTGTATAATATTCAAGGCGAACTACCTATTGCTCGCATGGCTGCAATGAATCCCATGGTTAGATTCGCCGGGCTATTCCCCGATAATGCTTGAGCGTGAGAGTGCTCATTTTCGGGAGATAAAAGAAAGTTCAAACATCTATAGAGCCAATTTAACAGGAAGGAGTTGGAGATAGATTTCGGTTTTTGAGAACTCCCTCATAGTCCAAAGCAGCATTTAAAGTGCCGATTTGGTCGGCCTTACCGTTCTATTCACCCTTAGACCCACCCTTAGCAACGGAGAAATATCCGTTAGAAGCTGCACGAGAATCCGAAAACCGTATACTATTCTTGATTTGGATAGCTGACAACTTTCGTAGTTTATCTCCGAGTTATTACACGTCATGTAATGATGTAGAGATTAGTAAACAGGGGAATTTTGTGGTAAATAGTATGGGGTGGAGCACGTGAATTCGAATATTACTCAAATAGGGCATCGCGCCAGATGCAACTCTTATATCATGTACCATACATCAGGATCTTTGGTTTATTCAGCTAATAGATGCAAATTATGGCAGATGATAACTGAGATTATCGAACAACTGGACACAGTGCTTTTCTTTGCACTAAGCCGCCGGGGTTCATCTCGGGTCTAGCCATATTCATTACCCTGCGCGTCAATTATGCGTCTACTCAACTTTTGGTGGCTTGGGTATCTCACGTGAATAGCTTCAGATGCCCAAGAAAATTGTAAAAACCATTTATATATTTAGCCCCGATGTACTCAGGTGTTTGCCCCAACTCCTATAGCGCGACAAGAATTAGAGTAGCAGTAGCCCCTTGCGCGACTACTTACCAATAGCGCATGGGAAATTCTCAAAGGTTTGAGTTTCTCTCTTTAAGCACGTAAACTGGGCTATGATAGACTATAATATTATGTCTTAAATTGACAATATTTTTCTGTTATACCTGCATTGTAAATAGGGGTTGGTTCAGTATCATATTCTCAGTCAAGTCATAACCTATTTCATTTGAGTAGAACTAGAGGATTATGTTCGAGACATTCAGGCAATTTGTGAACTGAAACTACGAGCTTGGTTTTACCTTCGCCTGGTAGGGTCCTACGAGATTTGGTCCGTATGCGAACACCAGAATCAAAAGTACGCGTATAGTCACGAAGCCTTGATCCTATTGGTTCTATTGGCTGGGCCTTATCGATAACAGTAGGACCCATTTTGCCAGGGGAAGGGGGAAGTGATAACCCAGTACGAATCGAAATATCCGTGGGTTTGGCCTAGGTAGTTATCTACCTTGACCAAAGCATGGCGAGTAAGTGAAACCTCTTAAGCTTCAACAGAATTAAGCACATGTAACAGTAGTTTTGAGGTCCCAACGAAAACACCGAGCAGTGACCAGCATTTTAATTGCATGTAATGGAGGTCATGTGCATTAAGACAGGAAAAGAACCTAGAAATATGCTCCAAGTAAAGATTTACGCTTCATAAACGAATGTTTATAATTGGAAACTTGGGAGAATCCAAAAGTCATGAGTCAGTTCGGCGCTTCGCATATTGACAGCTACCGGCGAAGTTTGACACCCCAGAGTTGTGTTCGTATTGCAAACAATGATTTTCACCCCGCAGTCATGGTGCACTAATTGCAGAGTGCTTGAGTAATTTCTTCGTAAGCAGGATCAGAATCCTACGCGCAACATAAAGTACCAAAAGGCGAGTGTGGCTGCTTTACCGAGAAGCGTGCTAGGGCCCCTTGAATGTAATACACTGAGGAAAATTTCCTAAAATGGGAAGTGGTGTCTTGGCGGAGAACATGGGGTGGTGCTTAGACAAGAGGCTGCGAAACTGATGCTACAGAGGGTTTGAGGCTGTTTAATGCTTCATATGTCACTGGCAAAATGTTTAAATTTCACTATGTCATTGAAGGTCACGTACGAGACTTACGAGGAGCTTATTACTACAACGAGTATGCCTATTCTGAGTCCCTGAATATACTCCTAGATAGAGGGGAAAAAAATTGGGCTAGTATCCAATGAGACCTCTGCATCGAGAAAATTCATAGCTTCCGGTTCTCTTATTCGCGATATCTTAATTTTGCTTCAGTACTCTTGTAGCTAAAATGCCTAGTCAATGGAGCTCTTCTCAGCTGATGCTGTTGCTCTGGTGGACTTCCAGGATGCATCTTAACAGTGAACATCAACCGGCTCTGACTGTCTCGCTCGGAGCGGTGAAGACAGAGGAATGCAAATCCGCTCACTGATCAGAGCATTGCCATCTTTATTCAGCGCAGTTTTGCTTTCAAAAGGGTGTGACGTCAGCCGCTCCGTAACGTCGGGGAAGGCATGCAATCTTCTAAGAGCCCTAGCCTCGAGTAAGGTGGTAAATGCAACCTTATTTTGTCATATCGTTAGTTGTTTGGATCGTAGAGCACGATTTCTAGGACAGACCATAGCTAGGTATTACCGTCAAGACGGCGTATCCTAACATAGTGTTTATCGTTGGCTCCACATGCAAGGTGTTTGTATGGCTGTCATGGTGCTGATGGTTGGCACCGATATCGAAACCCCCCACATATTATGCCGTTTGGTGGTGTCTTCGACCTGCGTTTTGCTTGTTGAGGATCAGCTCAGTGATAAGTACCGTAGAGATCACGCATTCGGAGGGGGGGAATCCGGATGCGGTAAGTATCTTTCAGCTCTCCAGGGAGTATAGTTGAAAACGGAAACTTCGGCAAACATAGAGACTACGTCCGTAGAGGTATCGCGGCGGCACGTGCCGTTTCCATCTCACCCCAGAGCGCCACGTACGGCAGGATCCATGTGGAATGCCACCATACATCTTCCAAGATTACCTCCACATCTTCCCAGTTGTGCAGGTCCAGCAAATCACAAAGTTCGACCACCCTGCAGACATACCATGGGTATTCAGCCCTCGTGGTGGCTGCTGTGCCACAAACAAAAAGGACCCAGAGCAGGATTATGCGGGTGGCGGTGTCAGTCGAAGTAATTGATATGCCTGCGGAGAGTACCTCCAATGTAGTCTTTCCCCTTGTGACAAGCCTATCTATGATGCGGCTGTTGAGGCTGATGCCTCGGAGACAAACTTCAACTAGGATGAGAGCTGCAATGGATATGCACGGAAGGATCTGCTTCTCTACATCTCTTTTACAATTTGACAAATCTGTGAGCGCTCTTTTGACACAGTATAGCCAGTCGCTGTACTGCAAGCTGTCTAACCGCTTAAGTTCAGTAGTGTTGCTTGAGGCAAGAATGTGAGAAAGCTGCCGCAAATCATCGAATATATCCGAAACATCCTTGCCAAGAGGTTCCAAGTCCATATGACGTCCTGTGAATGCTGTAAAAGGCCCTAGCAAGAGAGATACATCGGGCCGTTGGATGGGAGGAAGCATGGGGCTGGACCCTAAAGCAGCAGCCGAGTTGATGTCTGCCCTATTAAGGTAAAATATAAATTAGTGTTGACTTATGCCCTAGGGACATAGAATTTACCAAGCTATTTTGCGTTGAAGGTATATGGGAAACCCTGCGGCATCTAATCCACCCCTCATCTTAACCATCTGTTCTAAGCCATTCATGTGTATTTGAACGCTAACCAGCGCCCCGTTCCCCGCCTAGTTGTTTGGTTCTAAACTTAGCGAACGGTACTTGGGACTGAGCACTTGATGGTTACGTATTTACCTCGTAATTCGCTATGCAAGCGACGGCACTGACTGTCCCATCCGAAGCTTCGAGATCGGGATCTCCAAGCCTTGCATTTACCAGTTTCACTGCTTCCATCCGGTGTGTAAGAGCCTCCATTGGGTCCCCCCTTTTGTGAATCAAGCTGAAGTGCGCAGTGAATTGGGAGATGAGGGCATGAAAGTAAGCCTCATCCTTCGTAGCCATGGAAAGCCAGGCCAACTTGAGATTCATCATGAATGAAGGGATTTTGAAGTTGGAATTTGCTGGTAAGAATTGGGTCAGTCAAATTGTCGTCCTAAAATCCGGATCGATTCTAGCAAAGGAGATAGGTCTTACAGACATTCTACGCGACAAAAGATGATCTTAGCATGAGGGTAGGAAGACCTACAGTAATGAAGAATGAACTGAGTCCAGCTAGAGTCCAGAAGGGGTGTGGTGTCGAAGGGATCTTTGTAACCTGTTCCCGGATCACTAAACAGTAACTCTATTGAACCTCTCCCTACGTCCTGCAAGACGTCTTCTGGAAGAAACATATCCTCTCCGAAATCTTCTAAAGTTGTGAGGAAGAGTGACGAATCAAGATCCTCTGGTATCAAGACCTCATATGAAGGAGAGCCCGTCATAGGAACAATAGTTGTCTGATCCACCTCTACCTCCTTTGAGTTCACCTGTGGTCTGGAGAAATCGGCCTCGTCAATTCCAGTGGCAGCTTCTAATATTCGTTGCTCCGGAGAACTCTTTCCTTGATCTCGAGTTAGCAAGACACGAGGTTGTCCCTTGCCTCCTTTCCTCCTAGGAGCTCTTGGCGGAGTAGGTCTTTGCTGGAGGCCCCACGGCCCCAGTCTAAATTTGTTTACATGCCCAGCTAAATCAGTCATTGGCATCGCGCTACCTGAAGGAGCGTCATCTCCTTCAGTCCCATTAGAAGATTTTTGCTTCTGTTTCCGTCGATGGAAGTTCTTCATCACTTGGACCCGGATCAGCGATTTTGAGTCTTTGCTAATTCGTGGAGTTGTGGTGATGTTGACAAACTGGAAGTTCGACGATCCCTCTTTTGCAAAGTCATCTTTTTGGTTGTCCGGAGAAGATGGGTGCTCGTGTGTGTCTCGGGGAAGATCTGTATATTGATTGGTCAGTTTCAGCGTATTCCGTTTTGCGTAATTTACCTTTGATATTCTTACTTTGGGTAGACATTCTCAATAACTGATAAACCGACGAATATTTGAGGCGAGCCCCTAATTAAGTCAAGTTAATGTGGTAGATACGGTGTGTGAAGATGGTCAGCTAATACGACTATTTCCGGAATTGGTTTAGCGGTGGAAGCAGTTGGCCTAGGGAGTGAACACTCAGAATAAGAGATGCCAAATATAAGGCATGACAAAATTCTTGAGCGGTAACTCAGAGCGTTAAAAGGCTCTCAAAAGATTTGATCTCCTAAGATTTACGAAGCGGGTCATCTGAGGCTGCTTTTATTGTTTTATCAACCTGTTCTACCGCACCTTTGAGAAGTGGGGCTCGTGAAACCCCCCGTAGTCGCTTGGTAATAATCGGCGTGGCGCTAAAGCAGCTGCAGCCTTATGTTAACAAGAGGCTCCAATGATCTTTTTATCAGTTGGCGAATTTGTGATCCGAGGTAGCGCCGAAACTAAATCGAGCGATCATAAAAAATGACTCATGTCGCCCTATGAATTGAAGTCTCTGGGTTTCCAGATTAACTTTATGCCAGCCAAAGAACACTAATATGCAGACGGAATATTAATGATCCGATCGATAACCTTGATACTCAAAGATCTTGGCACATTGTCCTAAGTTAACTTATATCCTCAATGTGATTGTTGCGCATCGAGTAGCAATGCCGCTCCACATTGCCGCCCAGGGTCTGTTCTCTGGTGTTTCTTCAATTCCTTATGCATGGACAGTTCTCAAGATTGCACCATGGCTTGTGTTGCTCTACGTACTCAAACGTTATTTCAACGGAGCCACCAACACCTCCGAGCGCACGATGCATTCGAAGGTGATTATGATGACAGTAAGAAGACAGCTCATGATTTAATATCCTGAACTAACTTAATACACTCAGGGTGGCACTTCCGGTATTGGAGCAGAGGTTGCTCGTGCTTTGGCATCTCGGGGGGCCCAACTCGTTCTCTTAACACAGCAACCCCTATCCGATCCCTTCTTGGTTGACTATATAATGGACCTACGCATACAAGCCGGGAATGAACTGATCACTGCGGAGTACGTCGACTTGACTTCCCTCCATAGCATACGAGTGTTCGCTACGAAATGGGTGGATAATGCGCCACCGCGGCGTTTGGACATGATTATCCTATGTGCCAACACCCGGACTCCTCCAAGCGGTAGCGCAACCACAACTGAGGATGGACTGGAATCAGCCTGGGGTCTGAATTACATTGCCAACTTCCACCTGCTGAGCATACTGAGCCCTGCCCTGCGCGCACAACCTCCGGACAGAGATGTCCGAATAATATTTGGGACATGCAGTTCTTACATGGGCGGTACTTTGCCGGATTTTGGCTCACCAGAGTCGGGTCCGGACAAAGGTTCAAAGTCGAAGTCAAAGCTGAAATCAAAACAGCACACCGAAGCAAAACTAGAAGCAATCCCATTCACACCCTCCTCCGTCTACGCCACCTCAAAACTCGCGCTCATGACCTTTGCCTCCGCATTTCAAAAACATTTAACAGCGTACTCACGTCCGGATAAGAATCCGATGAATGCTCGTGTCATCATCGTCGACCCTGGCTGGACTCGCACTCCAGGGATGCGGAGATACCTTTCCTTTGGCAGCCTGTGGGGTCTAGCATTGTACTTAATAATGTGGCCGTTTTGGTGGCTGGTGCTGAAAAGCCCAGACCAGGGAGCACAGACGTTTCTCTATGCCGCTATGGAGGCACAGTATGGAAGAGGGGAAGGAGGAAAGTTTCTAAAGGAGTGTCGCGAGATCAAATTCATGAGACCCGAGATTGAAGATGATGTAGCGCAGAAGACGCTATGGGAAATGAGTGATAATACTATCCAGGCCTTGGAGAAGGAGGGGGCCACGAGAAGAGCAAAGGAAAAGCAGGAAAGAGAGAAAGCGGAAGCACAGAGCGAGCTGCGAGATGGGATATCTTCTAGGAAGGATACATATGGAGTGAAGAGGGCAGGTTCCAGGAAAAACAAGAAGACAGGTTGACTGCGGGGGTTATTCAACCACAGAAGGATGTGACAATTGATTGAACGATACTTGGATGATTAGCGCTCCCTTCAGTGTTATATGGATCACTTTATTATCAGGTACTTGGTCAGGAATGTAGTAGGAATCCAATATGATGGTGATGGAGATGCCTTGTCTTGTGGGTGAACATACTTCATTGCGTCTTACTGCTATTGCTTTTCGGCATAATCTGCTAGTTACCAAACATTCCCGGTGAGCTTCTGAGTACATCCATTCAACATCACACTACTTATCGGTCTCGCATACGCTACATGCATGGTGGCTACAGTTAACGCATTGTGGACATAAATCCAAACTCATTGGACCATATCCGCAGGAGCACTGATTCCCGGTCAGTCTTAATATGAACGCAAAAGACAGCCGTACGTACACAGTAATATGTTGTTGGAGGACCGTACATTATGGGGCCTCGGCCCAGGTTTATAGCAGACGCACAATAGCATCCATGTATCAGAAGTGCTTGGACCAAATCAGCAGACATCCCTCGAAAATAGCATCGACTCTATACGTATTTAGCATTGATGCTATCCCAGGAAGAAGACTGTACTTACGCATGTACAATGTAATGATTGGCATTCATTCGTCACGCGACTGCGTAGAATGGCTTCGTTATCATAGACACACTCCTGGCATCGTGGATGTCCACAGGTGCAAGCTTCCACGTCCTCGGTGTACTGGCGACGACATTTTTGAACGCACTGCTGACTTGTCAATGTCCGAGCAGTAGTCAGCACACAATACTCACGCACGTCCACACTCTAGTGGTCACAGGGACAGCGAGCTTCCATCTGAATATTAGCATGATACCGAGCTGAGATTGGCAATTTATCTTTGTCCAAGGTTAGGTACCATCCGATCAGGTTGAGCGAGGCTTAAACGAAAACCCCGCAAGCACTCTGATCGATCCAGTGGGCTAATCAAGCGAATTACAGTCATATGATACGCGAATTGCCCTCTGCCGTTTCTTTGCCCTTATTAGACTCATTTTCTTCCTTTGCATTCTTCGACTTACGAGCTATCCTTTGCGATTTTCTCGAATTTTATATCTTCTGTCTCAGTTAGTTTAATAAATATGCGCGTACCCTCAGTTTAACTCTCGCTCGCAAAAGCTTTGAGATAAATGCGTGAAGCACGAGTCCAAAGGCTAAGTCTGAGCCTTCGCCCTTTTCAGAGGCAGCTTACTTAAACTCCCCTAGGAAGCATTTCTTAGAGTGTTTTGCTCTGCTTAGTCAAGGAGAATGGCTTTTCAGGCACCACCGGATCTCCTTGCTTCACTATGGGACAAGCGGTATGCAAGAAGGCAGGTGGACGTTTACGCCTCCGAAGACAACCCTCTCTTTCCTAGCCTTGGAGACAAGCAGACAATTATAAACAAATTTCTGGGAAATCGGAGAAGAGCCTTGGACCCGCCTGAAGAGTATCGATTCACTGCTTTAAGGGCTTATATGGCCACTGCTGATCCAGCAATACTCTTACCAACACAGCCTTCTTCAACTCTTCCAGAGGACATTGTTCTACTTGACGATAGACAAGATACCACCGGGGGTACAACATCTACGCGTTTGTGGGACTCGTCGGGTGAACATGGGTACCTACACTATCCTCCGGTTGGTGATAGAATCCACGCGGTGCCACTAGGAATTCATGATTTTATTGCAAGGCTAAGAGAAAAGGTAAGCTCCAGTACTCACGTAACCTTCCTACGTCTTCACCATATAACTACATACTGAGTGATGGCTTTATTTATAGAGAAAAGATAATGGAGCTGAGAAAAGAACTATGTGAGCTAAAATGTACAATTCTTTTTATCATGCTTAACAAAACTCAGATATATTTCCAACCTATCATCAGAGTGTGCACTTGCTCTCGCAGCCACTGTCAATACCCTGTCAGCGCCATTGTTAAGAAACTTCCTAAACCGGCATTTATCATTCAGAGTCTTTTTCGATGTCTCCATGGTGTGTTCCAGCGCTTTCGCAACTATTTGGATCACGATATAATATTTTAGGCATTGGCTTTTGAGTTCCAATTTCATATGCCATTTTTTGCGCTTAGGAGACGCTCTCCGCAGCAGATCCACACAGATAGGCGATTTCTTCAAGGACGGCGATTACGAGCGTCACGGAAGTTGCCACTTGCACGTAACAACGCAGAAGAGCAGGACTATTACCACGAGGCCCATATCTCTTTTCTTGTGGCTGGAGTCGACGAATGGTTCTGGACGGCGTACTGTTGCGTTGACACCTACTTTGGAAGCGAGCCCGAGAATCGAACGTATCTTGATGGCCGATACGGTTCCGACCCAGCAACTGGAGGTTCTAGATGGCTGAAATTTCCCATTTGGAATCCCCGGGAGTACTTCCTGTTCGTTCTTGCACGGCGTATTACGCAAGCAACTAGAGAATGGAGTGCTTTAATAGATGCGTTTGAGGAGCGCATGGTAGCCCACGTGGGTTCCGTTCATTCATTCATAAGATAAGCCACTTACTGAGTTCACTAGGAAGAAACCACGCTCTTCGATTTCCTTGATGATGCTCAATTGACTCGCACTAAAGAACTTACGCTAACAGTTTCCACACTTCGTCGTTTCAGGGATTCACTCTCAAGAACCGTCGTAGCCTGGGACGGTTTTGAAGAACGTGGTATAGATATATTTGAAACCACAGGTAGCGATGTGTTCCGTCAAAGATGGGAGGGTTATCTAGAGGACATACGAAGGGGTTTTGCAGAGCTTAAGTCCTTACAAACATTGCTTACTCAGAAGCTAGAGCATTTCAACAGCATGAGAGACGGAGTCAGTTCACTCAAAACCCAGGCGGCTTTGATAAGCTGACAGGAGCCTAGTTGGTTAATGCATCTGCGCTCAGAGAAAGCGCCGCGGCAACACGACAGGGTGAGTATATTGGGCTGCTCACGCGGATGACTGTGGTATGTGTATCTGGAACGACATACTTGCAACCCAGACGACTAGGTTCAGCTAATACCATTAACATAGCTTTATCTCCCATTATCTCTCTCAACCGTGAGACGTATAACATAAATTCTTACTTTCATGGTCTGATGTTTTTCTTAGGGTATCTTCAGTATTGCCATGGCGCCATCATCCAACATTACGTGGGTATATTATACTCTCGTTTCTGTAATGGCGACAGCTGTTACTCTTTATGTTGCGGCACACCCTAGGCTGCTAAGTTCCGTTTTTCGCGTCGGGTAGAATGAGGAAAAGTACTCGACGGATTAGTGGGAATGGGTTGTTTAGGATTATGAAGAGTTATGACGGGGTTTCGTTGGGTAGAGTTATCATGGCGAGGGAAGTGAATTGTTATAGTTAGGCTACTGGGTCTAAGCGCCCTCGAGTAACGACCGCTCGCATAAAAATTTAATTATTTTTATCTCCACTAAATATAACTCCAATTAAGGCCATATTAGATTTATTAAAATTACTAAAGCCTAAAAAAAACTTCTAATTATCCTAAAATATTTAAATAAGTAGAAATTTGAGCTATCCTTTATATAGTATTACCTTTTATATAGGGTTTCTATAGTTATAGTTAAATATATTAAAATATAAGATTAAAACTTTATTTATAGTTTTAATATAACGTATTTCACAGGCGAGTCGTCCACCCGGGCGAGCCGTCCACCCAATTTCTCACCAAAATCGCGAAGTAGTATCTTAACAACGGCTTAATAATAAAGTCTAAAATTTTAGATTTAGACTTTTATATATACTCTATAGCTTCTATTAAAGTTATATAATAAATAGTGTAGTAGTTTTTAAGATATACTAATTTAGTTTTATTTAGGGCCTAAAGTAAGACTAAATTAGTATATCTTAAAAACTACTACACTATTTATTATATAACTTTAATAGAAGCTATAGAGTATATATAAAAGTCTAAATCTAAAATTTTAGACTTTATTATTAAGCCGTTGTTAAGATACTACTTCGCGATTTTGGTGAGAAATTGGGTGGACGGCTCGCCCGGGTGGACGACTCGCCTGTGAAATACGTTATAATATATATATATTAATATATTTAAGATATTTAATAATTACTAAAAAAAACTTGCTTATATATATAGATATATAATATAATATAAGTATATAATAAAGTTATTAATAATAATATTAATAAAATACTACTTTTTTACGTTTAAATTTAGGTCAACGATAATCATACACCCCCTAAATGATACGCGTACACCCCCCAAATTGATACGCATACACCCCCTACCTCATTTGGTTTGGACGCCTCCGCATTAAGTTAGATGCTTCCTCATTAAGTTAGAATATCACGTGCGTTTGACTTGTTTGCGCCTGCATCACGAAAATTAAAGTATAGTATAGCCAGTATTTCGCTCAAATGCTGAGGGCTCTCTACGAGTAGATCTGTCGACGCGATTTGCAATTGTAGAGCCGGTTGTAGGGTTGATTGGCCGACTGCCGCGACGCTCTACAATTGCAGGCCCTTAGATGCGAAGCAGAAGTGTTGATTTGAGTCCCACCGGGCGCGCGTGGGTGCGTGGGTGCGTGGGTGCGTGGGTGCGTGGGCGCGAAGCAGCACCTAAATCAGTTTGCGCGACGCCTTATAAAGCACTGCGCAATCCAATTAATCGACTCAGTCGCGATCCAAATTTAGACTCTACTACTTATACTATAACTAAAATCAAGACTTAATCGTAATATTGCAGTTATAAAACTTACATGGCGCACTTTGGTTTTCGCGATTTAGGCGCAAACAAGTCAAACG